>FMJZ01021713.1_pt1 | contig 23399 bp, 27 predicted proteins | sample 1987881 | NCBI WGS metagenome assembly FMJZ01 (sample SAMEA4378227, study PRJEB15110) | soil metagenome | biome: soil; feature: Field; material: Soil | place: India | collected 2015-03-11 | depth 0 m
TTTGAACCCGGGTCCGCGGCTCGAGAGGCCGCTATACTTGACCGGACTATACTACCGGAGCCGTTGTTTACACTTTAACATTCACAGTCTGCTTCTATTAATTTGCTTTCCTCTTGGTGCGGCCGCCGGGATTTGAACCCGGGTCGCCGGCTCGGGAGGCCGAAGTCCTACCAGGCTAGACTACGGCCGCAGCAAAAGGAAGATAGCCCACTTAAACTTTTATCCATTACTCTCCTATTATCTGTTGCAAGGGAAATGAAATGGGCGCGCTTAAGTCTGGCAACTATTTTTTGCAGGGAAGTGAAGCATGTGCTGAAGCCGCCATTATGGCAGGTTGCCGGTTTTTCGCTGGATACCCCATAACACCAGCTACCGAGATTGCAGAGCATATGGCGAAGCGTCTTCCACAGGTTGGCGGCATAGCCATCCAGATGGAGGATGAGATAGCCTCTATAGGGGCGGTTATGGGCGCCAGCTGGGCTGGGGCAAAGGCGATGACTGCAACCTCCGGACCGGGCTTCAGCCTTATGCAGGAGAGTATAGGCTACGCCTTTATGACTGAAACTCCATGCGTAATAGTGGATGTGCAAAGGGCTGGACCGAGCACTGGGCAAGCTACAAAATGTGGGCAAGGCGACGTAATGCAGTCTCGGTGGGGGACGCATGGCGATTATTCTGCTATAGTGCTTTCGCCAAACTCTGTGCAAGAAATGTTCGATTTGACCGTAAGAGCCTTCAATCTTGCCGAGAAATATCGCACACCAGTCATTTTGCTTTCAGACGAAATAACAGCTCACATGCGGGAGCGAGTTGTAATACCGCCAATAGAAAAAGTGGAAATAATTAACAGAAAAAAGCCTAAGCCCGGCGACGAAGCCTTTTTCGGCTTGGAAGAGGTTCCGCCAATGCCCTCTGTCGGCGAAGGCTTTAACGTTGCTGTTACCGGGTCAACCCACAATGAATATGGGATACGGTTTACAGCTGACTCCCTTGTGCATAGAAACCTTGTGGGAAGGCTCAACGGAAAAATCCAAAACCATGTTGAAGAAATCGCAGATGTGGAAAACTACAAAATCGACGATTGCCATATAGGAATAGTCTCCTACGGTTGTACTTCTAGAGCAGTATATGATGTGATTGATGAGGCTGAAGCGAAAGGGGTGAGGTTAGGCTATATTAGGCTGAAAACCCTCTGGCCCTTCCCAGACGAAATCATAAAAAAACTTGCGGAAACAGCCAACAAAATAATAGTTCCAGAGATGAATTTGCGCCAAATATTCTATGAAGTGAAAAGGGCTGCAGAGGGACAAGCAAAGGTTATTCCTCTAAACAAGATTGGAGGCGGAGAACTAATAACCCCCGAAGAGTTATTGGACAAAATTTTAGAGGAGGCTAAGAAGGGAAATGACTGAAACTTTTTCTGTTAAGCGGTATCTTAGGGATTTGAAACTACCCTTTTGCCCAGGCTGTGGAGCCTTCACTGTAATTAACGCTTTTCTAAGGGCTGTTTACGAATTGGGTTATACAGATTTAAACAAATTTGTTTTCTGCAGTGGAATTGGCTGTTCATCATGGATCCCCTCACCATATTTCAGGGCGGATTCCATTCACACCTTCCACGGCAGAAGCATACCAGTAGCCACAGGCGTTAAGCTCATGCGTCCAGACCTAAATGTTGTCGTCTTCGGCGGGGACGGCGACATAGTCGGAATAGGCCTAAGCCATTTCATACACGCTGCGAGAAGAAATCTAGACGTTCTCGTCATAATGGTAAACAACATGATTTACGGAATGACCGGAGGCCAAGTCGCACCAACAACACCCTTCAAAACAAAAACAACAACAACTCCCTATGGAAGCTTTGAACACCCCCTTGACGCTGCAAAACTAGCCGCTACAGCAGGCGCCAACTATGCAGCGCGATGGACAACCGCCCACCAAAACGAACTAAAAGAAGCTATTAAAAAGGCACTGCAATCAGAGGGTTTCCGGTTCATTGAAGTGGTAAGCCAATGCCCAACAGCCTTTGGAAGAAGAGCTGGCTTTAAAGATGCTGGAGAAATGGTCAGATGGTTTAAGGCGAACTCCCTAACAATAGAGCAAACGAAAAACCTAAACGAAGAAGATATCGCCAAAAAAATAGTTGTAGGCGAATTTATCCAAAAAACGCGCCCAACTCTAACAGAAACAATTTACAACACAATAAAGGAGGCACAAAAAACTGAAGAAAACTGAAATAAGAATATGCGGACTAGGCGGCCAAGGAGTAGTCCTCGCTGGCCAAATTTTAGGCAAAGCTGCAGTATACGATAAAAAAAATGTTGTGCAAACCCAAAGTTACGGAGCAGAAGCCAGAGGAACAACAGCAAAAAGCGAAGTAATCATATCAGAAGACAAAATAGGCTTCCCCATAGTTAGAAAATGCGACATACTGATAGCAATGAGCCAAGAAGCCCTAGAGAAAAACATCAAGGACTTAAAGGAAGGCAGTATTCTTTTGGTTGACAAAAGCATGGTGAACAATATACCTAAAGTTAACACAAAAATTTACGCTACTCCAGCCACAGAAATTGCAGAAAAAAGTTTTGGACAAAAAATTTACGCAAATATGGTGGTTTTAGGAGCCTTGACCAAACTGACTAAAGTGGTTTCGGAGGAGGCTATTGAAAAGGCAATCAAAGATACTTTTCCTGGAATTGTGGCTTTAAAAAATTTACAAGCATATAAAAAGGGAAAGGGAACTGCGCACCTCTCACCGTAGAAATTGAATTTTTTGTATTTCGATGATTTGAAGAAAATGGTTTCCCTTTTCCGTTACAATGTATGTTCTTCTTTCCGTGATGGCGAGATAACCACAGCTTATCAAATAGTTAAGGTACTTTTTTGTTTGGACATAATTTAACTTGGCGCTTTCCATAATCTGCGTCTTTTTTGCCTCTCTCCTCATCTTAACAGCTTTCAAGATGTCGCTCACTATAGTCATTCTGTCGCGGTACTTAAACGCTTTAATTGGTTGGAAAGAAGGAAACGAAGGAAAAGTCATGCAAACCATAAATTTTCCCAAGAGTAATTGTTAAGTGGGTAATGGGATATTTATCTTTCTGTTATAAATGTCAAGCTGAACAATAGCGGAGGCAAAATTATTATCTTATTTCTAGATAATTACGGAATTGTATTTAACTATTCGATTTAAATGGTGGAAGGTTGTTTGGTACGGAAAATTACGTATTCAGCTGCTGGCGTTGATAGAGAATTGAGGGCTAAAGCGAAAAAGGCTTTGTTTTCTTTGCAGCGGACTTACTCTTTCAGTCGTTATGGCAGGGTAGTTCAGCTTCCATATGGGTGTGTTCTTCCTTTTCGCGGTGACTGTTATTTGGATCTTGTGATTGAGGGGGTGGGCACTAAGGTTCTTGTTGCACAGTTGGCTGGTAAATATGATACTATTGGTATTGATGGTGTGGCGATGGCTGTTAATGATGTTATTCGCTCTGGTGCGAGACCTTTAGCTGTTGCAGATAATATTCATGCTCAAATTTCAGAGCCCGTTTTGGTTAGGGAGTGGATGAAGGGGATAGTGAAGGGTGCTGTTGAAGCTGAATGTGTTGTGCCGAGTGGTGAGATTGGCGATGTGGCTGAACTGATTAAGGGTTTGGTTGAAGGGAAGGGTTTTGACATGGTTTTTGCGGCGGTGGGTGAGGTTTCCCGCGGAAAATTGATAACTGGTAAGGGAATAAAACCAGGCGACGCTATAATTGGTTTGCGGAGTTCCGGAATTCACAGCAACGGTGTGACTCTTGCACGGAGGATTCTTTTCAAGGAATGGGGTGGCAAATATGAACCTTACGATGTTCCAGAATCATTAGATAGGGAAGTGGTTTACGATGTTCTAGAGCCAACCAAGATTTATGTTAAACCCCTTTTGGGTGTGGCAGAAAGAGTGAAGGTTAAGGCTGCTGTGCACATTACTGGTGACGCTTACCTTAAATTTGAACGCTTAACTTTATTTTCAAAAGGCATAGGTTTCGAATTCAACAATTTCAAACCGCAACCCATTTTTGATTTAATCCAGAAAACTGCCATGGAACTCGGCGGCAAAATAGTCGACGAGGAAATGTTTAAAACCTTCAACATGGGATGGGGTTTCGCTGTTATAGTCGACAAGGCTGACAGGGATAAAGCCATAGATGCTTTGGAGAAGTCGGGAGTGGATGCTGAAGAAATAGGATACGTGACAGACGCGCCCGGAATTAAAATTTTCTATAAGGGCAGGAAGATTATTCTGAAGAGGTAACCCTTTACAATTTGGCTGGCGAAAGCGTTTAAATCCCGTCGAGAATAAGACTAGCCTATGAAATACCGTTTAAAAGTTGAGGTTAGTTTAAAACCAGGTCACAGCGACCCTGAAGGTGAGACTGCAGCGCGTTTGTTAAGGGAGCTTGGTTATAAGGTTGGAGGGGTGAATGTAAGCAAAGTCTACAATATTCTTCTTGAAGCGGGTTCGCGGGAAGAAGCCTTAGCAAAGGCTGAAGAAATGTGTAGGAGGCTTTTGGCTAACCCAACAAAGGATAATTACGCCATTGTGGTTGAGGAAGAAAAATGACTGCACGCCTCTATATTCGCAAAAATACGCCTTTTCCGCTTTTCGAAATAAGCCTTCATGAGGCTTCCAGCCAGCAGCTCCTAGTTATCAGTCGAGAACTGGGGTTAGGTCTAAACCTTCAAGAAATGAAAACTGTGCAACAGTATTTTCGAGGGAAAAGGCGAAACCCCACGGATGTAGAGCTTCAGACTATAGGCCAAACATGGTCTGAACATTGCTTCCACAAAACCTTTAAAGGCATTATAAAGTTTAAGGGAAAGGAGATTGACAGTCTTTTCAAAACTTATATTATGAAAGCGACAAAGGAAATCAATCCTCGCTGGTGTTTTTCAGTTTTTGAGGATAATGCTGGCATAATACGTTTTGACAATGATTATGGAATAGCCGTTAAAGTGGAAACCCACAACCATCCCTCTGCTATTGAGCCTTTCGGTGGTGCTGCAACAGGAGTCGGCGGCGTGATTCGCGATATTTTGGGGGTGTGGGCAGATCCAATTGCATGCACTGATGTTTTGGGCTTCGGTCCACTAAGCTATCCATATGAGAAGCTCCCCCCAGGGGTTAAGCATCCGAGATACATTTTCATGGGTGTGGTGGCGGGCATAGGCCACTACGGAAACAACATGGGTATTCCAACAGTTAACGGCGCCATATACTTCGATGAGAGCTACACTGGAAATGTTGTTGTTTACTGTGGATGTATAGGAGTGTTGCCGCTGAAAAAGTTTAAGCGAAGCGCCAAACCGGGGGACATAATAGTGCTGGCCGGCGGTAAAACAGGCCGAGACGGGATTCACGGCGTAACCTTCGCCTCCGCTGAACTAACTGAAAAATCCGAAGAAGTTTCAAGACCAGCGGTTCAAATTGCGAACCCCATTGAGGAGGAAAAGCTAAAGAGGGCTATAATTGCCATCAGAGACCGTGAACTGGCTTCAGCGATAACGGATCTTGGCGGAGGTGGGCTTTCATCTGCTGTTGGTGAAACTGCCAAAAGATTCAACTGCGGCGCTGTCGTTTGGCTTGAAAAGGTTCCTCTTAAATATCCCGGGTTGGCTCCGTGGGAAATTTACATTTCCGAGTCCCAAGAGAGAATGCTTTTGGCTGTTCCACCGGAAAACTTGGATCATGTTTTGGAAATTTTCAGAGAAGAGGATGTTGAGGCAACAGCCATTGGAAAATACACTGGCGACAAGATTCTGCGACTTTTCCACATGAATGAGAAAGTTGCGGAAATTGACATTCCCTTCCTCTTCGAGCCGCCGAGGGCTGTGCGAGCCGCCGAATACAGCGCGTCAAAGTTTGAGGAGCCAAACTTTCCAAAGCCTGAAAATTTAACTGAAATTTTGATGCGTTTGTTGGCTTCGCCTAATATTGCCAGTAGAGAAAGTGTCATAAGAACTTATGACCATGAGGTGAAGGGCAACACGGTTCTTAAGCCGCTCCACGGCGAGTGTGGAGGTCCCAACGATGCTGCAGTGCTTAAACCCCTTAAAAATTCATGGAAGGGTATAGCTGTCTCTTGCGGCATGAACCCCAGTTATGGGCGGATAGACCCTTATTGGATGGCGGCTTCTGCTATTGATGAGGCTATAAGGAATAATGTGGCAGTGGGCGGCAGAAGAATAGCCCTTCTAGACAATTTCACTTGGGGAAGCCCTGAAAAACCTGAGAGGCTTGGCAGCCTTATTAGGGCTTGCGAGGCTTGTTACCGTTTCGCTAAAGCTTTCAAAACACCCTTCATATCTGGAAAGGATAGCCTCTACAACGAGTCTCCGTTGGGTCCTGTTACGCCGACGCTTTTAATAACCGCCATAGGGATTGTTCCAGACGTTCGAATAACGGTTTCAATGGATGTTAAGGCTCCCGGCAACTCCATATACATTGTTGGAAGAACATATCGTGAACTTGGCGGATCAGAATATTATAGGTTTAAGGGCTTTATTGGGAATCGTGTGCCGAAGGTTCGGCCGAGTCAAGCTAGGCGAACTTTTAAGGCTTTAGTTCAAGCCATCGACTTGGGGCTCGTTAGTGCTTGTCACGATTTGTCTGAAGGCGGTTTGGCAGTTGCGGCGGCGGAGATGGCTTTTTCCGGTGGCTATGGAGTGGAGGTTGATTTGCGAAAGGTTCCTGTTGATAACTTGAGTAGGGATGATTTTGTATTGTTTTCGGAGTCTAACAGTCGCTTCCTAGTTGAGGTTCCAGAAAAGTGTGAAAGGGATTTTGAAGCTGTGATGAGGGGTGCTGTTTGCGCGAAAATTGGGAAAGTTGCGAAAACCCAGAGGCTGTGCATTTACGGGTTGGATGGCGATGTTGTTGTTGACGCAGTCATAAGCGAGTTGTTAGCGTGTTGGAAAAGCCTTCTAAGTGAAGGTGTCTAACATGAAACGGGAAGAGATAAAAGTTTGCATTCTGCGGGTGGGCGGAACCAACTGCGACGCTGAAACCCAAACAGCCTTTGAGGCTTTAGGTGTCCAAGCCGAAGTTTTGCATGTGAACGAAGTTGTTAAGCGCCAAAACCTTCTTGAGTATGATGCCCTAGTCTTCCCTGGCGGCTTTTCCTTCGGCGACTATGTGCGGGCTGGAGCTATTTGGGCTAAGTGGATACTTGCAAAGCTTGGGAAAGAACTGAAATCCTTTTTCGAAGAAGGCCGCCCCATCCTTGGCATTTGCAACGGTTTTCAAGTGCTTGTTGAGGCGGGTTTCCTTCCAGCCTTTGAAGGTATAACGCCATATCCAGAAGCAGCCCTAGCCACAAATTATCCGCCTAGATATAATTGTCGTTGGGTTTACATAAAACATGAAAACCGTGGCAAGTGCATATTTACATGGAAGATTCCGAAAGGGAAGGTGTTGCGCATGCCAATAGCCCATTCAGAGGGCAGGTTCTTGTTGCCGAAGGAAAGGGAAAGGCAGTATTTGGAGAGGCTTTACGAGAACGATCAGCTGGTTTTCCGATACTGTGGCAAAAATGGAGAATATGCTGAAGGAAAGTTCCCAATAAACCCCAACGGTTCTTTCCACGACATAGTTGGCATATGCAACCCGGAAGGAACAGTTTTCGGTTTAATGCCCCATCCGGAGAGAGCCTTCTATTGGTGGCAGCAGCCCGACTGGACAAGGCAAATGCTGATGCCTCACTACGGCGATGGAAAACTAATCTTCGAAAGCTTAATTGAATATTTAGAGAAGAAGTTTTAACTCGTCTAGATGTGGCAACCCAGCGCGGGCACCCATTTTCATTATACACCTTGAAGCCACAAAATTGCCGATTTTACCGCATTCGTATAATGGTTTTCCATTTATCAAACCGTAGAGGAACCCTGCGCAGAAGGCGTCGCCAGCGCCTGTTGTGTCAATGACTTGCACTTTGAAGGCTCCTATGTGGTGTTTTTCTTTTTCATTTGTGACATAGCACCCTCTGCTGCCCAGTTTAACAGCAACTATTTTTGCTCCCATTTTCAAGAGAGTTTCAGCACCTGCCATGTAGTCCTTTTCTCCAGTTAAAAGTGCAATTTCCCTCGCATTGGGCATTAAGACAAAGCTTCTGGCTAAAATGGGGCTTAGGGTTTTCAAGCCTTTCCTTGCATAAAGTTCTCCGGGGTCTAGACTTATTTTAACGTTTTTGGGAAGGTTTTCCACAAGCTTTTTTTGGGTTTCGAAGGATTTTTCTCCAACAAAAGATGTTAGATGAAGAATTTTTGTTCGGTAGGCGTATTTTTTGTTTATCTCTTCAAATTCTATCATGTCGTTTACTCCGGGGTCTACGTATAGGGCGCGTTCTCCTTTTTCGTCAATGAAGCCCATCACTGTTCCGCTTCTTCCAGTTTTTGTTTTGATAACACCTTTTGTGTCCACGTCTTCTTTGCGGAAGTCTTCCAAGAGCATTTTTCCCTCTCTGTCGTTGGCAACTTTCCCAATAAAACCGACTTTGCAGCCTAACCTTGCCAACCCTACGATGGTGTTGGCGGCTGAGCCTCCACAAGTCTCTTCGCAGCTTATTATGAAGCCTTCTTCTTCCGGTCCAGCTATCTTGTTTACTTTGTAGAGTTTGTCCACGTTTAGGGCTCCGAAGCCCACCACGTCAAAAAGGCGTTTCATGAAAACAGCTCACGCAAATAAATCTTATAATCGCCAAGTTTCCCACCGTAGTTTCCCGCAGAAATCCCAACAACGCCTTTAACAGTTAAAGCCGCCTCAATACCAGCCTTCATAGCCCTTTTAACGGCTTCCAATGAAACACCGTTAATAACAATTTCCGGAATGTATTTTACGTCTTCTGGAACCTTCGACTCTTTGCCCAAACGTGTTTTCAATGAGGGGCAGTAGGGGTGGTTTGTTGTGGGGCCTATCCATGGATAACGGTTTTCTGGTTTTGAACCCGCAGAACATATGTCAAAGGGCGTTACAACACCTTCCACATTGTGGATGGCTTCTAATGCTTTTGCTCCGGCTTCTTTGACGGCTACTTTCGTTTTGCACATTATCCAGAAGTTTGCCCCCATAACACCCCGTGCATAGCCTAAAAATCGTTCAATCACAAAGTCTGGAACCATTATTGGCACAACGATAATTTCGCGTCCATAAAGCCTTTCCACCCACTCATAACCGTCTCCGCAGTGGCCCACCCGCTCCATCATGTCAATCTTGCCCAACGGATTCTGCAAAGCGTCGAAAACCGCTGTGAAAGGTTTTACAAGAATGTCTTGGCGTATCCGATAGGAGAGTTCAATTTCAAACTTTTTAAGGGATTCTGAAAAGGGCTTTTTGGGATCTATTCCACCCCAGAACTGAAGTACTGCACCTTTGCGGTTGTCCGGCGTCACCTTTTCGCTTAGCCACTTTTCTATTCCCCCTTCAACCCTCCCAATGACTATTGAAGGTGTGGCTGTTGCATGCATAGCAGTCTTCCTTAAGGTTTCCTCATCGTCTGCCGTAACAATTATTCGACAGTAGATGCCCTCAAAAGCCTCGGCGTAAGTGTCTTCTACAAGCTCTTTATCAGTCAACTCTTTAATCTCCTAGAGCAGTCGTTCAACGGATTATTTTATTTTGGCGATTTCAGCTATTAAATCTTCAACTTTAATATAAGCCAAAGACAACTGGAAACGGTCTGGTCCCAGAGGGGTTTGGTAAAGATGGTAGAACGCGTTGTTGACAATTAGGCTTGTGGAGCCTGATGGCAGTTGACTGTAATTTTTGTCTTGGAAAAAGTTCTTTTTCACAAGGGTCCAGTATTTGAGGTTCTCCGACGAGTATAGGTCGTAACATGTTCCATCATGTATTCCCAGCATCATGTACCATTTTGAATCCAAATAGAACAGCGTCGGATTCTCAAGGGTGCCCGTTACCGCGATTTTTGTATAGTTCCAGTATGTTCCAAGGTTTTTGGCGGTTGCCAAATGCACTTCATATTTTGCAGCTGATATCAGCATATAATAGGTGTCTCCCGCCTTCACTATGTACGGGTCCTAGCCGAAGTTTGGAGCCAGCGGGTTTGGCATGCCTTCCACTGTTAAGTAGCCGTAATCCGTAAAGGTGGACGGGTTTTTTGATATCTGTTCCGACGGCTAGTCCAAGCCTTGCAAGGCGAATGTTTTCATGGACAACGGTGTTTTTCCAGTCGCTGTAGTATAGGTAGAATTTTCCATCGTCTAGGTTATTTATATATGCAATAAGGCGCTATTTTCCCATCCATTTGAATAGGCGTAAAACCAACAAAAATGTAAGAGTGTAGGTCGCTGGTTTTTATAACGCCAGTAAGCCATGTTCCGTCTGTTTTGAAATAGGACGCCACAATATAGTAAAAACCTTCATTGTCTTTGAAGACTGTGTGGTTAGGGTACCTCACGAACTCTGGATCTTTTATGCTAGAAATGTCTCCTGTGACCGGGATTACTACACCGCGATAAACCCACGTTGTTGGCTGTTTTCTAACTGTTAAGTAAAAAGCTGTGGCAGTCGCTACAAGAGCAATGATTATGACGGTTGTTGCAATCACCCATCTGCGTCTGCCAGACGAGACCAACTTTTATCCAAGCCTCCCTATAGCTTCGCCTCTTACGGTTTTACGAAAAGTTGTGCTTTTCCTTATCAGCTTTTCCATATTATCTGCTTTAACAACCTCAACTGAGGGCAGTTTGCCACTTTGCACGTTAAAAAACGCTTCTTTGAGTTTGGTGTTTACATAAGCTTCCCTAAGCGCGGATGTGCTCCAATCTTCCACAAGTTCAATCACTCCTCTTTTGCCATATCTGCAGAAAACCTCTGCCAGCATCGCAGTTACAAACGCATTTTCAGCCATGACGGCTATTTCCGCCTCTCTCACGGCATATTCATTGCCATTAAAGGATATGGTTAGGCCTCCAGCATGGCGAACTGTTTTGAAGGCTTCCACGTCTGTTATGCTGTCACCTACATAAACAACTTCTGATAGGCTTAAGCCCAGCTTTTCGGCTATTTGCCGCACAGCCTCCGCCTTTTCACGTCCACCTATAGGGTTAACCTCTTTGAAGATTTTTCCAATTTCCATTTTTGTTATCTCGTGCCAGAATATTTCATCAAGACGCCGTATGACCTGCCTCTGCTTTTCTGAAAAATCCTCAATAGTTTTTGCGTTGGGCGGTATTTCGATGACTGGCATTTTCGCTATTTCAACCGCTAACTCCTTAAGCCTAGTTTTTTCCTTTTCCTGCAGTTCATACTTGTCGATTTCAACTTTTGTGCAATAGGTGTTTTCGTATGGAAAGTTTATGGCGCGGCACAACGCCGTAATATAATGCTCGTAGCTTGTGCTAACTATGTAAGCGTCCGCCAACTCCCGTACAAATTCAAGACTTTCCTTCACTTTTGGAATTAAAACAAGGGTTTTGGATGAAAAGCTCCGCATTTTTCTTTCCGTAACGCCGTAAGCCTTGAGAAATGGCAGTATAAGCTTTAAAGTGCCGCCTGCCTTGTAGCCAGGTCTTTTCAAAACGTCTGCCAGCACATCGTCGTATCTGCTTATCACCGTGTAAAAGCGTTCACCGTTAGGCACGTAATAGGCTGTTAATTCAAAAGCATTATCGTTTTTTGAGATTGGGCCTTCGCAGTCTGAAATAAACGCCTTTTTCATTTTCGTTTCCTAAGCTCCTCCATGTGGCGGATGCTTTTTTCAATGTGTTGTTTTGAGGCTACGTCTGCCCTATACCAGAGGGCTCCGCCTTTTATGGCGCTTATGCCCTCCAAAGAAATGTTTCTGGCGGCTTCTATGTTTTCGCCTATGCCTACAACGGCTACAGCCCTAGATTTTAAAGCGTAAACTTGACTGTTGCGTAACTCCATAGACGCTGGGTAAACGCGGATTTTATCGCCGTGTTTTCTGCTTAGTTCGTAGGCTTTTGTTAAATCCACTGGCGTTCCAACCTCCGCCTTGTTTACCTGTTCTGGGTAAGCCTCTTCAAAGCCACCATAGTTCGGAGGCACTTTGTAAGTTACAACCGTAGCAGCCTTCTCAATTTTTATGCTGGTTAGGTTCCCTTCAACAATTTTGAAGCAGACATCCACAAAATCGTCTTTCAAAATTGGCAAAATGTTTATTATTTCTGGGTCTCCGGGGCGGCTGTTGTTTTCGAGGATTTTAGGCTGTTTGCCAGTGTGCATAAACGCCACGTAGAACGGGATTCCCCGTAATGCTTGGTTGTCGGAGGCTTTCCATTTCTTAAAAACTCTGTTAACAATTTCAACCTCTTTCTCTCTGTCCGCCTTTGTCATGAAAGGCAAAATTTCGCCAACATCCTTATACGAGCCCATTCCACCAGTGTTAGGTCCTTTGTCACCGTCAAAGGCGCGTTTGTAATCTCTTGTTTCTGGAAGAGGCACCAAGTGTTTGCCGTCACAGAAGGCTTGAAAGCTAGATTCTTCGCCGTCAATTTTCTCTTCCACTATGACGGCGCCGTGTTTGAGATTTTCCCAAAAATGCTCAAAAAGTTGTTCGCGGGTTGTGAAGTGGTCTCCCCACACACCGACGCCCTTTCCCGCTGCTGGCTTGTCGGGTTTCACCACCGCCAAGTTTTTCAACTCGTCCAGCCACTTGTATAGGGCTTTTTGCGCTTCCTCCCTTGTCTTATAGTCTTCTGGTTTGAAGATTTTAAAGCGGGGGTTCACTTCGGGAACTGTTTCTTCAAAGAGCAGACGTTGCTGGACTTTGCTGGCTTCTATGGCGTATTCCCTTGTTGGACAAATCATGGGTATGCCGGTGCGTTTCTCAACAATGTCGCGGACACCCTCTATTATGGGCTTTTCCGGTCCCACTATGCCAAAATCTATTCGGTCCTTATGGGCTTCGGCGAACTTGAATACGTCCTCCACATTTAAGTCTGATATAACCACGTGTTGGGTTGCCTTTTTCACGTTGAAAGGGTTTCGCTGTTTGTCAGCCACGTAAACCTCAACATTATAGTTTGGGCTTCGCGTGAAAGCATCAATCATGGCTGCTTCTCGTGCACCATATGAGACGGCGAGTATGCCGACCCTTTCCACCAAAGCATCCACCTTTAAAGGCTAAAATGCCGAAAGGCTCTAATCTATTTTGCCACCAACGCTTATTCGAGGTTTTCTGGAATTTCGTAAAGCCTTCCAGTTTCCTCATAACCTTCCAAAAACCTCTCCCGCATTTCATCCGCAATTCTCTGGGCTAAAGGCGTTGGATATTCGCCAGTTACGCATCCCAAGCATAACTCGTCTTTTCTGAAGCCTGTAGCCCTTACAAGTCCATCGATTGACTGGTAACAAACGGCATCCGCTCCTATGATTTTGGCTATTTCATCTGACGTGTGTTTTGCGCCTATTAGTTGGCCGTAGGTTGCCATGTCAATTCCGTAAAAGCATGGACCAATTATGCGGGGAAACGTCACAAACATGTAAACTTTTTTGGCGCCCATCCTACGGAGTTTTTCAATGGTGACTTTTGTTGTGTCGCCACGCACAATGCTGTCGTCCACCACTATGACCTTTTTCCCCTTCACCTTCGAAGCCAGAATATTGATTTTCTTGTCTATGGTGGCGTAACGCTCCCTCTCAAGGAGGATGAAAGCGCGTTCCGTTACATAGCGATGTCTTCTAGTGGCTCTTTCCCAACGCAAACCAGACTCTTCATACACTCCAAAAGCTGCATCGTCGCCTGTTTCAGGCATAGAGATAACCATATCAGCGTCTTTCACAATGTCGGAGTTTTCCCTCACAAGATTCCTGCCAAATTCCTCACGAATCTCATAAACATGCCTATCATCAAAAAAGGAATCCGGCCTAGCAAAGTAGGCAAATTCAAAAGCACAAAAGGCCTTGCGGCCTTCTGCCAACTTCACCCTGTCAAAGCCCTTTTCCGAAACCGTTACAAGTTCGCCGTGTTCCAGTTCAAAATCTCTGCAAAAGCCGTTTATATCCAAACCCACAGTTTCAGATGAAAAAGCGTAAACGTCTTTATCCGGACTATGACCAGCGCATAGGGGTCTTATTCCATAAGGGTCTTTAAAGGCGAAAAACCTTCCATCCTTTGTTATTCCAGCCACCGAAAAGGCGCCTTCAATTTCATCCATGCAAGTTTTTACAGCTTCCTCAAGGTTTTTCCCTTTTGTCAACTCGATTAAAAGTTTATGACATATGAGGTCGGCATCACTTCCATAAGAAAAGCCTGGAAAATCTTTACTAATCTCTTTTTTAAGCTGAATTGCGTTAACAACGTTTCCATTAAAGGAGACGGCGAGTTTTAAACCGTTTTTTGAAGCTGCAGCTGGCTGTGTTCCTTCAATAAGGGATTTTTCATCCGTTTTTCCAGAGGTTGTATACCTAACATTGCCTATTCCAACATGTCCAGGCAGCCGCCCGAACCATTCGTGGATGGCGCTTGTCCTAATTTTCGGAACAAGGTCTAGGCTTCTATGGATGTAAAATTCACCGTTTAAAAATGTGAGGAAACCGTGGGACTGGTGTCCTCTGTGGTTTTGAGCTCTCAAACCCCAATATATGTAAGGGAATATAGGCTGTTTTTTGAGGTTTATTGCGCCGAAGACTCCGCATGCTATTTTGAGCGGTTCTCCCATGTCCGTGGATAAATAGGGGGTTCTTTATCAACTTTTATAACAAGTTTAAATAAAATCATTGGAAAGAAGGCGTAGCCTAAGCCCTGCGCACTGTGGAAACCTAAAAAGGCTAGTGTATTTGTTAAGCCAAACCAACTACAAATATGACGCCGCTGAAATTCTAGAGAGGAAGGGGTAGGGAAAATAGAATAGAAGCACAAGCCAAATTCTAATAAAATAATGGTTTCTGAAAATCTAGAGGGGTAGACTGCTATTGGCTTTTCCAGTAACCAAAATTATGGTGTAAGCCTAAACTTATCCCTGGGATATAACGTAACTTCCCGAATATTCTTTCTGCCAGTCAACATCATGGTAAGCCTTTCCAAGCCAATAGCCCAACCAGCATGAGGAGGCATACCATAATCGAAGGCTTGCAAGTGATACTTGAAGGATTCCGGGTTTAACCCCTTTTCTTGTAGCCGTTTTATGAGTAGCTCTTTTGAATCTATTCTCGTTCCGCCGGAAGCAAGTTCAATCCAACGCCACATGAGATCGAACCCTTCGCAGAGCTCCGGATTGCTGTCTTTTGGTTTTATGTAGAAGGCTTTTGACTGCGTAGGCCAATCAGTTATGAAGTAGAAGTATGGATGTATTTTGCCCAGTGTTCTGAAGGCTGGTGTTGGTATATCTTCGCCCCATGGAATTTCTACGCCTTCCTTCCTCAAGTCTTCTAACACCATATCGTATGTTAACCGTTTGAAGGGTATTTCAGGCACTTCAAGCTTATAGTTCAGCAAAGCCAACTCCCTCTGGCATTTCTCGTTTACCACCTTGCATGTGTGCTGCATAAGCTGCTCCAGCAGCTGCATCACGTCCTCCGCTTTAGCAAAAGCTTGCTCAATGTCTATCGAGACAAACTCGCTTAGATGTCGACGAGTATGCGACTCCTCAGCCCTAAAAAATGGACCTACTTCAAAAACCCTTTCGAGACTCATGACCAACTGCTCTTTATACAATTGGGGACTTTGCGCTAGAAAGGCTTTCCTTTCAAAATAGTCCACTGGAAATAGGGCTGCGCCACCTTCCGTAGCTGAAGCGATTATACGGGGAGTGTGAACTTCTATAAAGCCTCTTTCAAAAAGGAAATCTCGTATTGCTTCAACAGCCGTGTGCTGAATTTTAAAAACTGCAATGTTTTCTACACGGCAAAGATCTAATGGGCGAGCGTCCAAACGAACTTCAAGCTTTGCAGGCACCTTTCCAATAATGTCTATTGGAAGTTGAGGCGAGGCAGTGCTGAAAATCCTAATTTCCTTCGGTATAACTTCGACTCCTCTCGGCGTAATCTCCGTCTTCTTCACAACGCCTTTCACGCCGATGCTGTACCTCTTCTGCAAGGAATTAGCCTTCGACAATACTTCGCTGCAGACTTTTTTCCGTGGAACAGTGATTTGCACAGTGCCTTCTCTGTCTTGCAATATTATGAAACGGATTCCACCCAAGTCCCTAATTTCTTGAACCCAACCGAAGAGTGTGACTTCTTGTCCGTCAAGTTCTGGGCGAACATCAGCGGAGTAGTGGGTTCTCCGCCAGTCTCCAATTGAATCCAGTTTCATTGGTTCACGCTCAATTAGTCGGTAAACTCCACCCGCAATACCATGTTACGAACTTTGCGGGCAATCTCCTTTAAATCCTTAACATTAAAAGGAGGCTGCCTACCCCCCTTCCTCCTCAAAATAACTCTGGTTTCAGTTGTTCCGTCAGGCAGCCAAATAGTGTTAATGGTAACAATGCCTAACGGAGCAAACAAATCCTCCAAAAACTTTCTATCATCAACCCCATACTCTAAAACACGTATGGCTTTTCCAGTTTTCTCTCCCAAAGCCCTAATGATTTTCCCCCCATAACCTAAAAGACGAGGCACATCACCTCTGCCAACAAGTATAGCTAAAGTTTTTCCAGCATCCACCGCCTTGTAAAAATAAATGTTTTGAAGTGAAGGATAAGTTTCTTCCAGCGATAAAAGTAAACGAGCAATTTTTAAATCCAGCTCTGTCACTTCGCCAGATTTAACTTTCTCTGAACACTTTTGGCATAGTATTCCACTTTTTAAACAGAAACTGCATAATACTGTTTTCACCTTTGAAAGCGCCCTCCACAAATAAAGGAGGGGCGGCGGAGCTTTGAAATTTTTATTCGCAGTTTTCGTTTAGCGTTCCAGTGTTATTTCGATGGTGCTGACGTTTGTGGGCGTGCCACCCTCTTCTCTGGGTGCCACCTGTTCTGTTCCAATGCCCACTTTCTTTACCTTAACGTCTGGTAGAAACCTACGCCTTACGACTTCAACGACGTCCACTGCTCGGCTTATGGCTCTTCCTCTAGCTTTTACATTTACTTCCTTTGCTCCGCCGTGGAAGAGGGTTATGCAAGCCAGTACATAGTTCATTACTGGCTTTCTCCCGATCAACACTGAGTTGCTTTCTGACATTTTGTACCGCCTCACTCCTTGTTCTCACATTTTCTGTGGCTTCATAACCATTTTTCTCGATAAATAAATACGTTGCGGTTTTAAGTTCTAGTGATAAAGGCTTTTGAAGCAATAATAGGCTTGGGTTCTGCTAAATGCTTAAATAACCTATACCATTGTAAAACTAAACTTAATAAAAGGTTAAGAAGCGTTAACTTTGGAAGCCCTTACAAAACGTTCAATTCAGCTGCTTAAACTGCTATATGAAAAGGGAAAAATGACAAGCACGTATTCTGCGCACATTAGGCAAAGCGACCTAGCAAAGGAGTTGGGCATAAGCAGACAAGCCTTAAATCTCCACCTCAAAAGACTGAGAAACCTAAACTACATAAGAACTGGAAGAGGCTTTATAGACGTTACAGAGAAAGGGCTAAACGCCCTTGGATTTTCTTCAACGCCAGCCTTCATATTCATAAAGGTTTCTCCCCGTAAAAGGAGCGAAGTTTACGGAAAGATTAGGGAAATCGCTCTCCAAAGGGCTTTTAGAGTGGCAGGCGATGTAGACGCCATACTTATTGTTGAAAGAGACAAGCTTAACGAGGTTTTAAGGAGATTATCTGAGATTGAAGGCGTAAAAGATACAAGGTCTTATGTGGCTATAGAATCCCTAAAGTAAAGCAGAGGAGAAATTGATGAAGCTTCTCGAATATGAGGCTAAAAAAATCCTTGCAAAATACGGCATCCCAACACCCAGAGGCGATTTAGCAACAAACACCGCTCAAGCTTGCGAAATAGCCAAAGACCTAAAACCTCCAATTGCTGTAAAAGCGCAAGTCCCGGTGGCTGGGAGGGGAAAAGCTGGCGGAATACTCTTTGTTAACTCTGTTGCAGAGGTTGAAAAAGCCGCAGAAAAACTTTTCAGTGCGCAGATAAGGGGTTTTCCAGTTCGAAGTCTATGGATTGAAGAAAAAGTGCATGCTGGAAAAGAACTTTATTTTGGCATGACAGTTGATAGACTTAACAGGAGTTATGTTGTTATCGCGTCGACTGAAGGTGGAATGGAGATAGAAGAGGTTGCAGCAAAAGCTCCAGAAAAAATCATAAGGTTTCCGCTGAAAGCGCCATATGGCTTTAGACCATATCACGCTCGGCAAATAGCAAAACGTATGGGATATACTGGGAATCATCTATCCATGCTTGCAAACATTTTCTACAACCTGTACAAAGCCGGAATAGATTATGACGCGGAGTTAATCGAGATGAACCCTCTTGCCGAAACTTCTGATGGAAACTTTGTGGCAGTTGACGCCCGCATAATAATCGACGATAATGCACTGTTCCGCCACCCAGAGTTCAAAGGAAGAATCTTGGAGGGTGAACTCTCCTCCCAAGAGGTTGAGGCAGCGAAAAATGATTTGGCGTATGTTAAGCTTGACGGGAACATAGGAGTTATAGGCAACGGCGCTGGACTTGTGATGGCAACATTAGACGCCATACAACTTTATGGCGGCAAACCAGCAAACTTCCTTGATGTTGGCGGAGGGGCTCCTTCAGAAAAAATAGCAGCAGCCCTAAAAATAGTGTTTTCAGACCCGGCTGTGAAAGCCCTCTTCATAAACATTCTAGGCGGAATAACCCGCTGCGACGAAGTAGCAAAGGGAATTCTAGAAGCTAAAGGAAAACTAGGCATTAGAAAACCAATGGTTATACGATTAGTGGGAACAAACGAGGAAGAGGGAAAACGACTCTTGATGAAAGCTGGAATCCCAGTGCTGGACAGCATGGAAGAAGCAGCACATCAAGTGGTGGAAATCGTTAAGGGAACGTGAAACAATGGGTATAATAGTCAACAAAAACACAAAAGTAATAGTTCAGGGAATAACTGGAACCCAAGGAAGCTTCCACACTAAGCTCATGCTAGAATATGGGACACAAATTGTGGCGGGCGTAACGCCTGGGAAAGGCGGAACAAAAGTCCACGGAGTTCCCGTGTACGACACTGTTGAAGAAGCCTTAGGAAAACACGCAGCAAACGCGTCGATAATTTTTGTTCCAGCCCCCTTCGCGGCAGACGCAGCACTAGAAGCACTGGAAAACGGAATAAAAACAGTTGTTATAATCACCGAACACATCCCAGTGAAAGATTCAATAAATGTTATGACTTATGCCAATCAAGTTGGCGCCACAATAATTGGTCCCAATACGCCGGGAATAATAACGCCCGGAGAATGTAAACTCGGCATAATGCCCGCCCACATATTCAAGCCTGGAAACGTTGGAATGGTTTCAAGAAGTGGAACATTAACTTATGAAATAGCCGCTGGCTTAACAAAACGGCAGCTAGGCCAATCTACATGCATTGGTCTAGGCGGAGACCCGATAGTAGGGTTAAATTTTATAGACGTTCTGAAACTTTTTGAAAAAGACCCCCAAACAGAAGCTGTAACCCTTATAGGAGAAATTGGCGGAAACCTAGAGGAACTTGCCGCAGAGTACATAGCCACAAAAAATTATCCAAAACCTGTTGTTGCCTTCATCGCTGGACGTTCCGCCCCCCCTGGAAAACGTATGGGACATGCAGGTGCTATAGTAATGGGCAAAGCTGGAACTGCTGAAAACAAGATTGAAGCTTTCCGAAAGGCGAATGTTGAAGTGGCAGAAAAGCCAAGCGACGTGGCTGTGTTGTTGGAAAGGCTGCTGAAACAGTGACAAAAAGTATATTTGACCGTTTCTTATGTGTGTTGTAACTACGAGAGGAATAAAGCTATGCCAATAATGGATCCGTTCAAAAAAACTTTAGCTCAGCAGCGCAGACTTTATGTGAAAATCTGCAGAGAATGTGGTGCACGCAACGCCACATCGGCAGTTAAATGCAGAAAATGCCACAGCAAAAACCTCCGCTGGAAGAAAAGAGAAATAGTTAAGTAATGAAAACGGCATTTTGCAATTTTATAGAATTTTAAACAATGTTTCGATGTTAAAAAATGTGTTTGCGCATCCGTTTTTCAGTAAAGGAATTGCTTGGCCAGCCACATTCATTTGATTTAATACCTCTCCAGCTAGCCTTAACTCTTCACCACAAGCAACTCCAACCACACCCTCATAACGCTTAAGCTTTAAAATCTTCGAGATACAGGAACCGCCCGGCAAGATGTAAACGTCGTAACCCTTCATTTCAGCAACAGACGCGGCTCTGTTAATCAAACAGTCCGGAGAACAGTGGGAGCAAACATAGGATGGAATATTATGCTCAAACTTTGCCTTACAGCGGTTGTCCATAAATTTTCTGGAACAATGGGACAGAAAAAGCGCCCTTTTCCTTGTTTTTCTAAACTTTTCCCTTTCTAAAAAGTTCCTCGCTTCCATGTCCACCAAGTCTTCCAAAAGCTGGACGGCATCAGACAAATTGAGACCTGTCATCTCTTCAATCTTAAACCTTCTAATAATGTCCTGCATGGTGTTGCCAACTTTTCTGTGCATTCTCTTTTCATAACTGATTTTGGCTATTTCTGTGAAAAAGAATCGAGGTATTCTTGAGAGGTCGAATGTGAATTTATATGGCATAACCGAACAGTGGATAAACAAACCTTTAAAATTAACCCTTTCTTATTAAGATAGTTAGTCTCAAACTTAGGAAAGTTGAGGAGGCTAAACAGTGGGTTTACTAGATTTCTTAAGAAAGAAGGAAAAGAAAGAGGAGGCTAAAACTGCAACGGAATCCCAAAGAGAGATAACCGAGCTTGAAAAGCTTTGCGGCGATGACAAAGAAACTTATGAGGCTTTGCTTAACACCATGTTCCTTGATCCAAAAAAGATCGGCGTTTCTATGAAAGAGGCAGCTGAAAACGCCAAAAAATTTGAAAAAGAGAAGGATTTGACAAGGGCAAGGGTGTGGTACCAAATTGCAGGAGGATTAGCAATTTACGAGGGCGACGTTGAAAAAGTTGTCGAGTACTTTGGCAAATGCGAGAAACTGTCTGGAACAAGCTACCCAATTTTAAAGAGTCCTGAAAAAGCCGTAGCCAAAGCCCACGAGTATTACGAAAAGTTTCTAAAATCTTAATCCGCACAAAGCAATTGCAATGCGCATAACGGGTTTATTTCTTATTTTTCTTTCTCTTCCGTATAGCCTAATAGCTCTCTTAATGATTTTACTTCTTCTCGCAACATGTTTACTTCACTTTCAAGTGCACTGACTCTTGACTCCGCTGCCTTCTTCAGCTTTTCAATTTCAACCATTAAATTTGCGCGTTCAGTTTCAAGGGTCTTTATTTTTTCCCGCAAGTTTTTCAGAGTTTGCATGAGCTCTCCCTTTATCACCTTAATTCTTTCAACCATATTTTTAATGCTTACTGTCTCTTCAGCCTTTTCCTCCATTTTTACGGCAGTTCTGAACCTTGCTTTGCAGCTGGGGCATTCAAAAATCCCCATGAGCTTAGGTGCGCCTTCCGCTGGTCTTCGCGGAGAAACAGTCCAAGTCTTAATGGGAGTTGTAACTTCATTCCCGCATTTTGGGCATTTTACCAAACCACAACCCTATCATAAATAGCGCTTTAGAGACTAAAATGTGTTTTGCAGCGAATTATTAATCCGTAGAGACACGTTACGATTAAATTGATGGTGTAAATGCAGACTGTTGAAATGAAAGCCAAACTTGAGGAGAAAATCAAAGCCTTAGAAGAAAAACGCGTACTTCTAGAAGTGAAAACTCTAATAGATAAAATCCCCGAAGACTTACTTGAGGAACTTAGCAAACCCTTTCTCCCCTAATAAGTGAAACGGAAAAAGAAGAATTGGAGAAAGAAAAGCCTTTATGAAATGCGCACTTCTACCGCTCAAATGCTTATATCAAACAATAAACGTTCAACAAGCTCTTTGTAACGGTTTCGAATGGTGACCTCAGTTACTTGTGCTATTTCGGCAATTTCCCTCTGCGTTTTTCTTTCACCCGTCAGCACCGAAGCTATGTAGCTTGCTGCAGCCGCTATGCCTGTCGGACCCCTTCCAGATGTAAGCTTTAACTCTTTGGCAGCCGCCAAAATTTTGTGGGCTATTTCCTCAACTTTACCCTGCATTGTTAACTGATTTGAGAATTTGGTTATGTACTGGCTTGATTTTAATGGTGGAATAAAATAGTTTAACTCCTTTATTAGAAAGCGGTAACTTCGTCCAACCTCTTTTTTATTCACATTTGAAGCTTGGGCTATCTCTTCAAGGGTCCTCGGCAACCCACACTGCCTACAAGCCAAATAGATAGCTGCCGATGTCACTCCTTGAATAGATCTTCCACGTATAAGTCTTTCTTTAACGGCTTTCCTATAAATTAAGGAGGCGGTTTCAAGAATGTTTTTCGGCAAATTCAAATTGTTAGCGATTTTTGTTATTTCCGACAGTGCAAAGGCGAGGTTGCGTTCCGTCGCATCTGAAACCCTTATGCGGCGTTGCCATTTTCTAAGTCGGTAAACTTGAGCTTTCTGTCCTGGAGACAGTCCTTTTCCATAGATGTCCCGGTCGTGCCAGTCAATCATGGTGGATAAGCCTTTATCATGAATGGTGTAGGTTAAGGGTGCTCCAACTCGTGTTCTTTTAGCCCTTTGCTCGTCGTCAAAGGCTCTCCATTCAGGTCCTCTATCCGCTATCTTTGCGGCTATCACATAGCCGCAATCCATACAAACAAGTTCTGCGCATTCATAATCGCGCATAAGCCTTGTGCTGCCGCACTCTGGGCATGATTGTATTTTCGCATGTTGAGTATGTAAAGTGAGTTTTGCATCCTTAATCTCCGCATCACTCATTTACTTTTCCCTTCTCTTTTCGAGGGGAGCACGTATAACACTTTATTCGCTAAAAATTCGAGTTTGGAGATTTTTGGTTTTACTGCTGCATAAGGTGAAGAAACTGGACCGAAAATGTCGAAAACTTCTCCCACAGTCTTTAAATTCTCGTCTACCACGGTTTCGCCTATTTTTGGGGTGTTTTCGATTTTAACTATAATGTTCTTACTTGAACTTATATGAAGCACTTGACCTAACCTAATCAACTCTTTAAATTCCCCTCGAAAAACAAAGGTTTCAAACGAGACATATTATTTAAATCTTTCTACGTTGCTTTGCGTAGAGAAAGGGAGTTTTGTTCTATTGTAGTCGAAACATTCATAAATAGGTGTTGTTGATAAAGACTGTGCATTTAAGGGTGAGGCTCATGTCCAAACCATTCTATGTAAAATTTGAAGTTCCGAAGGAAGTTGCAGATGCGGCCTATGAAGCCCTGCAAATAG
>FMJZ01010253.1_pt1 | contig 23386 bp, 12 predicted proteins | sample 1987881 | NCBI WGS metagenome assembly FMJZ01 (sample SAMEA4378227, study PRJEB15110) | soil metagenome | biome: soil; feature: Field; material: Soil | place: India | collected 2015-03-11 | depth 0 m
GCAACAACCCGACCGATTCCCGTAATCTTCGCCACCTCCTCCTCACCCGCCCGCATTAACCGGTCAATTGAGCCAAAATGCTGGGCCAGAAGCCGGGCGGTATGGATGCCGATATGCCTGATTCCCAGACCGTAAAGCACCCGATAAAACGGACGGTTTTTGGACTCGGCCAGCGCCCGCAAAAAATTCTCTGCCGACTTCTTGCCCATCCGTTCCAATTCCACCAGGTCATTTAGTTGTAAATCGTAAAGGTCAGCGAAGTTCTTAACCAGTCCGGTTTTCACCAGCTGGAGCGCAAGTTTCTCCCCCAGTCCCTCAATATCCAGCGCATGCCGGGAACCAAAATGCAAAAGCCTTGCCACCAGTTGCGCCGGGCAGGAGGCGTTAACGCACCGCCAGGCAACTTCATCCCCCTCCTTAAAAAGTTTTGTTCCACAGACCGGACACCGCTCAGACATCTTGAACTTCTTTGCCCCCGGCGGCCGCAACTCCTTGATCACCCGCAACACCTGGGGGATTATCTCACCCGCCTTGTGCACCACTACCGTGTCACCCTCCCGGACATCCAGCCTTTCCACTTCGTCCATATTGTGTAAGGTGGAATGGGTCACAGTTGTGCCGGAAAGTTGCACCGGCTCCAGTTCCGCCACCGGCGTCACCGTCCCCAGCCGACCCACATTCAAAATAATTCGCTTCACCCGCGTCGCCTTCTCCTCCGGTGGATACTTATACGCTACCGCCCAGCGCGGGCTTTTCTCGGTCGTCCCCAGCTCCTCCCGGTCGTGATAACGGTCAAGTTTAATCACCATTCCATCAATGTCGTACGGCAACTCCGCTTTCTTGCGCTGCCACTCCTCACAGCACTCAATAACCCCGTCAATATCATCAAAGAGCAACGACGGCGGTGTCACCTTAAAACCCAGTTCTTTTATAATCGCCAGTGTCTCCGAATCACGGCGATAAGAACCCGGTGGCTTTGGCAGCGTGTGAATAAAGCAGTCCAGTTTCCGCTTCTTCACCTCACGGGGGTCAAGCAATTTCAAAGTTCCTGCCGCGGCGTTCCGTGGATTGGCAAATACCGGCAACCCCTCCTCCTCCCGCTCCTCGTTGAGCCGGACAAACTCATTCCGGGAAAGATACACCTCCCCCCGGACCTCAAACCGCTCAAATCCTGGCTCCTCCTTGCGCAGACGCAACGGAATGGAATTAATTGTCCGCAGATTCAGGGTAATATCATCGCCCCGGTAGCCATCGCCCCGGGTGGCACCCAGAACAAACCGGTAACCGTCATAACGCAAAGAAACCGCTACCCCATCCACTTTTACCTGCACTAAATAAACTGGCTTTGGCACCACCTTCCGCACCCGTCCGTCAAACTCCCGCAATTCACCATAGTCATAGGTATTGTCCAGCGAGAGCATCGGCACCTCATGAACTACAGTAGCGAACTCCTTTAACGGCTCACCACCAACCCGCTGGGTAGGTGAGTCAGGTGTCACCAGATCGGGAAACTGCCGCTCCAGTTCTTCCAGCCTTTTCAGCAACCGGTCAAACTCATAATCAGATATAATTGGCTGAGCAAGCACGTAATACCGGTAGTTGTGCTCGTTAATCTCCCGACGTAAACGCTCAATCTCCGCCTTTGCCTGTGCCTTGGTCACCACCATATTTTGCTTCTGAAAACCCCGCCTGTCAACCCCCTCTACTATTCTACCCTTCCCCCTACCTTCTCTCCAGCGGTGAATCGCAATCCGTTACAATAACCGTTTTTCGCCTCCTTTCTCTACCCCATTTTCCAACACCACCGATTTTATCACCGGTTATCATTCCAAAAATGAAAACTCATTTCCCGTGGATAATAACCTCTTTACCCCCACCTACTACCGGAACGGTCCCCTCCACCGTTACCCGGGCTGACCCAAAACTATTAAGTGCTTAAAAAATCGTCAGATATGAAAATAAACCAAAAAAGAAACGTTAATATCTCTGGTGCTAGGGATCTAAATGATAAAGGGCAAAAATCCTATCGTAGCGGTCTGGCGGTTTGCATTTAGTCCCTCTTCCAACATCCTCTCGGTTTGAAATTCATTCTGTTTAAAAGCAGAATACCTGTTATCCTTATGATATCGCGCCGATATAATTGACATTTTAGACGGTGCCAATTAATATCTCACGGACGGGGATGTTGTCAAACAAAGGAGTGAAAATGAAACAGACTTTTATTATCATCTGCCTCGCTGCTGCCATTCTATTTGCCAGTGGGACAAGTGGCGGAATGGGCGCATTCGGACCCGCCCTGGGTCTGATTGACTTTACCGAAATAAACGCCGCATTAACACGGGCAGGAATGGAGAAACTTTCCTCCTCGCACTGGATGTTTGGAGGGGGTGGTTATGCAATTGCCAACCGCACCATTATCGGCGGTGCCGGCTGGGGTGGCAGGCAGAGTATCTACTCTGAACCGCTCAACCTTGTCTGTCGGGTAAACTATGGCGGTGGCGAGTTTCGGACCGGCTACGTACTCCTGGACCTGAAACATCTACTGATCGCCCCGATGCTGGGAATCGGTAGCGGTGGCTATACCATTAAACTTGAACCATTCAACCGGCCGGTAAACAACTTGGACAGTCTGCTCCGTAACCCCGGTCGCACCGCTGTTCTCTCCTTGTCTGGCTTCTCGCTCAACCCTCACCTTGCGGTGATAATCCCGATATCGTTTATCGGTATGGAACTTCGCGGCGGCTATCTCCTTGGCCCATTCACCTCAGGCTGGGAAGTGGAAGGCGGTGGAGTACTGAATGAACCAAAGATGAAAAAAGGAACCCCGTGGTTCAGTATTAACGTTATCATCGGTGGCTTCAGCCGGGAAAAAATAAGAACGCGGAACGAGATAAAAATTGAGAGCAACGAAGGGGAACAGCAAGACAACGAAGAAAACGAAGAAAAACAGAAACAAGACGAATAACCGGCAGCAAAGATTTTAGTTGCCCGGGGTTAATTATTATTTAAAATTTATCTAAACATCAGGAGGACAATTGAAAAGATCTGTTTTTTTGCTCTTTATTGCTGCCATCGGTGTTCCTGCCGGTGATTTAACACAGACGTTAACCATTCCACGGGAAGCAATTAAATTCAATGCCTTTGCCGCTTATACTGTAGTGGAATTAAAAGACGGCATCAAAATTCCTGACCCCGGCAAACCGTCATTACCTTTTATTACCACCACCCTGGTTATTCCCCCTGGTGCCCGGGTCAACACTGTTACCGTCCGGGCACTGGTTACCGAAGAACTTCCTGGCACCTATAAAGTCTTTCCTGCTCAACCCCCGGTGCCAATTTCTCAAAAGAAGCCGGTGCCATTCTACCCTCCTGACCCGACAATCTACTCATCAGAAAGACCATTTCCCACCGCCCCTCTGGTCAATTACTCCACCGGCAACGCCTCCGGATTTAAACTCCTCCACATTATCGCCTGCCCGTTTGAATATCAACCCCGCTCCGGCAAACTTCGCTTCCACTCCCGGTTGGAAATAACCGTCAATTACGAAAACACCGGCTCTCCTGCTCCTGCCATCACCACTACCCAGAAGAAACTTGCTCTTACCGGTCTTAAAAGTCTGGTTGCAAACCCCGAACAACTGAACACATTCTCGCCGCCATCAAAAGAAACCGACCAGCCCGAAATTGACTACCTGATTGTCACCGATGCCGAACTGGCACCTCATCTCCTGTCCTATAAGGAATACCGAACTACCACCGGCTTAAGAACTGAAATCAGAACTACCCAATGGATTGACCGCAACTACCCGGGCCGTGACCTGCCGGAGAAAATTCGCAATCTGGTCATTGATTACTATCAAAACCGGGGGCTCTGCTATTTGCTCCTTGCCGGTGACAACCGCCAGGTCCCTTCCCGACGGATTGAAGTTTCGGTGGGCAACGAAAACGGCTCCATCCCCACCGACCTTTATTATGGTGACATTGATTACTCCTGGGATTCCAATCACAACAATCGCTTTGGTGAGATGGAAGATTCGGTTGACCTTTACGCCGATGTCGTTGTCGGCCGCGCTTCGGTTGACAATCCGGAGCAGGTCCAGAACTTCATCATTAAAGTCCAGACTTTTGAAAACGACCCGGTACCGGCTTACATAAAACGCAGTTTACTGCCCTCCGGCTGGCTCTGGCGCTCCCTTAACTATCACGGGAAAATTGTAAATGATTCCATCGCCCGACTGACCCCCTCCGATTGGACCGACCGCAAAATGGAAAACCCGCCCTCGGCCTTGGTGGTTGCCGACTCCTTTGATAACGGTTTTCTTGTCTTTGACCCGGCTGGTCACGGTAACGAATCCGGTGTTTACGATGAAAACGGTACCCCAATTTACACCACCGGCTTTGCCGCCCGCCAACACAACGACCGGCGCTTCACCATTATCACCTCTATTGCCTGCAACCCGGGAAACTTTGAAGCAGAAGACTGCCTTGCGGAAGTAGCACTCAACTGTACAAACGGCGGCGCCATTGGGGTAATAATGAACTCCCGTTACGGCTGGGGAACACCGCCGGAGATGGGTCCCTCAGAAAAACTCTGTGTCCGGTTCTATGATTTCTTATTTAACTACGCTGAGTCCCGGCTCGGTACCTGTCATAACCGCTCCCGGGAAACTTATGCCGGTCTCGCTTCTTACTCTCCTCTCTGGCGCTGGTGTTACACCGAATTCAACCTCCTCGGTGACCCGACTGTTGACATCTGGACCGATACCCCCCAACAATTGAACATATCCGTTCCGGACACCCTCTTTACCGGCCAGCAATCAATCACGGCCCAGGTGAATGAAAACAACACCCCCGCACCCGGGGTGGCCGTCACCGCTTATAAAGGAGAAGAGGTGTTCGGCCGCGGTATTACGAGTGGAACCGGACAAGTAGAACTCAATATTCACCCGGTAACCCCCGGTCAATTACTAATTACCGCCACCCGACACAACAACCTTCCCGCAACTAAATCCATTACCATTATCCAGGGCGATCCCGAACCCCTGTTGACCGTTCCGCGCTACGAAATTGACGACAGTGGCGAAAGAAACCCCAATCACATCCTGGAACCAGGTGAAACCTGCCGGCTTAAAATCACGCTTACCAATTCCGGCACTGCTTCGGCAACAAATACCACCATCACCCTCCGTTCCTTTAACCGCTACATCATAACTATTGATTCTATCGCAACCGCCGGCACCATCGCGCCTCAGGAATCCGTCCAAGTAGAAAACCTCACCATCACCGCCCCCGGAACAACACCACCCGGCTTCAGCGCCGAGATGCTGGCGCTATTACGCTCGGACCAGGGCGAATATCAACGCCATTTCTCAATTGAACTGGGTTATCCCGGTCGGACCTGGGCTGATGTTGACACCGGTGATTGCATATTAACCGTAACCGCCCGCGGCACACTTGGCTATGACCCGGAAACGGGTGGCGGCAAAGGATTCTGCTATCCCAAATCGGAAACCAGTAGCTTGAGAATCGCATCTTTCTGCATCGGTAACTCAGAGGGGTATCTCGTCGACCGATTCTACAACCAGGAACAATATGGCTTTGACCGGGACTGGCAACTCCAGGAAAGCCTCCGGGTTCAGCTTCCCATCTGGAATGCCGACCAGTTCATCTGGGGTAGTTTTAACGACCGCAATCACCCCCAAACAAAAGGAATTATCGTTGAACAACGAACCCTAGCCACCACCGAATTGAACAACTGTATCTTCCTGGTGTATGACATCTGGAATACCAGCCCCCTGCCAATCAGCAGCCTTTATGCGGGAATAATCGCCGACTTTGATGTAAGAATAACCGACCGGCTCCACGACATTGCCCTCACCATTCAGGCGCTGAATACCGCCCTGATGCGCAATGTCAATCTGGAAAACCGTTATCTCGGGATCAAACTCCTCTATCCGGCAAATCCGGCAATTCTTACCTGTATTGACCATGCCCGCTATGTCTATCCCGAATCGGCGATGACCGAGGGGATGAAATTCCGTACTCTGACCGGAAACCTCGGCGTCAGCCGTGCTGACCGTCCTTACAATTGGTCAATCGGTGTTGCTACCGGTCCTTTTGAACTGTCCGCAAATTACGGCCGTCAGCGCCTTGCCTTCGCCTTCATTGCCGCGAGCGACTCAACCTCTTACACCGTAACCTGTTCTACATCTCAGAGCTGGTTCAATAACAATGTCGGAATAAATGAAACCACGCAACCATTTCCGGTCCAAAATCACCATCGCCTTGCCATCTCCCCCAACCCCTTCACCAAACAGACCAACATCCACTACCACCTTCCTTATGCCGGTCGGGTATCAATTACCGTTCACGACATTACCGGAAGAAAAATCACCACGATTATCGACCAGAACCAGCCCGCCGGAAACAACAAAATCATCTGGGAACCACGAGAACTTGCCCAAGGGCTCTATTTTATTACTTTAAAAACACCTTTTTCCCTGCTGATCCAGCGGGCCGTCATTCTCCGCTAAAGTTAAACGGGCGGACCATTTCTGCTCCGCCCGTCTTTTGTAAGGCGCGGTCTGGCTCAACAGGACATATCGTCCTGACCCTCTGCCCCCCCCTCCAATTTTTCTCGGCTCTCAACCGTCAAAACTAGCGATACTTTCTCTTCCCTGGTCGGCAAAAAAGAGTTAGCCACAACCTTCTAACTCTACCAGCCATCACAATTAAAATTGGCAGCATCCGTGCCAAACCAACTATTGTTGCGTAACTATATTAATTTACAGTAACTTAAACAATAGAAGCGGAAAAGGGAAAAGGGCCAGTGTCTCTTCTTGTGAAACGGTTTATTCGTAATTTTCTGGCGTAGATATGAAATAAGATGCGAAGTTACAGAATGTTAACTATATGTGTCTCCAAAATGATACAAATGTTTAAAATAGTCTACTTTTTTCTGGAGATGTTATGTTTTTTGAGCAACCGATAAAACTGCGCCCGGCTGTATCCGGCAAGTCGCGCTGCTTTTGTAACATCACCGCCTGTCTCTTCAAGAACTCGCAACAATGTCAACCGCTCCACCTCTGCTACCGCTCTTGTCTGGGCATCTCGACGGCGTTTGCGTAAATCCATTTCCCCTTCACCCGCCCTCTTCTTTGCTATTTCCTGGAGTTCAACTGGCAGATCTTTAATACTGATCATTTCCCCTCCAGCAAGCACAGCCGCGCGCTGAATTACATTCTGTAATTGTCGGATATTTCCGGGCCAGTCATAAGCAAAAAAACATTGCATAACCTCTTCTTCAACTCCTTTAACATGTCGGTTGGTCTCCTGGTTGACGCGGGAAATAAAATAATTTACCAGTTCGGGGATATCTTCTTTTCTTTCCCGCAGTGGCGGCATGATAATTTCTACACCGTTCAAACGATAGAAGAGGTCCTGGCGAAACTTATTTTCTTTAATTAACTGTTCAATGTTTTGATGGGTCGCCGTTACAATTCGGACATCCAACTTTATCGGTTTTGTACCTCCTACTCTTTCAATCTCTTTCTCCTGCAGGACCCGAAGCAATTTTGCCTGCAACCCCGCGCTCATATCCCCGATTTCATCCAGAAATACCGTCCCGCCATTGGCAATCTCAAATTTTCCCTTTCTTGCTACCACACCGGTGGCAGCCCCTTTTTCTACCCCGAAAAATTCTGCTTCAAGAAGTGTCTCGGGCACCGCCGAACAGTTAACCGCCACAAATGGCTTGTCCCGCCGGGGACTTGAATAGTGTAGAGCACGGGCAACAAGTTCTTTTCCGGTCCCGCTTTCCCCCCGGATCAGCACCGATACCGAGGAGTTCGCAACCCGGGAGACAATGGCTAAATTTTCCTGCATTGTCTTGGAACGGCCGATTACGCCGGAAAACCGCAACCCCGGTATCGTAGTTGTGACCGGCTGAAAAACTACCTCGGCAGCGGCAAGCCGATGCACTGCCGGTGCTAGAATCGCAGCGATTGTCTCCAGTGTAAACGGATTAACTTTGAAAACCGTTGTTTTAGTACTTTCAAGATAAATGCCCCCCAGAATCTGGCCACCGCTGATAACAGAAAAATAGATGCCGCTATCTGTTACCGCCGGTTTACCACCAGGGATAGCAACCGTCTTGACTTTTGCCAGATCAACTTTTCCCACAACCAACCTTACACTCTCGCCCATCACCAATGCCCCACCGACACAACTCCATCCTTCACACATCCTCCGCATACTTTCTTCAAGAAGTCTTACTGGCTCCAATCCCAGCGTCGCCAAACCAGAAATTGCCGAAAGCACCGCCATGTCCCGGTCGGTTCCAAGTTCTAACTGAAACAGCAAACGGTTTATCTCATCCGCCTCAGCGACAACTGAAAGATTGCGGAAAATCTGCGCCGCCCGTTTCAAAAACAGCTCTCCCTGTTCCTGGTTTCCTTCCTTCAAAAGCAACCGCCCGTATTGAAATTGAACCCGGGCAAACTCATAACTCTCTGGAGCATCGGCTAAAATGGTAAGGGCCCGTTTAAAACAGTCGCTCGCCGCCGCCGTCATCCCCTTCTCCATCTCCAGTAACCCTTCAACTCTCAACGCCTCCGCTTCACTTTTTCGCAATTCAAGTTCTCTGGCTAACTCACGGGCGCGCGTGCATAATCCCTGACATCGTTCCATCTCTCCGCGGGCAAGCTCCAGTTCCGCCATGCGCCAGTAGGCTTCAACAAGCCCCATTCGGTCCTCTGTTTTTTTACACCGGTCAATCGCTTCCTCATAAACTTTAGCCGCCGCGGCAAGGTTATGATGACGGTAATACGCCTCTCCCAGATTGGTCAATCCATCCCGCAATAATTCCGAAGCGGTTCTGCCCTTGCGACCGGCATCAACCACCGCGCTGAAAAGCTCTATCGCCCGCTCCAGACGATTTCGTTTCAAAAATAATTCCCCCAGCATATTCATCGCACTCCACCGAATGTATTCGTATCCCGACTTCTCCGCCAGTGCTATCGCTCGATAAAAATTTCCTATCGCATCCTCCCAATTTCCCAGTTGGGCAAACGCCCATCCCAAATTACAATAGGCTATCGGCTCGCTCACCCCTTCCTCGGCCGGTAATTCAACACACCGCTGGTAATATCTAAGTGCCTCATCAAACTTCCCTCGCATACCCGACAGATTACCCAGTTGATTGAGCACCGCACAAACCCCATCGTTATAACCAATCTCCTCCCAGATATTCAGCGCCTGCTGATAACACTGAACCGCCTCAGGATATTCGCTAACCGCATAAAAGGCTGATCCCAGCAGATAAAACCCAGCCCCCTCCAGGCGCCGATGTCCAATTCGGCGCGCCATTTCCAGAACCTGAGTAGCATAGTTGCGGCCGTCTTCAACCTCTCCGAAGTCCATACAAATCTCAGCCAATCCTCGTGCCGCCCGGGCTGCTACCTCCAAGTCACCCAGCGCACCGGCAGACCTTAGTGCTTCCGTTAAAAAAATTTTGGCTTCAGTCGGGTTTCTGTGCCGGAGTTCCTCTCCAAGCTGAATTAGGCAGAACATCCGATCCTTCCCTTCGGCTTTTTCCAATGTCTTTTTTAATAATTGAATCTTATCCTCTAACATATACCCCTCAGCATAGATGCGCTCATCACCAATGTCAAGCATGGCAAAATTTGACTGACTGCAAAATTGGTCTAATATACTGACAACGGTAATAAAAATGCCGTTCCTTTGAGAAAGTGTCTTATCGAAAGGAGATAAAAATGGCAAGAGCAACCTGCCCTCAGTGTGGCAACACCAACACCTGGGCTCATTATGAACACCCTAACTGCCCCAAGTCATCCCTTAGTGTCTACACTTGGAAAAAAGAAGCAGAAATCGGTCCGGATGGCAGACCGGTAAGCCATCCCTGTCCGGGTTGTAATGACGGCTTTCCCCACCCCCCATCATATCTCCGTTGTGATGACTGTGGCAATCAGTGGTAGGCTGATGTTCAATTAAAAGGAGCCAGATTACATCAACATACCACCATCAACCCTGATTACCTGGCCGGTAATATAACCAGCCTCTTCAGAAACCAGAAATAGACAAACTCCGGCAACGTCTTCCGGTGTCCCCGCCCTCTTTAAGGGAATTGCACTAAGGTAAGCCGTTTTTGTCGCCTCATCAAGCTTTTCTGTCATCGCGGTAGCGATAAAACCCGGGGCGATAGCGTTAACCGTTATATTTCTCCCTGCCAGTTCCTTAGCAACCGATTTGGTGAACCCGATTAACCCCGCTTTTGCCGCAGCATAATTTGCCTGACCGGCATTACCCATCTGCCCGATTACCGAACTGATATTAACTATTCTGCCCCAGCGTGCTTTGATCATCTCCCGACAGCAGGCCTTGGTAAAGTTGAACGCCCCCTTAAGATTAACCGCGATCACCCGGTCAAAATCTTCTTCGTTCATCCGCAACAACAAACCGTCCCGGGTAATTCCGGCGTTATTTATTAAAATATGAATGCCGCCAAAGTCTCCGGCCACCTTGTCGGCAATACTCATCACCAAGGAAAAATCGGCCACATTTACCTGATAGGCCTTGGCTTTTCCGTCGGTCCTCCTTATTTCAGCGGCGACCGCCTCCGCGGCCTCTCCAACCAGGTCACAAACCGCCACCATCGCACCAGCGCCAGCCAGCCGGAGTGCTATCGCCCTGCCGATACCCGAACCAGCACCAGTTACCACCGCACATTTACCAGAAAGGTCAAAGTTCATATTCTCCTCCTATCTAACAACTGTCAACCTGCCGGTATTCTCTTCTTTTATCCCCTCCTCCTCAATCTCAATGATATAAATATATAACCCGCTTGTAACCGGTTTACCCTGTTCATTACGCAAATCCCAGTAAGCGGCACGATGCCGCCGATTTATCTCCTCTGGCTCCCGGTCCAGCTTTCTCACCGGCTCCCCGGCAAGGTTATAAATGCGCACATTGAATCCGGGATATTTTTCGGCAAGCCGAAAACTGTCAGTCGGGGTGTAAACAATCTTCGCCGGAACACCCCCGCGAGAAGGAATAACCGGATTAGGAAATGCGTAAACCCGGCCAAGAAAAAGCGGCGCTATCTTAAGTACCGCCGCCATTACCGAATCAGACGCAGCTATTTTTTCAATAACTACTCCGGTTGGAACCCCGTCATAAAATGCGGTTGATGGAGTGGTGAAATTGCGCACCCCGGTATCGCTTTCCTTCCACAAATGGGCGTCACTCCCCCGGTCACCAGGACCAAGGACGTAACTAGGTGAACGGTCCGCCCGAAGTATGCCCACCAGTGGCCGACGCTCATCGTCATTATTCGGTCTCGTTTCATCAACGTGGAGTATTAGCAAACCGCTACCCGGTAGACCCCGATCAAAACCGATCCGTTGTCGGTTTTCAACCAGAAAATACTCTCCGTTTCCGAATCTACCGTATAGCCAGTCCGGACCACCCGGGTTTTCCAGCAGACGAAAAGCGCAAGGCGTACCTGCTACCGCAGGAATTCGGGCAAAAACTGAATCAACCGTCCCGGGCTCAACCGAATCCGGCGTCGTCCACCCGAGGAGATACTTACACCAAGCACAAGGATGAACAGGAGAACTGCCGTAGGGTTCAGATTCACTTGCCCTACCCCATCCCCCTGCTGCCATCAAACAGAAACCACCCAATCCCGAACTGGAATAATCGGTGTCATAGAGGTCAGGCAAGCCGAGAAGATGTCCAAATTCGTGGCAGAAAACGCCGATCGTTATCAAACCGCCGTCTCGGAATCGCTCCGGTTGGACCGAAAAGAGATCCACGCTTACCCCATCCTGGGTTTGAATTGGCCCTGGTGAGCCAAAAATTGGATCCGACAACTGCCACTTATGTGACCAGATATCCGTTTTACTCCCGGTTTCCTCAGCACCCGGACCGGCATGGACTAAAAGCAGGTTTTCAACAAATCCATCGTGGTCGTTGTCGTAACGAGAAAAATCAACCTCGGGATCAACTGCGGCAACCGCGTCGCGCACCAAACCCTGACTGTTGTGAGGAAACTGCCCATAAATACCAAAAGAATCGCCACAATAATATGAATAGGGGTTATTCAATCTAACCCAGCCAACTACCGCTCCGTTAATATCCAACCTGCCATAACTCACTTCGGCGTAATACTCGCGTACCGAGCCGGTGGTACCAAAAATGAGATTTTCAAAACTGCTCTGATTATAACTGTGGCTGTTGTCGCTGAAATCAACCAATATCACTAAAACTGGCTGTGTAATTCCCAGCACAGCGCTGGTTTTTATCGTTTCGGGCTTTTCTATCATTCCGGGAAACCGTACCGTTTTCTCGTTTCCTGGCATCGACGGCATACCAAAAATTATACCAAAAACGATGTTTACAACGCCGATCGCCCTTGTCACTTTATAACTGGGGGGGTGTTTCCTCTGTCTTCCTCATTGAACAATTCCCGTCAAAAAAACAGCCCGGCTGAATCACCAGCTCACGACAGGTTATGTTGCCAAATACCTGGGCGCCTGCCTGCAGTTCTACCGTATCACCGGCAAATATATTCCCTTCAATCCTGCCTGCAATCACCGCCGCCCGACAACGGACCTCGCCTTTTAGCAGTGAACGTGGTCCAGTAAGAAATGCTTCTGCTACATCCATCCGTCCCTCAACCTGACCATCAAGCCGCAGGCTGCCGGCAACGCGACAATCCCCCTTCAGTGTGGTCTCCCCACCAATAATGGTATCAAGTTTGCCACCTGTTCTATCTTTGACCATTACGGCTCCTTTTTAATGTAGTATATACCCCTTAAATAGCCGTGTCAAAAACCACACTGGCTAGCTGTACCTTTTCCCTAATAGAAATAAAAATGGCCTCGGTCTCTATGCCTACAAACGATCAGAACTGTTAAAAGAGAATAGTGTTGATTAAAGAATAAATTGATTATCATCCCGCTAGGTAGCCACAGAAACGAAATTCAAGTAACCCGAGGACTACCAGCTGTTGCCTTCACCGCTTAATCGTAACACAGCCTCTTTCTTTTTTGTCAGCCTTTTGTAAGCAGCGTGGTAACGAACGCCCAGATTGAACTCCACCCCTTTTGCTCCTTTTAGAAAACCGGCGTCATTTCTGCCCCCAACCGAAAATAGCCAACCGCCGCGAATAACCCCGACGTCCACACCCGCTATTACTCCCCGCTCACTACTATATCCTATCGTCCCGGCAACCGGCAACCAGCGCCAGAGCCAAATTTCGCTGGTTAACTGGGTACCCCAGCGTCTAATTCGGACCGGTTCCAATTCCCAGACCGGGGCTACCAGCAGACCAAAATTGCACCGTTCGGTAAATTGATAACCAACACCAAAATTAACCTTCAGCGGCAATAATACACACCAGGGTTCGCCAACCCCATAAATCACCCGATAAGAAAACCGACCGGGGTCCCTCAACAAGTCGTAAAGATTGGTAGAATCAAGTTTAAGCACCCAGTACCGCTCGTCTATCCCCTCACTCCAGACAATCCCGGGACTGATATCAAGAAAACCAATACCTAATTCCCATTTTTCTCGGCGATAATTCAAGCCCAGGTCAACCGCCCATCCCTGTCCACCGGTAGCGGTAAAATAACCAACGGTCCCATCCCCGGCAAAAACTCTCCTGGTGGTAATAAAGCGCACACTGTCCTGAATCAGTTGCCCGTAAAAAAATCCCCGCAGATAATGAAGGGCACCACCAAAGGCAAAAAATTTACCAATTGTGGTCCCAAAACCAAAACCGGTTCGCCCTATAACCGTGGCCCGCGCTTCGGTATTTGGCGCGCTGTAAATTCGGTTAACCTCATTGCCGTTCAAAGCCAGATCAAAAATTTCCTTGGGCAATTTTACCTCAAGTTCGGCGTCGGTCCGATTTGAAACGGCCAGTCGCCCATAACTGAAACCGGCACTCTGCATGCTTACCCGAGAACCAATCTGCCACCCCCTGACAGGAATTGAACGCAAAATATCAGTTTTTGCCGCTTCATCAAGAAATGCACCGGTATAACGATTATACTGGGAAAGACTAAAGGCATTATTACTAAGCCTGATTCCGACTCCCAATACTTGAAAACCAACGCCCTGATTTCCTCCGTATGCCAATCGGGCAGGATTGAACAACAACACATCAGAACCGACTGGCATTACGGGATTAAAAACGGCAAGAATCGCCGTACTAATCGCCAATGGAAACATACATCAATCCTTTACTCTTATCAGTAAACGTACCAAGGCATCTAAACCCAGACGATCGCCAGCATAAACTACAACGGTGTCGGTTGCTGGTAATTCCAGAACCACACCCGCCCGGAGCGACCGACTCCGAAACAGAGTTGCATCAAGGCTATCTAACATTACCCCAATAACCGTGTCTTGACCGGCAACACATCTTCGCTCCTGATTAGTAATTCCGGCCGGAACCCCAAATGGAAGTATCACCGAATCCACTAACACACCCGCCTCCCTGGGCAAATTGACATCACGGCGGATAATTAACTTGCCACTCAAACCGATGGGGAAACAATTCCGCACCTCAATTTCAGCCTCCCCACCAATCAGATATTCTGAAATCTCTTCGGAAACGTCAGTCACCACCGCCTTTTCAGGTAAAAAGACTGTATCCGGCACCAACGCTATTCTCAAAGGGGCGCTTCCTATCGCCCGCCCGGTTATAAAATCCCCCTCTGTAAATCGTCCGTAACCGAATAATCGCACGTTGTATTCAACCGTAATAAATTCGGGACCGGCATTGATAATCTCGGTAATGGGAATTGTCCAATGGGAATTTTGGGGAGCAAATTTACTCCCCGGTCCCAGTTCCAGTAACCGCTCTGTTGTTCTAACCGGACAACCTTCCCGATAAGCGGTGAGTTTTAAAATCATATCAACCGGAAACCCTATCCCATTTGTCATATCTAGAGCCAGTTCGGCGTTGGCAATTCTAATACACTGAACCGAGAAAGGAATTGTTTCCAGTCGAGCCAAAACGTAAACCGGATCTCGAAAAGCACCCACAACCAAGCAAGGTACAAGCCCCCGGGTAACATAACTAATCCTCAAACCCGTAGTTTTGTTTAATTCCAGAAAATCTTCCCGAAAATTCGCTACTGCCCTAACCCGGAATTCCAAAATTCCCTTCTTTTTCCCCATATTATTAATCCCGATACCGCCGAGATTAAAAGAAACTATTCCACCGTGTGCCGGCTCAATGTGCATTTCAGAATTTAGGCCAAGTTTTCTAACCTCATAACTGATATCCAGGGGAATGGGCAAATCATTACTCAAAACAAATTCACAATCTCCTCCTCCTAGAACCGCGCTGTCAATTCTGAGGGGGTAAACGAAATCCGTCTTCACTAAAATCCTGCGTTCCACCTGTGCCTGCGAGCACCGTATTTTCCCGCTACCAATACGGAGAGAATCAAATTCAACCATAAAGAGCAACCGGTGATTACGAGAAACCATCAGACTTTCCCCATTACTCCCCGCAGACCCAAAGGTAATCTCAAAAGACAACGGCGCCTGGAGCATCAATCCACCTACTCCGAACCGCTGGACGCCGTTTAATCCCGGTGGCAGTGGACCAAACCGCAATTCCTTACCCAGTATTCTCAGAAGTACCGAGTCAAAATTAAATGGCGTTTGGTTAATAACTGTTACCCGAGCCACCCCCTCCAATAACTCAACGAACTCAATGTTATCCATCTCACAAATGCCCCTTCTTGTACCATCAAATGGTGGTATCACCAGCGTCATCCCGGTATCGGGAATCGGCATCATCAACAGTTCTTCTGCGGTTAAAACAGTATCACCACCCCAAAAATTAACAAATAAAAAATCGCCCAAACTTACCACCGTAGTCTCCTGCGTCACCAGCAACTCAAACACCCCCCCTGGTTGCACCGAACCAAAATCGTGCTCCCAGTAAAAAACTATTGAGGAATCGGGTTGAATTAAGAAATTATTAGAAGCGCTAATAATATCACCGAATCGAACCGAACCGCTGAATACCGGTATTGTTAACGGAACGTCCCATCGGGGTAAAGCCGGTGGCTTAAGACAGACCAGTCCACCAAATAATACGATTAAAGCAAAAGTTATAATTTGATACCCCTTCACCCTCAACTCCAATCCCCCGACGTGAAAATCTTACGGAGCCGCGTTACCCTGCAGGCGCCCCAGAGTGCCTGATGTTTTTATAAAAGGCGGCATCCTCTTAAAGTAAAAATTTATCAAGAACGCCTTTCAGGTGTACCGCAGCCCCCAGTATTGGGGTTCACCGGGCGAGATAAAATGGGGCCGTATTTGATAGGACTTGGGCGTGGGCTTAAAAATCCCAAGAAGGAGGCTAAGATGTCGGCCCCGGAGAAATATTAAGCGAACACTACTCAACCGGCAACCCAAAACAACACACACCGCTTTGACCCCCAATTTATTCACCGTCTATCGGTAGGTCCGCTTTCGTGTACCTTCCCAAACCATCAGCAGGTATCCCTCCCTCCCTTTTCCACCAATCAATCTTGGTGACGAATAGAGCAAGAGAGCAAAATTTCTGAGGCGATTTTATTTCAATGACGAAAGGCTGAGATGGCAGAGAAAAACGACGCGCTCAAAACCAGCTCTCTCGCTCTACCCGTCCTGCGATGCGGCAAGGAAAGTCAAGTGCTCGCCCGGTGAACCAAACTCCACCTTGTCAAAGAACACAATATTTGTTTCTTACTCCCTCACCAATATACTGACCATTCGTCAACCAACGCAAAAACATTTATAATATTTTTCATTGCCACTCCCTACTCATACCTTTCTCCAACACCGCACTGTAAATTAGCACCATCTATACCAAAACGCCGCAAAACACCCAAAGCAGATAACTCACCAAAAATACTAATGTTAAAATAGTCAACCCCGAAACATTTTTGATGCGACGGGGCAAATCAAGTCAAGGGTCAATGCCTTAAATACCGAAAATCGATGAGGTTAGCAAATTGCGACACCGCCAAACCACAAAAATGTTCTGTATTATCGTGCTAACATCTTGCGTGGAAATCGATTTTAATAGTTTATAAAACCTATGCTTGACTCAATTTCTGAAACGGTTATAATGGTTTAAATATAAGCGCATCCCGGTGAGCAGATTGCTGGCATTCACCAACAACTGCCCGTTGAACCGGCTTTGCGGATTAACGTTAAAAAGGAGTTTGTGGAAGATGAATAAAGAAGTCGCCAATCTAATTGCCCAGATTGCCCGGGTAAGAAATGTTGACGTTACCTATGTGTGTGAAACTCTCAGAACCAGTATCATTGCTGGGCTGAAACGGCGGTTTGGGGTTAACACCGAAGCGGACGTCACGATCAACCCCGAGACTGGCGAAGTCCGTGTATTTTTGGCGAAAAAAGTGGTGGAACGGGTAAACAATCCCGGACAGGAAGCAAGTCTTGCCGAAGCACAGCAAACCAACCCCACCGCCCAGATTGGCGATGTCGTGAGAATGGAGCTCCCGCTGGAAGAACTGGGACGAATCGCCATCCGCAAGGCCTCTGATGAACTCATGCTCAAACTCCGGGAAGCAGAGCGCGATCGGCTCTACGAAGAATACAGCCGCAAAAAGGGAGAAATTGTCACCGGGACAATTCAACGCATTGGCCGTGATGAAATCATTGTCAATCTCGGATTGATTGAAGCGGTGCTTCCCAACCGGGAACAATTGAAAACCGACCATTACCGACAGGGACTGCCAATTAAAGCCTACGTCCTCCGGGTAGAGAAAACCCCGATTGGACCCCGCGTGTTCCTCTCCCGTACCCACCCTGAATTCCTTCGTAAACTTCTCACTCGCGAGGTCCCGGAAATAAAGGAAGGAGTGGTGGAAATCAAAGCAATCGCCCGGTCTCCGGGGTTTCGGTCTAAAATAGCGGTCGCCTCGCGTGACGAAAAAGTGGACCCGGTAGGAGCCTGCGTTGGTTACCGAAAATCAAGGATTGAAAATATCATCAAGGAACTTTCCGGAGAAAAAATTGACATTGTGCACTGGAGTCGGGACCTGCAGGTATTTATCGCCCGGGCACTCGGACCGGCAAAGGTCTCAGAGATAATCAAAGAAGGGGACAGTTATATCGTCATTGTCCCCGATGCCGAATTTTCCATCGCCATCGGCAAAAAAGGACAAAACGTCTGGCTCGCCAGCCTTCTCACTCAAACCAAACTGGAAGTCCTCAAAGAATCTGATTACCGAAACCGCCAGCTTATGACGCGGGCAGCCAAAATCTCACTTAACCAACTGGAACTCCCGGAAACCATTCTCGGAAAACTTCAGGAGGGAGGGATGAATACCGCTTTTGATATCCTAAACGCCCCTCTCGAAGAACTGGGGAAAATCACGGAACTTTCCGGAGAAGATTTGGAAGCACTCCGTCAGCGGGTTCGGGATAAGGTATGGACCGCTTAAAAGTATTTGAAGCGGCAAAGCAGTTGAACCTCTCCAGCGAGGCACTCCTTGCGCTTATGAAAGAAATGGACTTTCCCCCGCGCGGCTATACCTCATACATTACCGCCGAAGAATTTGAAGCGGTTAGGGAACGATTGCGACGGGAAAAACACCAACTTAAAGAAGAATTTCGGCGCCGAAAATCTTTAACCGGCTCTCAGACCGTAGAAAAGAAACCAGCCGAACAGGAAATTACCCACAACATCAAACAGACGCTCACCAAAGTCTACGGCCGGGACCGAAAAAAACGCCGCACTACCCGCGAAGAAGAAAGACCACCGGGGCGAGAAACAACCACGCCGATGACGGTAAAGGTATCTCCTTACATGACCGTAGCAGAACTGGCACATGCCTTCAACCGTCCGGTTTCAGAGATTATAAAAAAATGCCTGGAAATTGGCCTGCGGGCAACGGTGAATCATCGCCTTGACCTTGATACTATTATGCTGATTGCCGACGAATTTCGCATCCCGGTTAAACAGGAAGAAGAAATTCAATCTCACTCCCCCCGGAGCGAAACAAAACCCCGACCACCGGTAGTGGTGGTAATGGGACATGTGGACCACGGTAAAACCGCCCTTCTGGACTATATCCGCAAAACCAAAGTAGCGGAAAAGGAATTTGGCCGAATTACCCAGCATATCGGCGCCTATGTCGCCCATTACGGGGACCGCCCAATTGTTTTTCTGGATACCCCAGGACACGAAGCCTTCACCGCCATGCGTGCCCGGGGTGCTCAGATAACCGACATCGCGGTACTGGTCGTTGCCGCAGATGAAGGAGTAATGCCCCAAACTCTGGAAGCGCTTGATCACGCCCGGGCGGCAGGCATTCCGATTATTGTTGCGATAACCAAATGCGACCTGGCTACTGCCAATCCGGAACGAGTAAAAAGCCAGCTCGCCAATTACAATGTTCAGGTTGAAGAATACGGAGGTCACACCGTCTGTGTAGAGACTTCCACTGTCACTGGACAGGGAATTGAAGCATTACTTGATGCCATCTCGGTACTAAGCCTGGAACTGGACCTGAAGGCACCCTACGATGGTCCCGCCCGGGGGGTGGTAATTGAAGCCCGCCTTGACCGCGGTCGGGGTAATATCGCCACTGTCCTCATCCAAGAAGGGACATTGAAACGAGGGGATCCGTTTGTCGCTGGGGAACACTACGGACGGGTAAGGGATATGCTCAACGAAAACTTCGTTTCAGTTACCACTGCCACTCCATCAATACCGGTTCAGGTCCTTGGTTTTTCCGGACTTCCGGAAGGAGGTGATCGCTTTGAGGTAGTACCGGATGAAAGAACCGCCCGCGAAATTGCCCAGCGCCGGTTACTGGCAAAACGCGACCGCATTCTCGCTGCCAGCAAACCCAAAGTAACATTAGAAGTACTTCAGGATCAAATTGTCAAAGGGCAGGTTAAAGAATTAAAAATCGTCCTCAAGGCGGATGTTTCCGGCTCTGCCGAGGCATTGCGCGAATCACTGGAAGGATTATCCCTTGACGAAGTAAAAGTCCGGGTAATCCACTCCGGCATCGGACCGATTAATCGCAACGACGTCCTCCTGGCCCAGGCCTCCGAGGCAATTGTCGTCGGCTTCCATGTCCGTCCCCTTGCCGATGCCCGACAACTGGCGGAACGGGAAGGGATTGAAATCAGAACCTACCGGATTATTTACGCCGCGATTGACGATATCCGGGCAGCAATGCTGGGAATGCTGGAACCGGAACGGAAAGAAGTTGTACTGGGACGAGCAGAAGTTCGCCAGGTATTCTCCATACCCCGGCAGGGATTAATCGCCGGCTCGTTTATCACCGAAGGAAAGGTTGTTCGTGGTGCCCAGGTCCGTATCCTCCGGCAGGAGAAAGAAATTTTTACCGGCGAGGTTACATCACTCCGTCGGTTTAAAGATGACGTCAAAGAAGTTGCCACTGGATATGAATGTGGCATCGGCATCCAGAACGCCAGTGATATTCAGGTTGGAGATATACTTGAGTTTTACCAGATTGAAGAAGTCGGCCGCGATAGTTAAACAAAACTACGCCGGTTTATTACCGTGAACATCGGACTCCTGGTAATAGATTGCTTTTTCGGTGACAGCCTATCGCTCAAAGACAAACGCCGGATATTGTTGAGTTTAACTGACCGACTGAAAAGGTCGTTCAACGTCGCCATCTGTGAAGTTGACTATCACGACCAGTGGCAACGCTCTAAAATTGCCATTGTGTCCATCAACACCGAATGGCGAATGCTCCAACAGAGCACTGCTAAAATTCTGGAAATTATTGAGCGGGATGGACGAATCAATATCCTTGCCACTGAGTTAGAACGACTGCGTTAACTTAGCAAGATAAGAACCGCTAATCCGATCAACCAACAATAATATCCGAACAGGTAAAATCGCTGACTGAGTACCAGCCGGCGTAAAAATACCATCGTCAGGAAACCAACGGCCCCGGCAACGACAATCGCCACCACAACCAGAACCGGAGAAACTAATGAAAAATCAAGCCGCCCCATCTCCAGAACCGCTGCCCCCAGCGTAATCGGTATCGCCAGCAGAAATGAGAATTCAAACGCCTCCCTCCGCTCTATCCCCAATAGCAAGGCGAGCCCGATAGTGGTGCCGGAACGGGAGATCGCCGGCAATAAAGCCGTCACCTGAATCAAGCCGATCAAAAGTGCCTTGCTCCAGTCCAGTGACAGCTGCCGATTACTGCACGCATAGCGGGTGAAAAAAAGTAATGTTCCGTTAAGCAGAAAAAATACCCCGATCAGCCAGTAAGAACTGAAAATTTTTGCAACCAGATCTTCCAGGAATAACCCGGCGAAAACCGCGGGTAAGGAAGCGATGAAAATCAACCCCAGCAATCGGCGGTCTTCGGCCCGCCCGCGAAACAACCTTGGTAATCGGTCACGGAAAAAAAAGAGCATTGCCAGCCCAGTTCCAAGGTGCAGCGCCGCGGTCAACTCCAACCGGGTGGTTAGTGGAGTAGCAAAAAACCCCTGAATCAACGCCAGGTGGCCATCACTGGAAACGGGAAAAATTTCTGTGATCCCCTGGACTAATCCCAGCACTACCGGTTCCCACCAGTTCATCAAAACCCCGTTTCAAAAGCGATATGAACCTTACCCTGCCACGGCTGCTCACCAAACGCAATGCCGTAATCAATTCCCAGCAATCCCACCTTCGTCTGCCATCGCCCTCCCAAACCGTAACCGGCGATAACATCAATCCTCCTGTCAACAGGCCCTTCCAGCACCCCAACGTCAGAGAAAATGTGAACTCGGGAATTAACCGAAAAATGATATCGCAACTCACCGTTCCACCAGCCACACCGCTCAGTGAGAAAAGCCGCTTCCCGATAGCCCCGGACCGTACCTTCTCCTCCGACCGCATACAGTTCCGGATCGCTCAAAATCACGGTCGTAAAGATCCCCCGCCCGCTGAAACTGTTCGCCCAGACAAATCTGTTACCCAACTGAACCAGCGGTGAAAAGTCCGCCTCAACCCAGCCAATATAATCGGCACTGGCAATTGTATCTGCTCCAGTCCGCCCTCTGCCTACCCGGGTAGCCAATCGCCCTATCACCCCCCGCCGCGGCTGAAAAAATCGGTCCCGTGTGTCCAAAAGCATCTCTGTTTTTAACCATAAAGTCTGCCGGTTCGCTATCCCGGTTAACCGGTCAAAACCAGAACCCAGACTGAATTTCATCACCCCAACGCCAACGGTCCCGTTAACTGCCATTGTAGTAAAGGAATAGCCGGTATCAATCACATTGTGTTCTGCCGAACCGGTCACAGTCAATGGCGAGCCGAGCAGCCAGGGCTCGGTATAACTCAACCGATACCGTTTTCTCCCGGAAATTGAACGCCACTCCGCGGTCACCTGCCGACCCGACTGCAAAATATTAAATAACTGCACACCGGCCCAGCCAGTTAGACGCCGGTCATCGGGTAGATAACCAACAGCGGCAAAAATATTGCCGGTGCGCTCTTGGGTAATCCAGTAACGGACACCATACTTACCGCCCTTTATTACCAGTTCCTCGCTATCAACTCGCACCCAACCACTTCTCTCCAGATTCCGCCTCCACAATGTCAGATATTCCGGCGAGTAAATGGTTCCCGAGCGAAAACCGGAATACCGCAGGAGAATTTTCTCCAGCCCCGGGGCAGCACCGCCAAAGAGAATAAAATCTAACCTTACCCGCGGCCCCTCCCGCACACTCAAAGCCGGTACAACACAGCCGGTGCTTTCCATTATTCCGGAAAACACAACCTCGGCAAAAGGAAATCCGGATCGCCGGTATAAATTCTCCAGTTTACTGATATTCGCCGGCAGACCCCCTCCTCTTAACTGGCTCCTCTTTGGTGCCAGCACCGCGAGCAACTTTTCTACCGCTAAACTCTCATTCCCGGTTATCTCCCAGCGGGCAATCCGAGGTATCTCCAAACCGGCAATGCGGTAATTCACTTTTATCCCATCGTGGTTTAACGCCGTATCCCATGTCACCGATGCCATCAAAAAACCGCGCTTAATCAACCCCCTTTGGATTTTCCTCGCGCCTTCCGCTATGATCTCAATGTCAACAGTGTCTCCGGACTTAAATCCCGGGGAAATCTCCCTCACCATCCCCCGGGGGACACCAACCACAACTTTGCTTACTCGCCATTGTTCGGGATAAACTCCATAACCAACTGCGCTGCTGAAAACAAGAATCAGCCCGAAAATTAATCTCCGTTCAGCTAAGAAAGAGATACTGACGCCAAGCCTCCGGAATTTCGCTCTGGGCGTTAACCGCAAATGTGATATAATGGGGCGTCTTCGGCTTACGG
>FMJZ01013657.1_pt1 | contig 23349 bp, 17 predicted proteins | sample 1987881 | NCBI WGS metagenome assembly FMJZ01 (sample SAMEA4378227, study PRJEB15110) | soil metagenome | biome: soil; feature: Field; material: Soil | place: India | collected 2015-03-11 | depth 0 m
CTATCTTCTCTTACAGCAATTACGAACTCGTCTACCGCCAGGGCCGCAACCGGCGTGAAGTTTTTATAGTTAACTTTCCCTGCATCTGTGCCCTGACCTAACAGAGGTGTAGTTATAAACGTGCCTGATACATTTAGGAGAAAATGGGGATCGCCCCACTTCTCATTTACATAGGCATATGCAACTGCTCCACTTCCACCTGGCTTATTCTCGGGGATTATTGCCACAGGAAGCAATTTATGCTTTTGGACAGCGGTAGCAAAGGTCCGAGCGAACAAATCTGAACCACCACCTGGACTGGCTTGGATAACCAAGGTTATATCTCGTTCTGGGAAAGTTGCCTTTTGCGAAGTGGGCTCAGTGGTAGTCATTGGTGATTGAGGGGAACAACCGATCAATAGGACTATAAAAAATAACAAGGTAGATATTCTATAGAACACTTGTTTTTTCTTCATCCCTTTTCTCCTAAAAAATATTTGTTTAGAATGGTTGAACTTAACGATCTTCGAAGGCAGTAGTTAAAATAACGTTGGTTCGGAAAACCTCCTTTCTCATAGCGAATGTTGAGTTAGAGTTTAGTTACCATCGCAGTTTTTACAGAATATTTATTACCTAAGGAAAAATTGTATTGGCGCGCTTAGAATTAGGCGACCCTAGACAAACTGAACAGCTTCTGCTACTAGTGAACCAAACGCCTTGCAGCCAATTGGACCTCCTAAATCCGCTGTACGGTAATTGGGGTTTTCTAACACTTTATCAACAGCACTTTCTATTTTCTCACCCGCTTGGCGAATAATTGGCATGTTCTGGTAATCACCAATCCATTGAAGCATCATTGCTACGGAGAGAATCATCGAGGAAGGGTTCGCTTTATCTTGGCCGGCAATATCTGGCGCTGAGCCATGTTGGGCCTGAGCACAGCATTGGCTATCTGATGCCATAATAGAACCTGCCAACCCAATACTGCCTGATAGCTCACTGGCAAGATCAGAAAGGATATCTCCATAGAAATTTGTAGCGACAATAACATCGAAGCGAGATGCATCGCGTACCAGATGAGCAGTCATAGCATCTATTAGAACCTCATCAAGTTGTACTTCCGGGTAATCCTTTGACACCTTGCGTACTTGTTCAAGGAATAAACCGTCAGTGAGTTTAAAGCTATTCACTTTGTGCACCGCAGTAACCTTTTTCCGTCGCTTCATCGCCCACTCGAAAGCGCGACGGGCGATTCGTTCTGAGGCTTTTGCAGTTATTTTTCGAATAGAAAGTGCCATATCAGGTGATGGCATAAATTCAGCCCATCCAACTGTCATATTGCGATCTGGATAGAAATCCTCCGTGGCTTCGCGCATAATAACCAAATCCATGTTCGGCACCCCTCGATCTAAAAAAGGACGAGAGCGAGCTGGTCGAATGTTGGCATATAGATCAAGTCCGACTCGAAAAGCGGCGGAAATATTTCGTCCACCTTTCTCTACGGGAGGATAATCCATATGGGATTGGGGACCTAGAATAATGCCATCGTATGTTTTAGCTTTTTGCAGCACCTCATCACGCAAAGTCGTTCCATACTTCTCCAAACTAGCAAACCCTACATCTTCGTAATCAAAAGAAAGATCAAGTCCAAAACGGGTTGCTGTTGCCTGCAGTACTTCCATCGCTGCGGCTACAATCTCGGGCCCGATTCCATCTCCAGGACATACTATGATTCGCATCTACACCTCCGAGAATTGACATTGGTTACCCTTAGGGCATGAAACGCGATAATCTGTCGACATATTAAGTTCATTAAATATAAACTCTTAAGAAACGATACATAGTGTCGACAATATTTTCTTGATACTCCTATAGTAAATCCGTTTTTGGTGCTCCAAATTAATTATATACGTATAAAATAGCCTTGTCAAGACGGAAAATGTGAGATATAATCTAGAAAGATAACCAGAAATTGTGTTTTTAGCGTTGCGATAAGATGCAAAAATTAAAAGTCGCTCAAAACTGTCGACATTAATTCAGCTTATATATAACGCGCATAAAAGTGTATACAGTTTCAGGAGAGGTTTTATCAATGGATGAACAAGAATTATCCAAAAGTGGTTTAAATAGCGGACGAGTGGTTCTCGCTCGTATTCTTGATCGTTCAAACCAAAAAGACTCTCTCGTAAGATCAATTGCAGAAGCGGTTGGTCGGCAGATCATTGAAGGACATTTGAATCCAGGGGCAGATTTGAATTCGGTTGAACTCTCGCGCAAATTCAATACCAGCCGGACACCAGTACGCGAAGCTCTGCTTTGGCTGTCCAAGGAAGGTCTTGTTGATATATCTCCTCGTAAGCGTCCAAAGGTAGCTAGTTTGAGCATGAAAGAGATTCACGATATTTACGAAGTACGAGCTAATTTATACGGTTTGGTAGCCGAGTTGATCGTGAAAAGGGCAAGCGATGATGAAATTAAAAAATTGGAACCATACAAGAATATTATGATTGAAGCCTGTCAAGACGGTGATCTTGAGAACTATTTTTGGGCAAATGTATCATTTCAGGATATAGAGATAGAAATATGCGGTAATGAGCAGGTTCGAAGAATCCTTGATTCACTGATGTTGCGGATGTTGAAATTGCGCTATCTCAGTTTGACGTTACCGGGGCGAATGCAGCAATCCTTACAAGATCATGAGCGATTAGTACGTGCTTACCTGGAACGAGATGCACCTTTAGCAATCGCATTGAAACGGGGTATTGTACTACGAGGATTAGCTGCGATTGAGCGCATCGGTTTTGCTGGGCTAACGGAGGATCAGAATAAAATCAAAGGAAAATCCTTTGAGAATCTGGGCTGAGTAGAGGGCAACAGATTGTAGAGTAAAACTCCATCCTGCGAATCGATTTGTTGTTTTATAGGTGACTAACCGACATAGTTGTGTGAACTCTTTTAGCTGCCAGATTCGAACTACTATTTGTTTTGCCGGACAATTTTACAACGGAAACAACATATGCGGAGAACATCTAGATGACTAGTGTTGTAATGATTCATACTGTTCCAGTCTTAATTGAGATGTTTGATAAGCTTAGCGCTGAATTATTGCCCGATGTTCAGATTTTACACATTTTGGATGAAGTTATCCTTAGGAAAGTCCACCTGAACAAGGGTACAGCACTACGTGAAAAAGAATGGTTGGGAATTCTTGTGAGAAATGCTGAAGAAATTGGCGCCAGTGCAATACTTGTCACATGTACGATCTTATCCACATGTGTAGATGAACTCCGTCCCAATGTTGGCATACCCATCGTAAAAATAGATGAGATGATGATCGAGAAAGCATTATCTCTCGGTGAAAAGATCGCTGTGATTGCGACGAATCAAGATACCTTAGAACCATCTACCCAGCTGGTGTTGGAATACGCCATAAAAAAAGGAAAAAAAGTGGATGTAAAGTCATTCTGGGTGGAGAAAGCTTTTGACGCTATCCGTCAAGGAGATACTGACACCCATGATCGATTGGTGAAAAAAAAGATCGCAGAATTAGCACCGAAATATGATGTGATCATTTTGGCTCAGGCATCGATGGCACGCGTCGTTGATACAAAAAATCATGCGAATGAATACTCTGTGCCTATCCTCTCAAGCCCTCATTTCGCTCTATTGCAACTAAAGCACATATTAGATTCGAGGAATAAAACTTCACCATCAGAGGAATAAAGCTTTCAGCTTGACATGTAGATTGAGGAAAAATGCCGTTATATATCAAAACTTGAAGATTATGACATTCTCAACATCCGTGTCAAGCCAAATGATAATGTTACCAGACAGTATATCACCTTTCTGAAGCGGCTGTTGTTCTTGTGCAAAGGATGGCTGCAGGAGACTTCGACGCTGACTTTCTCCTGCCAGAAACACAGCAGGTGAACATTGAAGAATTCTGAGCGATTATCGGGGTGGATTTAGCGGATCGGGAAGGATAGACAGGCTAGGATGCATTCAAATCCATCCCGCATAACCAGATAGGAACGCCCTAAAACAGCCACACACTCGCTCCAGCCACTAATCACATCCACCATTTGCAGGGTGTGAACAGATTGCCCTTCAGAATTTACCCCACTGTGATGCACCAGATCGACTTCAAAGTGTCCCGCCGGACGTTCTGCCCAGTCTATGCGCCGCACACATCTGGCATTGTTGGAGGGTACGCCGTTTGCGGGCTAACTCCCCGTTCAATAAACGAATCAACGATTTTCGGTACAGACCAAAAACGGCTAGCGATTCATTCAACAGGCGACTACGCTCTTTCTTCTTCTGCGCTGCCCAGTAACGCAGTCGCATCTTGTGCAAGTACTTGCGACGTTCATTTGCGGTCATTGGGTCTGTTCATGCCATCGTTCCCTCGTTAACATTTTCTTTTGAGTGAACGATAATTCTTCGGAACCTTTTATTTGATAGAATGCATCATCTGCAATTAACCGCGAGTATAATATCTAATTGGTAAATTTTGTTTCATTCCCATTTGATTATATGTTATTTTGTTTTACCTTCTGTCTGCTTTCAACCCAAACTCAATTTTCCACATCTTTCTGGATGAAATTTGTGGAGTAATTCTCCCGTTAAGAATGTTCTATTCTTACATTCGCTCGAATAGGTAATTTGGCTTAAGAACGCAAAATGTGCGCTATAACCTTTAAGGGTTGGAAACGACTATGAGAGACGGTCATTGGAATGGGATTTGAATTGAGAGAAGGGAAGAAGCAAAATTCTGGAATATTTATTAAAGTTTAGAGTAATACAATGGCTATCCAGCGTTCCTTCGTTTACGATACAGACCATCTGAGAGATCCGGCTATCGCTGAACTCTCTGAGCTCTGGCGCTACCGGGATTTATTGCAACTGCTGATCTTGAACCGCATCAAGACGCGCTATAAACGTTCCGTCTTAGGGGTGATCTGGACATTGCTCAATCCGCTGTTGAATACGTTGGTGCTCACCATTGCTTTCTCGCAAATTTTCCGTTTCAATGTACCAAATTACGCCATCTATATTCTGAGCGGTTTGCTTTTCTGGAACTTCTTTGCCCAATCCACGAACGATGCCATGGACACGCTGGTGTGGGGAAGTAGCTTGCTGAAACGCATCTACATTCCGCGCACAATCTTTGCGGTTGCCGTGGTGGGAAATGGACTGATCAATTACCTTCTGGCCTTGATTCCTCTTGCTTTGGTGATGTTAGCCCTGCGGCATCCCTTCACCCTGAATTTGCTGGCTCTACCGCTGGCAATCTTGATTTTGGGGATGTTCACCCTTGGCTTCAGTTTGTTGATCTCTACCGTGGCGGTGTTTTTTGTAGATTTTGTCTATATTTTCAATGTCTTATTATCGGTTTGGTTTTACCTGACGCCAATTATCTACCCGTTGAGCATCCTACCCGAACGTTTTTTAACTCTGTTCCGCTTGAATCCATTGGTGCACCTGCTCCAAATTTTCCGTCTTTTGATTTATGATGGGAAGATGCCCTCTTCTACCCTTTGGGGGTTAGCTTTTTTATTATCTCTCGTCACGCTTCTGACGGGATGGATCATCTTTACCCGCAAGGTGGATGAATTTGCATACCGCATCTGATACTATCGCCTCTCAGCAAACCAGTTCGCCGGTCATCGTATTGAATGACGTTGGCGTTCGCTATCGATTACCGAGTGAGAAAATACCAACCCTTAAAGAATATGTCATTCGTTCCCTGAGAGGGCAGGTTAGACACCAAACCTTTTGGGCGCTGCAAAATATTAACTTAGAGGTATATCCAGGTGAAGTTTTTGGGATCATCGGCCCGAACGGTGCCGGAAAAAGCACCTTGTTGAAAGTCGTTTCCCGTGTGATCCGACCGACAAAAGGACGCGTGCGCGTTGTCGGCAAAGTGGCGCCTTTGCTGGAGTTGGGGGCCGGTTTTGATTTTGAGTTGACTGGTCGGGAGAATATCTTTTTGAATGGGGCGATTTTGGGCTTCTCAAAACGGGAGATGGAGAAGCGGGTGAGCCGCATTGTTGAATTCGCTGGCTTGCAGGACTTCATTGATGCGCCTCTGCGAACCTATTCATCCGGAATGGTGGCGCGGTTAGGGTTTGCAGTGGCAACAGATGAGCGTCCTGAGATTTTGATTGTAGATGAAATTCTCAGCGTGGGTGACACCGAGTTTCAAACGCGGTCATTCGAACGCATTCAAAGTTTTCAGGCTCAAGGTACGACCATCTTGCTGGTCACCCACGACATCGGGCGGGTGGAGGCGATGTGCCGGCGGGCAATCTTTCTCAGCCATGGACAAATCGTCGCAGCCGGGAGTGCCGCACAAGTTGTCGATCGCTATTTAGGACGCCTTCGCCAGCGGGAAGAAGCGCGGCTTGCCGAGGGACAAATGGATGAACAGAGTTGGCGATGGGGAAATCGCAAAATTGAAATTACCAAAGTGGAATTTTTGGACGAAAAGGGACAGCCGAAGAACATCTTTCAAACGGGTGATTACTTTGCCCTGCGCATAGAATACCAGGCTCACGAGCCGATCGATTCGCCGGTCTTCGGCATGGCAATTCACCATAATGACGGCACGCATATCACAGGCCCAAACACCCAATTCGCCGGCCTCGATCTTGGGCGGGTCGAAGGAAAGGGAACCGTGCTTTATGAAGTCGAGCATCTGCCCTTGCTTGAAGGCTTGTACAGGGTAAGTGTGGCGGTGCATAATTGGAGTGATAACGAGATGTTCGATTACCACGATCGCTTTTATCCTTTTCGCATGATTAATACCAGCCAGTCCATACGCGAGAAGTACGGACTGATTTCGCTGATGGGGAACTGGCAACATCTCGCTTCTCAATAGTTTAGCATGAGATAAATTCTGCTCTAACGAAATGGGATAATTAGCGACAGGGCACGACGGAGAAAGATCCATATCTCTTTCAACAAGGTGCTGATCCCTCTGGCTCGCAACGTGTAAAGCCCTCGCTCCAACAAAGTGGGGTGTTTTTCGATCTCTAGGTTAATCCAAAGGTATCGATAATTCTGCGGCTTTGAGATAGGGGATAAACGCTTATGAGGAAACTTTTGCCAATCGGGTCGCAGGGTTGCGATGACTGTATTTAGAAGTTGGATGGCTTCATCAGCCCGAACCCAGGGGGAGTATCTCTCCAGGACATCAAGGTAGGCTGTTTCTGCCATCGCCTTACGCAGGGCTGAATTTTCAATTAAGGCTCGGAGACAGGACTCCCACTCCTCTGGTGAGTCAGCCAGAAAACCATTTTCACCGTGACGAATTGCATAGCGGAAAGCATCCGTGGGGCTGGCGATTGTCGGCACCTTGACCAAAGCAGACTCCACGTACTTAATCTCGCTCTTTGACTGCGAAAAAGGATTATCCAGCCGTAAAGGGGCGAGATTGATCGAGAATTGAGCCAGTAAATGCGGTAATTTGCGCCAGGGGACAAAGTCCAGGTAGTGTACCTTTGATGAGGCACTTCCCCAATGAACCTTCTTGCTGACATGTCCGATCAGATGAAGGTGAACGTGGGGGTATTCTTCCAATAGCTCTTTCAGAACCGGTTGAATCAGTTGAAAATCGCGGTCATGGGTAGGCGTGCCGCTGGCGTACCCAAGGATTACTTTGTCCTCCCTGAAGCTTCGAGAAAAAAGAACTTCTTGGGCACAGGCAAACATTTCTAAGCTGAAAGCATTTCGGTGTACCCAAACCGGTTTCCCAAAAGAACTGAGTTGTTCGGCAAGAAAACCCGTTGAGACAATGAAACCATCACAGTGCTCAAGCGTAATGCGGTTGCGTTCTAAATTCTCCTGATATAATTTTGCGCGGATCGGATCGGAAAAATCGGGCGAGTCGATCCATTGGAAGCTGTCACGCAAAAAGATCAAATCATCCAAATCAGCAAGTATAATTGCGTTCTGAGAGCACGCTTCTTTGATAAGATTTGCAACGCAAGCATCCCACGTTACCCGCTGAAGAATCAGGAACTTTGCTTTTCTCACAGATAGGGTAACGAATTTAGAGGTTATATGAGTAAACGAGCAAGGGATATCTTCCAGGCAAAGCTGCTCAAAGAGATGAAAACAGCGATAACGGCGGGTATCCCCTTGTACGCCGGAGAGGATGAGAGCGTTTGGCGTCAATCTGAAAACCTATCTTGTACTCAATTTGCGTTGCTTGGTAATTATATTAGACATTTTACTACTTTCAGGAAAACTATCAATGGAACAAGCTAGCCGGGAGGTTTATCTGATTTGATCAAAGCTGTATGTTATACTTTGTCGTACCTGAACGAAACCGATGTGGATCCAATGGGACATCTACGTCTGGTCTCACCTTTGACGCAGGCGGGAGTGGAACTTATTCAGGGAGTTTCCAATGGTAGGGCCATACCTGAAAATGTTCTAAAGGGCGATGTAGTTGTAATTCAACGTCATTTTCCGTCCTTGTACAATCAATATAGAGAAATCGTGGAGCTAGCTCGTCAGGGTGGCAAACCCATTGTTTACGAAATTGACGACTGGTTGCTCGGCTTACCCGAGGAACACCCGGATCGACTTCATCGTTTTTATACGCCTTCTCTATTACCTATTCTGGAAGCGATCATTGAAGCGGATCTAGTGACTGTTCCAACAGAAGCTTTGCGTGCTCAGATTTTACCTCTAAATTCTCGGGTACTTGTCTTACCCAATTATTTTGACGATACACTCTGGCAATTTCGAGATATTTCGTTTCCGATCTCTGAGAACGACCAGGTTATTATTGGTTACATGGGAACCCCTTCTCATCGCCCTGATATTGATTCTTTAACACCTGTGCTGATGGAGATGCTTCACAGGTATCCAGCCAGGGTACAACTATATTTCTGGGGGATTGAACCGCCGAGTTTGTTACAATCTTTCTCTCAGGTCAAGTATTTCCCCTGGCATTCTTATTGTTATCGAGAATTTGCAGAGTATTTTCAGAAACAGAACGCCGATATTTGTATCGCTCCTTTAGCAGACAACCCATTCAATCGTTGTAAAAGTCCTCTAAAATTTTTCGAATATAGTGCTTTAGGAGTTCCTTCCATATTCAGTGCAATAGAGCCATATATAAATACTATAGAAGATGGAGTTAATGGCCTGTTAGCCAGAACTATAGAAGACTGGCGAGTTTCACTCATGCGTCTAATTGAAGATTCCAACTTGAGATTTCATTTGGCCAGAAATGCACAAGACTCGATTCGTGAGAAATGGCTCTTATCGAAAAATGCTCATCAATGGAAACAAGCTTATGAGATGCTATTAGTCGAGAAACTGAACGACCAGAATAATTTGAAACATCAATCATCCATTCAGTCATTCATTCAGTCAGTTAATGTACAACTATTTGATCTACTGCAACATCAAACCCAAACAATCAATTCACAGCGAATGCAGTTATCTAATTATGAACAAGAGTTAGAGAACTATAAGCAAGAGATAGAGAATTATAAACAAGAAATAGAGAACTATAAGCAAGAAGTAATAAGTTATGTAATGAGTCGCTCATGGCGATATACGCGTCCTCTGCGCAAATTAAGTCGCTTCCTGAGGATAGGATAGAAATGACAAAATGGCTGGAGTATTTTTGGATCTCTAGAAGTGGCTACTTTGACGCTGCATACTATTTAATCAATAATCCCGATGTCAGGGCTGCAGACATTGACCCACTTTGGCACTTTATCAATTTTGGTTGGAAAGAGGGTAGAAATCCGTGCTCATGGTTTGAAACGAATTATTACCTTGAGTTAAATCCGGATATAAAAAAATCGGGTATGAATCCTTTCGTCCATTACCTGCGATACGGTTACAAGGAAGGGAGATACCCTAATCCCCATCGACGCTCTTACTTATATCCGAAAGCATCTCCCGTAAGAGGTCAAAATCTTTCAGGGTTGCGAGTCTATATCTATCGTTTAGGAAAATTTATCTTCAACTCGTTACCTGACAGATATCGGTGGCGATTACTACACTGGCTATATCAACGTTTCGGTTTATTGCTTAAGGGATTTCCCCATTACGAGAATTGGCGTAAGAGCCATCAAAATAAGTATTTGTTTTCACCCCGTGATTTTTTCTTGATAGACTTAAATACTGTCCAACCTGCGAAAGAGGTGAAAGGGTCTATTGCTATTCATCTCCATATTTTTTATTCTGAGGTTGTAGATGAATTTGCTTCCTTGCTCGTGAATATGCCCTTTCCATACGATTTATATATCTCGACTCCACATAGCAAGATTGTTAAGAAATGTGAAGATTATTTTACAAACCTGCCGCAGCTACGAAAACGTATTATAAAACAAGTTCAAAATCGTGGCAGGAATTTTGCGCCCCTGTTTTGCGCATTTGGAGAAGAATTACAGAGATACGACTTCATTGCTCACTTACATAGTAAAAAATCTGAATATAACAAAGGAGCTACGAAAGGGTGGAGAGAATACTTAACCAACTGTCTTCTGGGTAATGAACAACAAATAAGAAAGATCTTTGCCTTATTACAGGACGATGAGCCAAGAGGACTTGTCTATCCTCAAAATTATTACCTTTTGCCTTATTGGGCAAACACATGGTTAGCGAATGAATCCCTGGCTAGAATATGGATTGGGCGGCTTGGAATTTCCAAAATGCCGCGCGGATATTTTGATTACCCGGCGGGCTCCATGTTCTGGGCAAAGGTTAAGGCACTAGAGCCGATTTTTAACCTTAAACTGACATGGGAAGATTTTCCTGAAGAAATTGGACAAACCGATGGTACACTTGCCCACACTTTAGAACGGTTACTGGTTCTTTGTTCATTAGAACAAGGATTGAAACCAGCCATTCTCATTGACCATATCCATCCCAGTTGGTCTCCGTGGAGACTTGACCAATATATTAATAGATCATATGAATCGCTAGTAGAATCGTTCGCCGATCCATCTGTAAAGCTTATCGCTTTTGATATTTATGACACCCTCCTAAGTCGTCCTCTTCTAAATCCCCAAACAATAAAGGAGATTGTGGCAAAGAAGGTTCCTAGTCCGATTGGTGATTCTTATCGAAGATTTAGAGATATTGCAGAAGATCAAGCCCGCACCATAAAAGGGAAGGATGTTGATATTAAGGACATATACTACCACTTAGGTAAAATCACTAATCTTTCTGAAGATACTATCTTTATGCTGAGAGAATTAGAACAATCTGTGGAGTCATCTCTTGTAGAAGCTCGTTCTTCTGGGATAGAACTATACTATCGGGCTTTATCTACCGGAAAACCGGTAATCTTAATCTCGGATATGTTTTTACCGAGAGATGTGATTGAAAATAGTCTAATCAGAGTTGGGATACGAGATTGGCATTCGATATACTTATCTAACGAGATAGGCTTACGGAAAGATACTGGACAACTCTATAAGTATGTTCTGGAGCAATTCAAGATAGAACCTCATGAGATGTTAGTGGTTGGTGATAGCGAGAGGTCTGATGTGCAAATTCCCATTGATATGGGGATGCGTTCTATTCACCTTATGCGGCCTGTTGAACTGGCAAGAGGTTTGCCTCGATTTGCACATATTATTGATAGCATTGAAAATTATCAAGGTGACGATAGAATCGATACCGAAATCCTGCTGGGATTAGTGTTGAATAAGAATTATTCATCCTTATCCCTAACAAACTTGGATATTGAATCAATCGTAATTCCTGCCCCATATTACATTGGATACAGTTTAGTTGGCCCATTATTACTCAGTTTCGTGGATTGGTTATTAGAGAGAGCTAAAGAAGATCATATTGATCACTTTTATTTTCTCTCTAGAGAAGGGAAATTAATCAAGTCAGTATATGATGAATGGTGTCATGGCAGAAATGATGCGCCACAATCTGATTATCTTGTGATATCCCGTCGTGCTGCCAGCGTTGCATCAATTACTTCTTTCGATGATATTCTAAACATTGCTAAAGTAGAGTATTTCCCAAATACAATTGAGAACTTTTTATACACTCGATATGGTTTGAGGCTATCTGAAGAAAGGTGGACTGTATTATCTGATAAATCAGGCTGGGATTCAAGTCGTTTGGTACATGTACAGAATAAAAATATTAAACAGCTTATCCCTCTATTACAAGAACTGGTAGATGATATATTCATCCGCTCCCAGCACGAAAAAAGAGGGTTATTGCGTTATTTAGCCGGTTTGGAAATTGAGAAAAAAACAAACCCAGCAGTCGTAGATGTCGGTTACAGCGGTTCTGTACAGAAATATCTGAATTTGCTTTTGTCCAAAAGAGTGCATGGTTTTTATTTAATGACCGACGAGAACGCTCAAAAGTTTGCAGAAGAGTATAATGTTATTGCTCGTGGATGCTTCTACGAATTTCTTAATAAAACCACAAATCTTCCCGTTTTATATAAGTTGAGTTTTGAGTTAGAAAAGTTGATTTCATACAATGAACCTCAAATCCAACATTACGTTCTCCTCGAGAACAACTCTCTCAAGGCCGTATATCGGGAATTGAATGAAATTGAAATTGCAAGCAAGAGCATCCAAGAACACATTCATGAAGGAGCAATGGATTTTGTTAAGGACGCGCGCCAGATATGGTTGTCACTTGAGCGACGTTTTCATCCCTCAAAGAAGCTGGCTTTACTATTGATGGAGGAATTTCTTGGTAGACTCTCCACGCAAGAAAGGCAATTGTTAGAGGAGATTGTAATTGATGATCATTATTGCGGAAGAGGGTTGGTTTGAAATAAATATGGTAAAGCATGACTCAAGTGATTTGGGTTGATGATTTTCGTCCTTTCGAGCAATTTGAAAGCTTACTGCATGAAAACGTCTTAATAGTGCTTGATCTCACCTTTTGTACTGAGGTATAGCAAATTCAGGGAATTTCGTGTAAGCCTGGTAAATGAGCATAAATGTGACATAAAAAGGGAACGAATATACCACACTAGACATTGTCGTCGGGATCTGTAAGGAGATCCTGCTAATATAAGCGGTGGATGAAATGGTGAGGAAGAGTGAATGGGAAGTCAGTTTTGGCAAGCGACGCAAGCCATCACTTTGAATCTCCCTGGCTTTCTATGATAAGCATTATATCTAATGCCGGACTATTTTCACAACAAACTGATCGATTTGCTAATTGATGCTGATTTGACGGCAGAGGATTTCAGGGATGATACGCTGGGATGCTGTCTGGATGATTTATACACAGCGGGTGTGACTGAAGTTTTCCATTGGGTTGCCTTCCAAGTTCTTCAAGCATGCGTCATTCGCTCTCGGGTAGTGTATTTAGACAGCAACAGTCTTCATTTGCACAGAGTGCAAGATGTAAGAAACAGAGCCGGAAGTGGCGGGTGTTACCTACGGCTATTCCAAGGAGCATCGTTCCCGCTTGAAGTAAGTAATGGGGCAGTTGATCACCTACAACAAACCTGCTCAACCTGTAATGGAAATCTCGAGTGACAACAGCAATGACAAATAGACTTTCAAGGCTACGATCAAAGCCTATTGCAAGCAATTGAGCGCCAAAGAACAGGTAAATAAACGCAACTGTTCCTGACCAGCGACGAAAACCAACCCGGAAATCAACCATTCGCCGGGTTTTCCAACTCTTTGAAGGCCTGGATATCTTGCTGGATAACAATCGATGTAATACTCTGTCAACTCCTGAATCTCAATCCGGTTCAGGAACAGGTAATCAGGCTGCTTGACTCTCAGGTTCTAAAATGTTATCGTTTAAGTCTATAAAGTGCAGAATATAGGTTTAATGAAGAATGGATGAAAAAATTACAAATCCAATACAGAATAAACTTGCTTCTCATTGGTATGAATACCTGGTAATGCTTCTTGTATATTGTTACTTTACTTACCTTTCTCTAATTATCCCCTTAAATTTTGATGAGGCATATAATTTACAAGTCCCAGTTAGCCTTGTCCGAGGCCATGGCTACAATACGATATATAAAACAAGGCGATTTGATGGATTTACCTCAATCACCACGGGACCAACAGTTCTATTGCCTGTAGCTGCATCTTTCAAGATTTTCGGAATCGGAAAAATTCAAGCCCGAATCATTCCCTTAGCTTATCTATTATTGCTTTTGACCTTACTTTACATAAATATAAAAAAGGACTTCCATAATGCCTTATATGGACTTCTCTTTGTATTATTGTTCTACTCTACGCGGCATGTAGAGCTTTCCTTTTACGTACTTGGAGAAACTCCTGCTCTTTTCTTTGTCGTCCTAGGTTTAAGTATATGGAGACAGAGATATACAAAATTCATTCCTTTAGCTTTTATGATCATGGGACTATCTGCGCTTACGAAGTTCTATTTAATCTTCTTATTAATACCGTTACTTTTCATTTATTTTCTTTATACTAATGAGAATGTATTTCAAAAATTAAGAAAATCGTTTTTATTGGCGTTTTGTTTTCTAATACCATCACTTGGGTTCGAGGTTTATAAAATTTCCTCCCTGGGCATAGATCGATATTTGAGATACCTTAAGGTTTTTTTGGAGTTTTTAGGAGAGCAAAACTCATCACCAGATTTATTCAGTCTTCAGGCGTATCAAAACTATGTCGATAAGCTATATGTATTTGTTAGTTCACTCTTCCCAAATTTGCCTTTTGTATTGGGCATTCTATTTATCTTTGCAACATCAGCGAACATTTTCTTTGATTGTGTTATTAAAAAACGAAGCTTGTTCCTGAGTTTACTATTCATAATTTTCATCGTCTATTTTTTTTGGTTTGTCTTTTGGGATAAAATGGGTTGGTGGCGGAGAGTATATCCATTCGGCATCATTTTTTTATATCTATCTTTGCACTTTTTATATACCATATTTTCGAAACTTACAAGAAATTTCCATAAAATCTTCGTGATGCTCTTTTGTGTTTCATTGGTATTCCCTGCAATAGTAAATCAGTTCAATCACACCTTGAGTTTCGCTCGTACTTCAGAAGCACAGCAAGAATTTGCAGAAAAAGTATCTTTTTATATTCACAAAGGATATAAGATCGGGGTTAATGGATGGTGGCAAGCCCCTGAGATATCGTTTATACTCGGAGGGGTAAGGTTCACCCCCTTTAGTTGTGGGGAAAAACCACAGGATCCAGAAAAGTTCCTGGCAATATATACCCAACTACAAGAGATCTTGTCAACTCAGGATGCATTGGTATTCAAACAATGTTTAGATCAAGTAATTGAGAGTAGCTCCGACAATCAATATTTATTGTATTCCATAAAATCACCCCATTAGATCACGGTGTCTTAATTATTGGGAGGGAGACAGGTTCAATACAAATTTTCCACAACTGAGACTCTGACACAAAATTATGTCCCAGATCAAGCATTCTCCCCATTGCTGTATTACTAATTTCCTTTTTTACGTGCTGTGCGGTATGATTGCTTAATGCCTCCGTTCATCGGAACCGTCTTTGGGCTTGGAAAATTATCTGCCTTTGCCCTCTTAAACTGACTTTACGTTTTTAAGGATTTAATTCAACTGCTTCTATGCCCTTTCATCGTCTAGTTGACGCTGCAGAGTTACTAGTATAATTGCATGGGTGCCCATGAAGAGAGAGTGTTACTTGACAACAACAGGCAGATACAGAAGAATATCTGAGGGGGAGAGAGTGAGCGTCAGTGAATTTGCTAATAGATTACCTGAAGCATCGTAGGCAAATACTTGAAATGTGTAATTTTTAAAATTACTTAATCCGGATAGAGTTAAGTTCGTTACATTACCAATGATGGTACTTTGCCCACATGGGATTTCCTTCGGTGAGGATGCTCCACTCTCGCATATCAAATTTATTTTATAGTATTCAACAGCACCTTGGAGAATTTGGGCACTTGACTCCCAGTTAAGTTGGATGAATCTATTGCCAACATGACCATTAAGAATAAACGGCCAGTATTCGTCAGCACCTAAATCAACCCCATTATCAAAAGGCCGCAATTGACCTTCGAAATCTTCGGTGGCAGAATTTATATTACCTCTATCCTTAGCAGTTGAGTTTGCCCTAATGCGATAATTGTAGTACGGTCCGCCTGGGAAAACGAAATTTGCTGAATTTGTTGAGAAGCAGGTTGTAACGCCAGAATAAATACCTGCCTGAAAAGGAATATTGTCCACGTTAGTATCCTTCTTGTTTCCTGCAAACATAACCTGATCTAAATTTAGACTACCTCCCTGAGCGACAGCAATTGCAACCGCATTCGTACCACCTTCTTTGTGATCGGCAACGATGCTATTGGATAAATTTACTGTGGTAGGAATATCTCCATTGGATAATTTCCATGGTGATACAATAAACGCTTGTCCGACAATTTGTGTTGGATCTAATCGATTACCAGCGATAGTGGCATGGGATATATCAGCTGTAACTCCTTGAATGACAAATCCTCCTCCTCCCCCATTTCCAAGACCTTGAACTCCATTCCCTTGTTGGGCTAAATTGTTTGCAATAATTACATTTTTCAGAGTAGCATGATAAGGTGTATCTTTTCGGGTGGAAAAGATATATAATCCTCCGCCTGCGCCAGGGCCTCCAGGTGAATTATCGGCTGTTGTATCCCCGCCAATTGAGGCATTGGATACTATCATTGTTTTTTCAATCATTAACTCCTTATTGTTTTGAGATTGTATACCCCCACCTCCAGGATTCCCGGCAACTATTCCATCACCTGCTTGAGCTATATTATTCGACACAATCGAATCATACAAAGAAAACCAATTTGTATCTTCAACTAAAATTCCCCCTCCATAAGCCCCTCCGCCATAAGTAGCCCCGTTGCCTCCCACGGCTTTATTGTTTCGGATTTCTACGTTCCTTATAGTTATAATATTTCCTCTTTCAATTCCAATTGCCCCTCCCAATGCATCAGCTTTTAGACCGTCTCTCTTACTTATACCGGTACCAGTAGTTGACCCCCCATAAGCGGAATTATCGACAAATATTGAATCCTCAATCGTTACATTCGAATTATAAATAAATAATGCTCCAAAAGCGACCCCTCCCCTATCAGGTCCGCTCCCAGCAATAGAGTGATTGTTGTCAAATCGTACACCTTTTATTATGGAGGTTCTGTCCAATGGAGTCGACTCAATACGGATAGCAGAGCCATCTGCACCACCACCATCTCCTGAAAGAGTATCAGCTCCCTTTGCAGTATTATTTGTAAATGTTAAGTCCTCTAAATAAATCGAAGCATTTTGTACTAACATACCTCCACCCATGCCACCTGGTTCATAAGGTGATAAATAGGTAGGTCCTTGAGCAAGCCCATTGGTTATTATCAATCCTCTCATTTCGAGATGGGCTGTCCTTGTTCTGTAACCTACAACTGCAACGCCACGATAAGTATTCTCCCCATCAATGATGGTAACGTTGTTATTCGTATTTGGAGATGTCCAGTTAGAAGTTGAAAAGCCACCGTATATTCTCAGTTGTTTGTCAAGTAAACATACTATTGCTCGTGTTAGTAAAAATGAACAATTATCTACACGTTGATCATAAGTATATCTTCCTGCCGCTACCAGGATGGTATCCCCGGAAATCGATTGGTTTACAGCATATTGAATCGTGCGGCAGGGTGACTCGGGTGATGTACATGTCCCAACATCGTTCCCGGTTGGAGCAACATACCGCGTTGTACTGATTGTGTCCAGAGACTTGCTTACCTCAGCAGTTGCCTGCTTTGGAGATGTCGCTGCAAGGATCAGAATAAATAGAACACTCAGCAATAAATTTATCCAACAATCGCGTAGGACTCGCAACGCTTTCATGAGTTATTGATTACTCCTTGTTATCACTAATCCATCCTAAAAAAATCTTGCCTGACCAATAAGCCAGGCTTTCTCATAAATTTTCCTATTGTTCCTTCGGCAGCCTGGCAATCCTAGTTTCTCAACCTTAGACCCATAGCTTTGCGCCACCGGTTTTCACCGGCTTTGCCTTTTCGGTTTATGGTTAGGTTAGCATAGAATTATCTCGGTGTCAATAATTGTTGTTGTTGAAGCTGTAATACAAACAAAATTGTAAGGTCTGTTTGGTATCTTTACCAATCTTAACCGAACCCTCCTCGATTTTCTGATAAGGCTTTTTGATGGTTCAATTAAGACCCCATTAAGTCCCCGATAAAGTTTTCTCTTCTACCCCTTTACCCCCTCCTAAGTTAAAATTGAAGTCTGGACGATCCATATGCGCGCTTTTCTCGCCCGTTTATTCTTTTATGTCCGAATCGCACTGGAAAAAAGTATCCTTATTCTATGGGGTAGAAAAACCCGTCTCCCATCGAATTCGTTCCTGATCCTTCAGCTTCCTCCGGTTGAACAAGATCTGAATTCGGCTTTAGCAGAATGGGATGAGACGACTTATCCATACTTTATTCCATACAAAACCAGCCAGGAATTTACGATCCGGTTAAATCAGCTTCTTCAGGGAACCAAGGCGGAAATTATCTATTTTGATCATGCGATTCAAGACCCTACATCTCCCCCTTTCCTGAAACCTATCTGGTCGCCCGAACTGTGGCTCAACGTAGATATTCTCTTCGCTGCAGCATTTCGAGCAGATTTTGTCAAGCGGCTGAGTGCTCAATCCGGTGAAAAGTTAATCCCTCGAGCTGTGCTTTCGGCAAACCAAATCGAACATTTTCCCTTAATTGTTTTACAAACCGACTCTTTCCCCTGGCAGGATGCCCGCTTTCTGCTCCACCATCGTCAAACTGTTCAGGATTATCTTGACCTGCTGGGTGTACCTGCTCCTGAGATCGACATCCGCCCAAATGGGAGTTTACGATTCACCTGGCAAAAAAGCGATCAACCTGTCTCTGTTATCATCCCCAACCGCAATAACTTTGCTCTGCTGAAAAGATGTATCGAGTCTATCTATGAAAACACATCCCTTATCCCCTTTGAAGTTTTGGTGATAGATGATCATAGCTCAGATCCCCGGCTAATTGAATACTATCAAACCTTACAGAAAGAAAGACCAAATTTCCGTGTTATCGAAGGCAGAGCCCCCTTTAATTTCTCTTATGCCTGTAATCAGGGCGCTCGCCATGCAGCGGGTGATTATCTATTATTTCTTAACAATGACACCGAGATACTCTCACCAGATTGGTTACAGAACCTGGTCGGTATAGCCAGTTTGCCCGGCGTTGGAGCGGTAGGTGCAAAGCTTCTCTATCCCAATGGCAGGGTGCAACATGCCGGAGTCGTGATTGGGCTGGAGGGCCATGCCTCGCATGTGTTTCAGGGCGTCAAGGGTGATCCTTTCACTCCCTATGGATACGTGGACTGGATGCGGAACGTTTCCGCAGTGACCGCAGCCTGTATGTTGGTGCGCAAAGCTGCATTTTGGGAAGTGGGCGGCTTCGATGAGCAGTTTCAAATCGCTTTTGGAGACATTGATTTCTGTCTCCGCCTGAGAGATGTCGGTTATCGGATCGTTTATACTCCGGATGTCATCCTGATTCACCACGAAGGGAAGTCGCGGGGGAGATATATCCCACCTCCTGACTTGCAAGTTAAAGCGGATACCTTTTTGCAAAAAGTAGCCGAAGGCGATCCCTATTATCACCCTGCCTTGTCCCGCGCCTGGCGGTTTCCTTCCTTGCGATGGAGAGGAGAGTTCGATCCCGCAGAGCGGCTGCAAAAAATCATCCAATATTTTGATTAAATCAGACAAAAGTGCGTTATACTCACAGGGATCCTTATTCATAGGGGAGAAAGGCTGGCGTGGAGAGTTCGGATACTTCGATTTCGATCTGTATCGTTTCCTACCAAACGCGACAGTATCTCAGTCGCTGTCTGAAATCAATTTATGCTCATCCTCCCCGCCGCTCATTTGAGGTGATCATTGCCGACAACGGCTCGACCGATGGGACAGGGGAGTGGTTACAAGGCGAGTTTCCACAGGTCAAGGTCATCCAGAATACTCAAAATCTTGGTTACACAGCCGCCATGAACCAGGCTTTGCGTCTGGCCACAGGCGAATATCTGGTTCAACTTAATCCGGACACAGAGGTGGAGCAGGGGGCTTTTGACACCCTTGCTGATTTCCTGGATGTGCACCCCGAAGTGGGCATTTGTGGGCCAAAAGTCCTGAATCCCGATGGTACGCTTCAGCGTTCCTGCCGACGGGGTGAATCCACTCCGCTGGCAGTCATGGCTCACTTCAGCGGTCTGGACCGTTTGTTCCCCCAAAACCCCCGCTTTGCCCAATATTGGTTAAGTTATTACCCGGAAGATGAAATTCACCCGGTGGCAGGAGTTTCCGGTTCATGTATGATGATTCGCCGTCAGGTTGTAGACCAGATTGGCTATCTGGATGAGCGCTTTTTTGCCTATCAGGAAGATGCCGATTATTGTTTTCGAGCGCGTCAGGCGGGTTGGAAAGTTATGTATGTTCCAACTGCAAAAATCCTCCACTATGGTGGGCTTGGTGGTTCACATGTCCAACCCTACCGTTCGATCATCGAATGGCATCGTTCATATTGGAACTACTACCGTAAAAATCTGGCTCACGCCTATCCGGGCTGGTTCAATGTCCTGTATACCCTGATGATGGCAGCGAAACTGGGCTTATCGCTTGCTCTACAAGCTCTGAATTTAGGGCGTTTTTCCAAGCGGCGCCTCAAAGGGCGCCCTTTCTCTTGAAATTGTCAGGTTCGATGCTGCAGGTTAAGCTTGATTAGAAACGAATGATGCACGCCATTCCCTGATTGACTTCCAGCGTGTGTTTCTACGGATAAGCCACCATCTCTGATGAGTGAATCAATAGAACCTTTCGAACCGGGCAGAATCCCGGGCAGTATCTCCCTGATCGCTCTTCTCTGCAATGGATTACAATTAAGATAATTACCGCCTGGGAGTCTTTAATGCGCTTGAGCCATCTCAAATATCTGATCCTGACCATGCGCCCGCGTCAGTGGGTCAAAAATGGCGTTCTGTTCGCTGCGCTGGTCTTCGATCGCCAGTTAAACCCTGCCCATCTCCCCGAAATCATCCGCACCAGTCTGGGCTTTATCGTTTTCTGTCTCATCTCCGGCCTGGTTTATCTGATCAACGACCTGGTCGATGTCGAAGCTGACCGTAAGCATCCCCAAAAGCGTCATCGACCGATTGCCGCTGGCAAGCTCCCTCCTTCGGTGGCTTTAGTCGCCGCCATCGGGTTGCCGTTGTTCATTTTCCCCTTCTCCTATTGGCTCTCTCCATCCTTCGCTCTGGTGGGCATGGGGTATTTTATCTTGAACCTGGCTTACTCGAAGTGGCTAAAGCACATTCCTCTAATTGATGTTTTCACCATTGCAGCCGGCTTCGTCCTGCGGGTTGCAGCGGGGGTCGTCCTGATTAAGGTAGCGCGCTTCTCGCCCTGGCTATACGTGGTCACCACCCTGGGCTCGCTGTATATCGGTTTTGGCAAACGGCGTGCTGAACTGGCAGTGCTTGCCGAGGATGCCTATAACCATCGCCGTGTCCTGGATGGCTACACTATTCCGCTGTTAGACCAGCTCATTACCATTGTTTCAGGGGCGACGATCATCGCTTATAGCCTGTATACCTTTTCAGCGCCGAATTTGCCCGATAACCATGTTATGATGTTGACCATTCCTTTCGTCCTCTTTGGCATTTTTCGCTATCTCTACCTGATCCAGGTCAAATTGAGCGGCGGTGCACCGGAAGATGTCTTGCTTTCCGACCGCCCGCTTCAATGGACAATCGTCCTTTGGGGTCTGGCAGTGATCCTGATCTTCTACATTTATTGAACTATGCCAGCATTTACCGCTACCGCTCCGGCAAAGATTATCCTGTTCGGCGAGCACGCCGTGGTCTATGGACGACCGGCGATTGCTGTGCCGGTAACTTCCCTGCAAGCCCGGGCGATCGTGCGCCCTGAGCCGCGCGCCCCTCACGGACAGGTGCGCCTGGTGGCTGCGGCAATTGGTCTCGATGCCTTAATGGAAGAACTGAATCCCGATCATCCTCTGCGGCGGGTGGTGGAACTGACTGCCCGAGAACTTGGCGCTGCATACCTGCCAGCCTGTCAGATCAACATTCAATCCACCATCCCGGTCGCCTCCGGTCTGGGATCAGGGGCAGCTGTCTCGGTGGCAGTCATTCGTGCTCTGGCTGCGTATCTGGGTAAATCTTTACCCGACGAGGTTGTCTCAACGTTGGCTTATGAAGTGGAAAAAATCTATCATGGCACCCCTTCGGGTGTCGATAATACGGTGATTGCGCTGCGCAGGGCGGTCTATTTCTTGCGTGGACAAGCGATTCAGCCCCTGCGCGTCGGGCGCCCCTTCACCTTACTGATTGCTGATAGCGGCATTCCCAGCCCAACAGCAACCACCGTAAGCGAGGTGCGGGCAGGCTGGCAACAAAACCCAGCCTTTTATGAACAACGCTTCGACCAGATTGCTGACATTGTCCAACAGGCGCGTTTGCTGATCGAAAATGGGCAACCCGAACAGCTCGGTGACCTCATGAATCGCAATCAAATCCTCTTGCAGGAAGTGGGTGTCTCCTCTCCCGAACTGGAGCGGCTGATTGCAACCGCTTGCCAGGCTGGGGCTGCAGGAGCCAAGCTAAGCGGTGGAGGGCGGGGCGGGAATATCATCGCCCTTGTAGATGAATGGAGTGCTGCGACCGTTTCTGAATCCTTATGGAAAGCCGGGGCGCAAGGGATAATCCTGACCACCGTGCAGTAAAATATCATCCGGCATTGGAGACAATGGAGAAACCAGACTCACCCCTTATTTTTCTCAAGCTGGGCGGCTCGTTGATCACCGACAAGCAGCGTCCTTACACGCCGCGTTTAGAGGTGCTCCACCGTTTAGCGCACGAAATTGCTGCCGCACGAGAAGAGAATCCAACCTTGCGCCTTCTGATCGGGCATGGCGCCGGCTCTTTTGGGCACGTCCCGGCAAAACGATACGGTACCCGCCAGGGCGTGCATTCACCCGAAGAATGGTTGGGTTTTGCCGAGGTGTGGAAAGAAGCTGCCACCCTGAACCGCCTGGTGGTAGATGCCCTGCTGGAAGCTCAATTGCCCGTCATTTCTCTGCCTCCCTGTGCTGCTGTCACTGCCCAAGACGGTCGCGTGGCAGTTTGGGAGCTTTACCCCATCCACGCTGCCCTGCAAGCTGGCTTACTGCCGCTGGTCTTTGGCGACGTGATCTTTGACCGTCAGCGGGGTGGCACTATCCTCTCCACCGAAGACCTGTTCGAGCATCTCGCCCGCCACCTGCGCCCGCAGCGCATCTTACTGGCGGGTATCGAAGAAGGGGTGTGGATGGATTTTCCGCAAT
>FMJZ01087904.1_pt1 | contig 23329 bp, 24 predicted proteins | sample 1987881 | NCBI WGS metagenome assembly FMJZ01 (sample SAMEA4378227, study PRJEB15110) | soil metagenome | biome: soil; feature: Field; material: Soil | place: India | collected 2015-03-11 | depth 0 m
GTAGTTTTAGTAGAATTTCCAAAAACAGGTAGTTATAGTATTGGTTTCATAACTTCAAAATTGAATAAAAAAATAATTTCAGAAGACGGAAAAGAATTCTACAGTGTGTTTGTTCCAACTTCACCAAACCCAACAACAGGTTTTACATTAATTTTAGAAAAAGAAAAAATTAAAAAAATAAATATTTCTGTAGAAGAGGCTTTAAAGTTTGTTGTATTTGTTGGTTCATTACAGGAAAACGGGGAAAATAAAATATAAAGGGGACTTAAATGTTAAACGAAAAATTTACAAAGATAGTTTCAACAATTGGACCTTCTTCTTCAAGTGAAAAGATTATAAAAGAATTGATCAAAGAAGGGACAGATGTATTCAGACTCAACTTTTCACACGGTAGTCATGAAGACCATCAAAATTCTTTAAATAACATAAGAGCTATGGCTCTCGAACTTAACAAACCAGTGGCTGTATTTCAAGACTTACAGGGACCAAAAATAAGAATAAATCAACTCGAAAACAAAACCTTAGAACTCAACAATGGAGAAGAATTTATCATAACCACAGAAGAACTTGTTGGTGGAATTGTAGAGGGTAAAAAAATCGCTTCAATAGACTACAAAAACCTTCACAAAGAAATTTTCAATGGAGCAAGAATACTAATAGACGATGGTCTTATTGAGTTAAGAGTGAAAAAAATCGATGGCAAAAAAATTTTCACAGAAGTAATTAATGGTGGAATATTAAAAGAAAGAAAAGGGGTAAACCTACCTCACGTCAAACTTAAAATCTCTTCAATCACAGAAAAAGATAGAAACGATTTAAAGTTTGCATTTCAAAATGAACTTGAATACATTGCTCTCTCATTTGTGAGAAACAGTAACGACGTCAAAGAACTTAAAGAAATAATGTTTAAGGAATATTTTAAAACAATTCCAGTAATAGCAAAAATAGAAAAACCAGAAGCTATCTTAGATATAGACAACATAATCGATGTGGCCGATGCAATAATGGTTGCAAGAGGCGATCTTGGTGTAGAGACTTCTCCACAGGAAGTCCCTGTGCTCCAAAAGAAAATAATCAGAAGATGTAATCTTGCAGGTAAACCTGTTATAACAGCCACTCAGATGCTTGAATCAATGATAAACAACCCTCGTCCAACAAGAGCTGAGGCAACCGACGTTGCAAACGCAATACTTGATGGAACTGATGCTGTTATGCTTTCTGGTGAAACTGCTATGGGTAAATTTCCTGTAGAAGCTGTCCGCATAATGAAAGAAATAGCAAAATATGTAGAAGAAAGTGCAATATTCAAATCAGTTGAATTAAAAAGAAATCTTACAGAGACAGAACTTATGGAGATAACAAAGTCGGATACAGAAGAAGCTACTACATTTGCCACCATAGAAGTTGCAGAAAAGATATGTGCTAAGTATATAACCTGCTTTACCAATAGTGGAAACACCGCAAAAAAAATAGCAAAATACAGACCTCTTATCCCAAATATTGCCTTTACACCTATTCCTCAAACGGCAAGAAGACTATCTTTGGTGTGGGGAGTAACACCAATAGAAATTGGAGTAGTACAAACAGTCGATGAATTACTTGAAGGAGCTTCAGAAATACTAAAATTCAAAAATTTAGTAAAGGAAAATGACTTCATTGTAATTACAGCTGGAGTACCTGTGGGAGTTTCTGGAAGTACAAATATGATAAAGGTTGTAAAGATTTAAAAAAGGGTTAAATCTTCTTCGGCTGAATGATACTTAACTCCAAGATGTTCATAAGCTAACTTTGAGGCAACTCTACCTCTCGGTGTTCTTAAAAGGAAACCTTGCTGAATAAGGAAAGGTTCATATACGTCTTCAAGGGTTTCTATTTCTTCGTTTATAGTTGCTGAAATAGCTGATAAACCTACAGGACCACCTTTATATCTTTTTATTATTATCTCAAGAATCTTTCTATCCATTGCATCAAGCCCTTTATGATCTATCTCAAGTTTTGTAAGTGCATAGTCTGAAAAATCTCTGTCTATTGGTTCAACCTTTTCAACTATAGCAAAATCAGACACCCTCTTAAGGAGTCTATTTGCAATTCTTGGTGTACCTCGTGATCTTTTTGCTATCTCATTTAATGCATCATCTGAAATCTTTATGCCCAGAATTTTTGAGCTTCTCGATACAATCTGCTTCAAACTTTTTTCATCATAAAAATCAAGCCTTTCTATAATTCCAAATCTCGATCTTAAAGGGCCTGTTAAAGAACCAATTCTCGTTGTTGCACCAATAAGTGTAAAATGTGGTAAATTAAGTCTTATAGTCCTTGCTCCCGTTCCTTCTCCAATTATTATGTCCACCTTAAAATCTTCCATAGCAGAGTATAAAACTTCTTCAAGGTTTTTTTTGAGCCTGTGAATTTCATCAATAAAAATTATATCACCTTCTTCAAGAGTTGTAAGGATGGCGATCAAATCTCCCTGTTTTTCTATAGCAGGTGCTGCCGTAACCTTAATATTTCTGTTTAATTCATTTGAAATTATTCTTGCAAGTGTAGTTTTACCAAGCCCAGGTGGCCCATAAAGAACAACATGATCTAAAGTACTTTTTCTAATCTTTGCGGCTTCAACAAAAACTTTTATATTCTCCTTTACCTTATCCTGTCCAATGAAATCATTAAAACTCGATGGTCTTAAAGTCTCATCTATATCACCATTCACAAAGGCTGGATTTGTTATTTTTTCTTCTATCATAATTTTACTCTGTTATTATTATATTCCCTGAATGAAAAAAATTCCAGTTTTAACTTTTTTGAATATTAATCAAATCTGTTATATAATAAATATATGAGAAAACATAAAATAACCAGAAAGGATGTAGCAGAAAGAGCAGGAGTTTCTCCATCAACTGTTTCAAGAGCATTAAACGATCATCCTTCTATACCAAAATCGACAGCAGAGAGAATAAAAAAGATAGCAAAAGAACTGAATTATATTCCTTCTCACCTTGCCAGAAGTTTTTATCAAAAGAAAAGTTATAGGATAGGTATAGTTATTCCTTACTATGTTACAAAAGACAAGATAGAAACTGTCCATTCGGAATATTTTTCACAAATGCTATTTGGGTGCATTATAAGTGCTTCAAAAGAAAATTACACCATAAGCGTAATTTCTGATAACGGCTTAAACGAAAAAGAACTTGCAAGAATAGTGCTTTCTCACACTGTAGATGGATTAATATTTTTAGGAACAAAGTATAAAGACCATAGATTTTATTATCTTCTTGAAGAAAATATTCCTTTTATTCTTGTTTATAACTATCTCCCTGATAAAAATTCTCTGTTCATAGATATTGATTCAATAACTGGAATGAGAGAAGCCTTTCAATATCTTGATTCTATTGGAATAAAAAAGGTCGCTTATATAAGTGGAAATAAAGAATATATAAATGCCATTGACAGAGAAAATGCATATCTTGCCCTTACAGAAGAATTTAAAATGACAAACTTGCAGATTATAGAAGGAAACTTTTCAAAAGAAAGTGGCTTTGAAGCAGCAAATAAAATTGCTAATTCTTCTCTACCAGAGGCTATCCTCTGTGCAAACGATCTTACCGCCTATGGTTTAATAAAAGGTCTTGAAAAATTAAATATAAAAGTTCCCGAAGATATAAAAGTTATAGGCTTTGATAATCAGGAAATTGCTCTCATTTCTTCACCGACAATAACAACAATAGATAATCCTTTCTATAGAGTTGGTTTTTTAGCCGCGAAAAATTTAATACATTTTCTTAACAATAAAGAAATCATATCACAAAAACTCGAATCCAAACTTGTAATAAGAGAATCAGCATAAAAGAGGTAATTATGATTACAAAAATATTTGTAGATGGACAATCTGGAACAACAGGCTTAAAAATTAATGAAAGACTTAATTCAAGAAAAGATATAGAAATACTTTCGATACCGGAAGAGAATAAAAAGGACCCTAAAATAAAAAAAGAATTCCTTAATTCAGCTGACATAGTCTTTTTATGCCTTCCAGATGAAGCTGCAAAAGAATCCATTTCATTAATAGAGAATAAAAATACAAAAGTAATAGATGCAAGCACTGCCCATAGAACCAATCCTGAATGGACTTATGGACTTGTGGAATATGAGAAATCTCATAGAGAAAAAATAAAAAACTCAAAAAGAATATGTGTGCCGGGTTGTCATGCTACAGGCTTTATTCTTGGCTTATATCCATTAGTGAAAAATAAGATTGTTCCAGATAATTATCCAATAACCGCTCATTCAATAACCGGTTATAGTGGTGGTGGTAAAAAACTGATAGAAAAATTTGAAACAAACCAGAATAAAATAAGCTGGAAAAGCACAAGACATTATGCTTTAACTCTTACTCACAAACACCTACCTGAAATGACAAAATATACTTTATTAAAAGAAAAGCCTATATTTACTCCTATAGTAGGAAATTTTTACAACGGTATGGCAGTAGGAATTCCTCTTCATAAAAAACTCCTTTCAAAAAGTGTAAATCTTAAAGATATTTATGAAATCCTCTCAGAACATTACGAAAATGAGATTTTTATAAAGGTTCATGAAGGGAAAGATGAACTCCTTGAAGAAGGCTATTTTGATCCAACCGCCTGCAACGAAACAAATAATGCCGAAATTTTCGTTTTTGGTAACGATGAACAATTTCTCATCCTTACAAGACTTGATAATCTTGGAAAAGGGGCAAGCGGAGCCGCCATACAGATAATGAATATATTAATCAATGCAGACGAAAAAAGCGGTCTATAATAAAAAAACTATTGATATTTTAAAGAAAATTAAGTAAAATTAATGAAATCATTTTTAAGGAGGAGTGGTTATGTTAAGAGTTTTATCAGTTATTTTAACGTTAACACTTTTGCTAAGCTGTGGTGCTGAATCGAAAAAAACAGTCGCAAAAGAAGAAGCTACTAAACCAGCAGTTGAAAGTATTTTGCTAAGTGATTTTGAAGATAGCTCAAAAGAATTAATCACATATGCAGGACCACAAAGCAAAGTAACTGCTGTATATTCCACAGAAAAAGCAAAAAGTGGAAAACAATCTGCAAAGGTAACCCACCAAACTAAAGATTGGGCTGGTGCACTTATAACTGTAGATGAAGGTAAGGGTGACTGGACTGGAATGAAAACCTTCAGAATGTGGGTTTACGGTTCAAATTCAAAAGCAAGTTTCAACATTGACCTTGAAGATGCAAAAAAGGAACAGTTCAGATACACAATTACAGACGACTTTGAAGGCTGGAAAGAATTTGTTATTCCCCTCTCTGAATTTAAATGGAGAACAGACTGGCAGGCTTCTGATGCTCTTCTCAACAAAAAATATGATTATCCTATGATGACAGTTCAATTCTGCACCGCAACACTCGGAAATTTCACACTCTACTTTGACGACATAGTTATAGATAGCAAATAAAGTTAAAACAACCATACGACATTGGTCGTATGGTTGTTTCTTTTAATAAACAACTTTTTTAATGTATTTAAAAAAACAAAAAATCCATTGACAATTTTTAATAAAAAATATAAAATTAAACAAACGTGAAAAGGAGGTTATTTTTATGTTAAAGAACACGTGTTTAGTAATCTCAATTTTAGGGGTTCTTCTTTTAGTATCCTGCGGTGATGACAAAAAAACCGTTGCAAAAGCAGAGGTGAAACCAATTGCTGATCAAATTCTTATAACAGATTTTGAAGACCCAGCTTTGCAGATCAATATCTTTTCAGGTCCTCAGAGTAAAATTGACGCAAAAATTTCTTCTGAGCAGGTTAAAAATGGCAAATCAGCTGCCAGAGTAGAACATTCTACAAAAGACTGGAGTGGTGCAGTTGTTGTTCCTCCAGCTGAAAAAAGAGACTGGACTGGAATGAAAACCTTCAGAATGTGGGTTTTTGGTTCAAATTCAAAAGCTCAATTAAACATTGATATACCAGATGCAAAGAAAGAATTCTTCAGATATTCATACGTAGATGATTTTGAAGGATGGAAAGAACTTGTTATTCCTCTTTCAGACTTCAAATCAAGAACAGACTGGCAACCTTCTGATGCTTCTATTAACAAAAAGATGGACTTCCCAATTCAAGAACTTCAATTCTGCACATCAGGTTTTGGAAAAGGTGTTCATTACTTTGATGATATAATCATTGATAGTAAATAGTAAATGAAAGAAAGGCTTGCTTTAAGCAAGCCTTTCTTTTTTTATCTACAAAGACTTGAGTTCATTAAGTTTACTTTGAGCTTCATCTTTGATGGCTTTTGGAGCTGTAGGACTTGACAGAATTTCATTAAGTCTTACTGTTGCATTCTCCCTTGCATCTTGCTTAAGTTCAGCAATATCTCTATCTGTCATACCAGATTGCTTTACTTTTTCTTTGTCATTATTAAGAAATTTAATGACAAGAATATATGCCTTTGCTGTATTTAACTTTGTTGCAGAATCTGAAGCTGTCTTTTCATTATCAAGAGCCTCTTTTAAAATTCTCATAACGGTATTAAAAGATGTATCTTCCTGCTCTACTTTTTTTGTTTCTACTTCTTTTTTCTCAACTGGTTTTTCTTCTGGTTTCACTTCAGCTTTTTTCTCTCCACAACTTAAAACAAGTGAAAAACCAAGAACAAAAATAAAAAATTTAACAAATCTCATAAAAACCTCCTTTTATTCTTTAGTCCAATCAATATTTTTTATACCCTGCCAGGCCGCTTTTACGGTCTGTTCTCTATGCCTATTACTGTATAAGACTATCCTTAAAAAGGCTGGGAAGTTCGATGGCAATCTTTCTTTATCAAGTATTTTTACCAGTTCCTCAGCAATAACATCATCATAAAAAGCCACCTGATCATTTTCCCTGAAGTTTGGATTGTCATAGTTATATGTAAGTAAATCAACAACCATAGCAATAACTCTCTTTCTATCAGGAAACTTCTGAAAAACCAGAATAGCCTTTTTTTTGTTTTCGTATTCTCCTATTTTTTTTAAAATTCTATAAGCATTGAGAAGATCATCTTCACTTGTGGCAAAAATACTCGAAAAAGTCAAAATAAGCCCTATAAAAAACAATTTTTTAAACATCTTACTACCACTTTAATTTCTTCATTGCTTCCCAGGCAGCCTTAACAGTTTCATCTCTGTGTCTATCAGGATTCATGACTGTTTGAAGTAAAACTGGAAAAGCTCTCGGATCCCCTATATCGCCCAAAGTCTCTATAATAGCCTGAGCAACCCTATCATCTTCAAATCTTCTTGTATCTTCTTCTTTAAATTTGGCTCTTGAGGCTCCATACTGGTTTCTGAGTAAATCAACAAGTTTTGGAACAATCCCTTTAACATCTCCAAGAAGTGGAAGAGCTTTAGCTGCCGCAATTCTTGGATGTAAAGATGTATCTCTTTCTATAATATTAACTAAAGTTTCTATATACTTATTATCTTTACTCTTCACAAGTTCATTTATTGCAAGCACCCTTGCATCAGGTGAAACAATAATATTCTTTTGCTCAGTCTTAATATAACTTCTTACATCCCAGGTAATAATCTCTTCAAGGAAATCATACTTTTTTGAAGGAACATTCGTAATTTTCGTTATAAGCAAAACAATCTTAAACTGAACATCAAAGCTCGCCTTCTTACCTATTGAATCATTGAATTCCTTCTTTAAGAAAGGCAACACATTGTCAGGCAAAGCGAGATCCTTTGGTATAGCTTCAATCGGAACATTCGGACTCAAAAAAGACCCAAGCACGTTCTCCTGAGAAAAAATACTACCCATTAAAAATGTAAGAATAGTAATGAAAATAGCCCTTTTCATAAAACACTCCTTTAATTTAAATTTCCTGCCCTAATCTATCGGAAAAATTTATATAAATTCTTGAATAAATATCTTAACTTTATTATATAACTATTAAAAAAAAAGTCAAATATAAAAAACTTTTTTTTAATTTGACCAAATGGTCAATTTGTTTTATAATTTTATGGAGAGGTTTTCTATGGATTTTATTCTTTTAATAATAGGTTTTGTTCTTCTGATTTACGGGGCAAATTTTTTGGTTGATGGTGGCGCGGCTCTTGCAAAAAAACTAAATGTGCCAACCATCGTAATAGGGCTTACAATTGTAGCCTTTGGAACATCAGCTCCTGAACTTGTTGTAAATATTTTTGCTTCAATAAAAAACAACTCCGATATCGTTTTGGGTAATATTCTTGGAAGTAATATTTTCAATATACTTTCTATTCTTGGAGTTTCGTCCTTAATAAGGAATTTAAAAGTTTCAAAAACTACCACTTTAATAGAAGTTCCCATAGTCATTTTATCAAGTATTATAATTTTCATAGTAGCAAATGATATTCTCATTGACAAAAGAGCATATTCTGAAATCTCAAGAAGTGATGGTCTTATAGTGCTTATATTCTTTATACTATTCCTTGCATATAATATATTCTTAGGAATAACAAGAGATTTTGAACTTGGAGAAGAAATAAAGGATCTTAAAATACAAAAATCCATTTTTTACATCATAATAGGGCTCACTTTCTTAATACTTGGAGGCAGATTCGTGGTTAATTCTTCGATAAATATAGCTAAATTTTTTGGAATTTCTGAAAGAGTCATAGCCCTTACAATAGTCGCTATTGGGACATCACTTCCAGAATTAATCACATCAATAATTGCTTCATTAAAGAAAGCCACAGACATTGCAATAGGGAACGTTTTAGGCTCAAATATATTTAACTCATTATTTATAATAGGTGTATCTTCAGTAATAACAAATGTATCTGTAAAACCTCTTAATCAGTATGATATTGTAGTTAATATTTTAGCCTCAATATTTATCTTCATTTTTTTATTTACGGGCAAACGACATGAACTAGAAAGGTGGGAAGGTGTTTTGTTTATAATTTTACAGATAATTTATTTTGCTTCTTTGTTTTTAATTTCATAATATGTAATTTTTTAAATTCAACTTTGACTTTTATAATTTTTAGCTTTAAAATATATTATCTCCCATAGAGTTATATTTAACAACATTATGGGAAGTTAATAAACAATGGAAGATTTAAATGCAAAATAACTCTATTACTATAGAAAGTATAATTTTTCATTTTCTCTTAATCTCCTTTCTCTTTGCTTTAATTCCAGCTATTTTTATCGGTTTTCAAATAATGGCAGTTTTATTTTTTTTAATTTTCATAATACATAGTAAAAATGAAATTGATTTTGATAGGGTTGACTACTTACTTCTTCTTTTCTTTGGCTTAATTTTAATCAAAAGTTTTTTTGTAAAAGATTTTTTAACTTCTTTTATTTCTTCCTTATTAATTCCTTTTTATATAATTGTTTTCTTTTTCTATAAAAATTATCCTTTTAATCCAGCAAAATTAAAAAAAATTGTAAACTTTACTTCTTATGGTTTAATAATATTTAATACAATTATTCTCATACATTATTTAATAATAAAAAAAGATATTGTTTTAAACCTCTTTTCAAATAAATTAATACTCCAGCACTCAATGGGTGATAAAATTTTTTCGCCAGTTATTTCAATTTTATCTCATCCAACTGGTGGAGGCATTGTAATTGCAATTTTAATATCCATTATACTACTATGGTTATCAAAAAACTTTAAAAATACAACAAAAAAAGAAAAAATAATTTATTTCCTCTCCATCTTACTTGCTACAACAACCTTATTTTTTACTTACTCAAGAAGTGGATATATAATTTTCTTTTTATCCATTCTGTTCATTATTATTAATGAAAAAAAATTTATCCTTTTAGTGCCATTTTTTTTACTTGCCATGATTTTTACAATCGTTAACCCAGGTCATAAAATAAGAAGCACAATTATCAATTTAAAAAACTCTTACAATGTAGGACCAAGACTTGTTCAATATGAGATAGCCTTAAAACTATTCAAGGACTCACCAATAACAGGAATTGGTCTAATGCAATTTAAAGAAATCTACAAAAACTCATACAATACACCTGAGTACAATCACTATCCATCATACTATTTTGACACCGTAGATTACGTACATAATAATTATCTTGCACTACTCACTGAAACCGGTATCTTGGGTTTTTTATTATTTTACTTATTTATAATATTTAAGTTAAAAAATATACTGAAAAATAAAAAAGAAGATAATTCCTTAAAATCTGCTGGTTTATTTATAATACTATGGTTTCTTTTAGACTCTCTATTTAATGCAAACCTTTATGTTGCTCCAATAGGAATATTTTTATGGATTTTTATTGGAATATCAGAAAATAAAAAATGGGTGTCTTAAAGACACCCATTTTTTTATCTTAAAACCTTAAGCATAGCACCACTTGATATTCCAAAGACTCCTTCTTTATCCGCAACTACAGAAATAGATGATTTCTTCTTCGTATCACTTGTCCACAAATTCTTCTTGCTCTCAATATCGTAGGCATAAATCTTTCCACTCTTTGCCCCAACAAATAAAGAATTACCTGACAAATAAGGCTGTGTAATCTTTTCTCCAATCTGAATCCTTGAAACTATTCTGCCACTTCCAAGGTTAACTATAGTAATTACAGAAGATGTATCTCCACTCTTAGCAATTACAATATTTCCACCACTTACTATAGGATCTATATCTGTCTTCTGCATTTCAGAAAGGTTAGCTTCCCACTTTTTATTTCCATCGGCTGTCGAATAACCTTTGAGTATACCACTACCTCTTACAAATGTTACGACAGTACTATCATTCCCTACCAATGGATAAACAATTCTGTCTTCATAAGCCTTTGTCCATTCTTCTTTTTTGCTTTCAAGGTTATAACATACAAGATTACCATTCTCAAGTGCATATATGATCTTCTTTCCTCCTTCAATTACAAGTGGAGAAGCAAAAATCTGAGAAGGTAGTTTTATGTTTTCTAATATCTCACCACTCTGATTTAAGATATAGATACCATCTTTAAATGAACTTGCAAATATTTTGTCTCCATAAATAATAGGATGCCCTCCGAATTTCTGCCCACCAACCTTTTCATTCTTCCAGAGTAGCTTTCCAGATAAGTCATAAGCATATAAACCATTATCTTCAGCACCAACAACAATCATATTAGCACCCGCTGCAACCTTGGTAAGCTGTATACCAGATTTAACAACAATTTTCTTTGTTAAAGTTCCATTTAAATCAAATATATAAACATTATCAAGCGAAACTGTTATAATTTTACCCTTATAAAGAACTGGCTGATAATCAAATTCACTTACATTAAGAGCAATTGATTTTTCCCAGTCTATTGTTCCAGATACAATTTTTGGAATTTCAATTTTAGCAATTGTCGAACTTTCTGAACTTGATGAAGAAGCTACTTCAACAAGCTTCTTGTTTAACGTTGCTTCTATGTTGAAGTCAGCAGAAACATCATATTCCTTTGAAAAAATTTCAAATCCTTCTTTTTCGATTCTTACATTTATTTTCTTGCCCTTTTCTATAAGCATTTCAAATGGAGTAACGCCAACCTCTTTTCCATCAATAAAAACTTTAGCTTTGTCAGGAACAGAAACAAAATTTAACCTTGAATTGTTATCTTTCTGATCAAGAATCTTATCTTCTGAAATAAGATTCAGTTTTTGTTCAGCTTCTTTACTTATGGTGCTTTTCTCTAAAATAATAGAACTCAAATCAGTAGCTTTTTCTTCCTTCTTTGCTACCTCACTAACTTTTTGCTCCACCTTAGTAGTAATAACTTCTGGCTTTAATTCTTCACTTCCTTTTGTAGTAGCAACTTCTTTAATGGCTTCTTTAATAACATTATCAACCTTTTCTAACTTTTCTTTCTTGAGTCCGACCTCTTCTCCTGCACCAACCTCTACAGGTTTAACAATACTTTCCTTCAATACCTCAGCAGTTTTTTCGTCAATATGCCCTTCTTCTTTTGCTTTATCAATTGCTTTAACATTTGGAACGACCTTAACTACTCCCTCCGCTACAGAAACCTTAGTATCACCACTTTCATCAACAGAAACAAAAAACTTTGTTCCTCTCACAGCAGCAACTGCTGACTCAGTGTGAACTTCAAAAACCTCTCCCTTCTCAAGTTTCTTTGGCTTAAGTGCCATTCCACCTTTCTCAAGTTTAAACTTGGATTGAATTTTGTTATCACTATTAACAAGAGTTGCAAGCAAAACCTGAGATGAAGGCTCAATCCTGAAGATACCTCTTTTAACCATTTGAATTTCACAATAAGATTCCTTCTCAGTCTTAATGTTGTCTCCCATTTGCAAAATTTCTTCTACTTTTACCTTTTTCCAGTCAGAGCTACCAACTTTTTGAGCATAAACATCACCAACAACCGCAGATACAATCAAAGCCTCACCTTTCTCAATTTTGTCCTGCTTTACAACAAGAGAATACTTAGAAACAAAAACAACCCCAAAAACAACTAAAATAGAAAATGCTAAAGCCCACACCAAAAGTTTAATACCACCTTTTTTTTCAGACATATAACCCTCCTTCTTTTTCAAAACATAATTTTTCCAGACTTTCTCAAAATCTGGCGACGAGTCAACAAAAATATTCGCCTTCAAGAGAAACTCCAACTCCTTCTCATTCATTATTCCCTCCAAAATTAAATATTTTTTTCATTTTTCATTCACAACTTGTTCCACTAAATTATATTACTATAAAATGAAATAAATTAAGAAATTTTAAAAAAATTATTTTTTTAATTCTTTTAAGATGATTTGATATGCTTTTGAAAGTCGATTATGAAGCTGTCTTATTGAAATATTACTTTCTTTTGCAATATCTTCAAGACTCATATCAGAAAAATTTTTAAGTAAAACAACTTTTTTCAATTTCTCAGGCAATTTGTTAATAATAACTTCCAAACTATCTTTAATTGTAAAATTTTCTATATCACTTTTTTCTTCGGGAATATCAACTTCTTCATATTTTTCAATATTTATGAATTTATTCTTCTTTAAATACTTATATCTATCCTTTATAGTATTAATAAGTATTCTTAAAAACCAGGGTTTGAATTGTCTACCTTTCTCAAAGGTTTTACATCTCATCATAAACTTTAAAAAAGACTCCTGAACTACATCTTCTGCATCCTGTTTATTTAAACCATAATATCTTGAAATATTATAACACTGAAGATAATATCTGTTGTACAATTCTTCATAATAAGTTTTTATAACCTGAGAATAACTATTTTCGTCTTTTTTGAGTTCACCGATTCGTTCTATAATTTCTTCATCACTTAAACTATTAACAGACATAAAAACTCCCTTAGAATAAAAAAGAAAATGTCAAAAATAAAGAATATTCATAAAGTTTCTTATCAAAAATTATCGGATATAAAAATCCTAAACTGAATTTAAAAAATTTTCCAGTTTTTAACGAGTTCTCAAAATAAATTTCTAAAGAATCTGGAAACAAAAGATCTGAAGAAATATTTCTTTGATAGCTGATTGAAAGCTCAGGTAAATATAAAAAAACTGTATTGTTAAATTTAAAAATTTCTATTTCAAGATCAGAATGTAAACTGAATCTTAAACGATCAAGCCCCGGATTAAAACTTACAATACCTTCATCAGTATAATTATCAACACAATAAAATAGATTAAACCAGAACATAAATGGATGAAAATAAAAAGAAAGATTAAAACCGGGATGAAAACCAAAAGTTCCTCTCGAAAAAGGATAAAAAGAATACCTTCCTCCATCAATATATCTGTAAGACTCTTCCTTAACAACTCCTGTAGGAAACCTTATAATAGAAAGAAAAGAAAATCTCCAGAACTCAAAAAAATCCTTCTCCAGCAAAAACTTGGCTTTCAGTTCAATATCACCTATAACACCATCACCCACAAAAGAATTAAAAAAAAGATATGGGAAACAAACACCAATCAAAAATCTCTCATTAACACCATAATCTAAAGATAAATGAACTTTATTCAAAGTCGAATTTGCAAAAAAAACAACCTCATCACCAATAATCGTTCTTACATTAGCTGCTTCAAGATAATAAGGGTTATCAAAACTTGAAAATAAAAGATTTGCCCACAAAAAAAAGAAAAAGGAGAGCAAAAATACTCTCATACTCTCCTTCTTTCCTTTTATACCTTAACGTGCTGCTTTGCGATTTCTATATACTTTAACATTGCATCTGGATCTTCAATACAGAGATTTGAAAGAGTCTTTCTGTTGATAGATACATTCGCTTTTCTTAAGCCTTCTATAAACCTGTTATAGTTCAAGCCATGCTCTCTTACAAAAGCGTTAATTCTCACTATCCAGAGGCTTCTGAAGTCCCTTTTTCTATTTCTTCTATCGATAGTTGCATACCTTAAAGCATGCATTACAGCTTCTTTTGCTGCCTTGATTCTGTTTTTTCTTGCTCCATGATAACCTTTAGCTAATTTTAAAACCTTTTTTCTTCTTTCTCTGCTTGCTACTGTATATCTTGCTCTCATTTGCTTCCTCCTGTGATATTAAGCATAGGGCAACATTCTTTTTATTCTGTAAACATCACCACTGAACACAACTTCTTTACCAGAAAGATTTCTCTTATTCTTTCTTGACTTATGAGTAAGTAAGTGCCTCTTGTAAGCCTTATTTCTCATAAGTTTTCCACCACCAGAAACACTGAACCTTTTTGCTGCCGATTTATGTGTCTTTATCTTTGGCATAAAAATTCCTCCAAATTTATTTTTTCTGTTTTGCTGGACCCAAAACAAGTGTTATATTCTTACCTTCCATTTTAGCAGGTTTTTCAACAACACAACTACCTGCAAGTTCATTAACAACCTTTTCAGTCAATTGAAATCCAAGATCAACATGAGATAACTCTCTACCCCTGAATCTCACAGTTATCTTTACCTTGTCTCCCTTCGAGAGAAATTCTTTCATCTGCTCAATTCTGTAAGCAAAATCATGATTGTCAATCCAGGGTCTTAACTTAAACTCCTTAATCTCTACAACCTTTTGCTTCTTTTTTGCTTCTTTAGCCTTTTTTTCTTTCTGATACAAAAACTTACCATAATCGATAAGTCTACATACCGGAGGTTCTGCGTTTGGAGAAACTTCTACAAGATCAACCCCAAGTTCTTCAGCCTTCTGCAAGGCTTCCTTGATAGAAAGAACTCCAAGCTGCTCTCCATCCTCTCCAATTACTCTCACCTCTTTTGCTTTAATTTCTTCATTAACTCTGTAATTTTCAGTAGCTATAAATTCCTCCTTAAAATTTCTACATTATATTTTACAATCTCTTTTGATTTTCTTCAACTATCTTCTTCAAAATTTCTTCCCATTTATGAAGTCCTTCTTCACCTCTATCTCTATGTCTTACTGAAACACTATTTGTCTCTACTTCTTTTTCCCCCACTACAAGCATATAGGGAACTTTAAGCATTTGAGCTGCCCTTATTTTATAGCCAAGTTTTTCACGACTTAAGTCAACCTCACTGCGTATCTTTGCCTTTCTGAAATGATTATTCATATCAATAGCATAGTTGTTAAACTTATCAGAAACAGGAATTATAACTACCTGCAAAGGTGAAAGCCAGAGAGGAAATTTTCCACCATAATGCTCTATAAGTATACCCATAAACCTCTCTATACTTCCTAAAACTGCCCTATGAAGCATTATAACTCTGTGTTCTTTACCATCATCACCAATATAAGTCAAGTTAAATCTTTCGGGTAGATTCATATCAAGCTGGATTGTTCCACACTGATGAGTTCTACCTATAGCATCCTTAAGATGAAAATCTATCTTAGGCCCATAAAAAGCCCCATCACCTTCATTTATTTTATAATTTAAACCAAGTTCATCAAGTGCATTTTTAAGCCCACTTGTAGCAATTTCCCACTGCTCATCTGTTCCCATAGATTTCTCTGGTCTTGTTGATAACTCAAGAGTATAATCAAAACCAAAAGTTTTATAAACCTCATCAATAAGTTGTAATAATTCTATCACACTTGATTGAAGTGCTTCTGGAGAAGTAAAAACATGAGCATCGTCCTGTGTAAAACCTCTTACCCTGAAAAGCCCCTGTAAAACTCCGCTTCTTTCATATCTGTGAACCTTTCCAAACTCTGCAATTTTAAGAGGCAATTCCCTGTAAGAATGAATATTTTCTTTATAATAAAGAATACCACCAGGACAATTCATAGGTTTTATAGCATAAACTTCTTCATCTTTTTCTGTAAAGAACATATTTTCTCTATAATTATCGTAATGACCAGACTGTTTCCAGAGATCAACTCTTAACATCGTTGGAGTTTCAATTTCTATATAATTTCTTTCATTATGTTTTTCTCTCATAAACTCAATAAGGAGATTTTTAAAAATCAACCCCTTCGGTTTCCAGAAAGGTAGCCCAGGTCCTTCGTCATGAAAGCTGAATAAATCAAGCTCTTTCCCAAGTTTTCTATGATCCCTTTTCTTTGCCTCTTCAAGATTATTAAGGTAAGTTGAAAGGCTCTCTTTGTCCGCAAAAGCTGTCCCATAAACTCTTGTCATTGAATCATTTTTTTCATTTCCTTTCCAGTAAGAACCAGAAACACTGAGTATTTTAAAAGCCTTAAGCATTCCAGTAAATGGAATATGAGGCCCTCTACAAAGGTCAACAAATTCACCCTGCCTGTAAATAGATACAACTTCCCCTTCAATCTCATCAAGCAATTCAAGTTTATATTTCTGACCATTCTTTTTGAATAGATCTTTTGCTTCTGCTTTTGAAAGCTCTTCTCTCACTATTGGCAAATTTTCATTCACAATCTTTTTCATTTCCTCTTCAATTCTTACAATATCATCTTCTGTGATTTTTGACTCGGTAACCACATCATAATAAAACCCATCTTTTATAGCAGGTCCAACACCAAACTTAGCATCTGGATAAAGTCTTAAAATAGCCTGTGCCATAATGTGAGATGCAGAATGTCTCAATATCTCAAGCCCTTCTTCAGAATCAGAAGAAATAAAACTTAATTCTCCACTATAGTCTACCTCTTTTGAAAGATCAAAAAGCTCATTATTAAATTTAACCGCTACTATCTTACTCTTCTGAATTTCAAGCTGTTTTAATATTTCATAAAATTTAACTGGCCTGTCAAATTCAAGATTCTTATCTTCAACTTTTATATTAAACATAATATTCCCCAAAATGCAAAAAACATAATTTTTAATTATAACAAAAAATAGAAAAAAAGTAAAATTAATTCAATGTAAAATCAAAATTTGAATATAATATTTTTTTATTTTATAATAAATATGAGGAGATCAAAATGGATATAAAAAAAGAGATTATGAATTATGTAAAAGAAAATCAAGATATAAACTTTGCTTTTCTTGCATATCTTACAAATCTTTATGAAGTTTCAAAAGTTTCAAAAGAAATTGCAAAAAATATTGTGCTTGAACTTGAATCTCAAAGAAACAATCTTAAACTTATAGCAAGCGAAAATTATTCCTCTCTTGCGACTCAACTTGCGATGGGAAATCTCCTCACAGACAAATATGCAGAAGGCTATCCTTTTCATAGATTTTACGCAGGCTGTGAAAATGTAGATCAAATAGAGAATATTGCTGTTGAAGAAGCAAAAAAGTTATTTGGTGCCGAACATGCTTATGTTCAGCCTCATAGCGGAGCAGATGCAAATATGGTAGCCTACTGGGCTATTTTATCCACTCGAATAGAAGCCCCATTCCTCAAAAAAATTGGTGAAACAAATCTTTCAAAATTATCTCCATCAGACTGGGAAAATTTAAGAAAAGAGATGGGCAATCAAAGGCTACTTGGCCTTGATTATTACTCTGGTGGACACCTCACTCATGGTTATAGAAACAACGTTTCCGCAAGAATGTTTGAGGCTTATTCATATTCTGTAAACAAAGAAACGGGGCTACTTGACTATGATGAAATAGAAAAAATTGCTAAAGAAGTAAAGCCCTTAATCCTCCTTGCTGGATATAGTGCCTATCCAAGAAAGATAAATTTCAAAAAAATGAGAGAAATTGCTGACAAAGTCGGCGCTGTTTTGATGGTTGATATGGCACACTTTGCTGGTCTTGTAGCTGGTGGATTATTCAGTGGCGAATACAATCCTGTAATATATGCCGATATAGTGACAACAACAACCCATAAAACACTTCGAGGCCCAAGAGGTGGACTTGTTCTCTGCAAAAAAGAGTTTGCAGAAGCTGTTGACAAAGGCTGTCCACTCGTGCTTGGTGGTCCACTACCACATGTTATGGCAGCAAAGGCTATAGCCTTAAAAGAAGCTAACTCTGATGATTTTAAAAATTATGCAAGAAAAATTGTAGAAAATTCACAGACACTTGCACAGGAATGTATAAATCTTGGAATGAAGGTTGCCACAGGTGGAACAGACAATCACCTATTTCTTATTAATGTGTCGGACTCCGGCATTACAGGTAGACAGGCTGAAAGTGCATTAAGAGAATGTGGTATTACACTCAATAGAAACTCTCTTCCTTTTGATCCTAATGGACCCTGGTATACAAGCGGACTCAGGATTGGAACTCCAGCCATCACAACTCTCGGTATGGGCAAAGACGAAATGAAAGAAATTGCCTCGATTATTAAACTCGTTATAGACAATGTTAAGCCTTTAGTCGTTGATGGTGAAAAAAGCAAAGCCAAATATGAACTTAACGAAAATGTAAAAAAAGAGGCAAAAGAAAGGGTAAAAAAACTTCTCTCAAAATACCCTGTTTATCCTGAGCTTAACCTTGAAATATTAAAGAAATTATTTGCATAATTTCAACTAATTATTTATTGCTTAATAAGAAAGTTTGGTATATAATTATCCATATGAATAATATCAGGCTTTCAGAAGAACAGGTGAAAATTATAAAAGAAGTCATAAAAAAAGTTACTGGTTGTGAATGTAAAACATATCTATTTGGTAGTAGAGTCGATATTAAAAGTAAAGGTGGCGATATAGACTTACTCATTTTGCTACCAGAAGGTTTGTCAGATGAAAAGTTATCTCAAATTAAATTCAGCTTACTTAAAGAATTTTATAAAAATCTTGGCGAAAGACAAATCGATTTACTTTTAGTTTCTGGAGAACCAAAAAAAGAGATAGAAAAAATTGCATTAAAAAAAGGTGTAATCTTATGAAAGATGAAAAATTAAAATATGAAACTTACCTTTCTGAGTGTTTAAAACATTTAAATATTTTAAAAAATAATTTCAAAAAAATTTCTTCATATTTACCAATCAATTTAAACAATATACAAGAATTGTATGAAAAAGAAGAAACACTTTCAATATTGGATCAAATTTCATATAGATTTATAAAATTACAGGAAACTCTTGGAAAATTAATTAAAGTATATCTCTTTCTAAAAGGTGAAGATACATCTGAAAAAAGTATGATAGACCTCATAAATCTAGGAGAAAAAATAGGTATTCCAATAACCGAAGATTTATGGATGAATATAAGACTTATGAGAAATATGATCACCCATGAATATCCAGATAGTTTACAAGATATTGTAACTGCAATTAATGAACTACAAAATCTATTACCTTCAATCTCAAAATTAGTTGAATTTTTGAGTCATTGAAAGTAAAAAAATCTAAACAATCCACTTCTTAACAAAAATTTAAACATTAATTTAAATTCTTTTAATTAAAAATTAACCAATGGTCTTCATAATATATCAAAATCTTAGGAGGTTTTCTATGTTAAAAAGAATTGTATTATCGATTTTAGTAATCGGTTTGCTTTTTAATACAGTTTTTTCACAGGCTAAAAAGCAAACAAAAGAAAAAGCAAAGCTTGGTAAGCTCATCTCAACAAAAGAGCTTGTTATGGGTTTGGTGCCAGCAGAAGATCCAAGTGTGATGATGGAAAGACAGAAACCACTTGTTGAATATCTATCAAATATTCTCAAAAGACCTATCAAAACATTCATAGCGACAGACTACACAGGAGTTATCGAAGCTATGAGAGCTGGAAAGGTTCATTTTGCATGGTTTGGACCATTCTCGTACGTTATGGCGGCAGAAAGAGCTGATGCAGTTCCTCTTGCTGTTCCAATTAAGGATGATGGAAAATCAACCTATCGTTCATACATAACAACATCAGCTGAAATAGCAAAAAATCTTGGTATAACAGAGCCTTTAAGAAGCGAAGAAGGTATGAAAAAACTTGTTGAAAAACTTCAGCCTTTCAAGAAAAAATATACTTTTACTTTCACTGATCCAGCTTCAACATCTGGATATGCTGTGCCAAGATTTTTTATGCATAAGGCTGGAATAAAGCCAGAGGATATATTCAAGAAAATAGGTTATATTGGGGCGCATGATGCAGGCCAGCTTGCTGTTAAACATAAGATTCTTGATTTTGCGGCTTGCTGGGATAAAACCTATGAAGATATGATAAGAGATGGCAAAATTGACACGAATAGCAATATGCTTATCTGGATATCAGATGAAATTCCAGAATCTCCTATAGCTTACAGAAGAGATTTACCAAAAGATGTTCTCGAGCTTTTAAAAGATGCCTTTGTAAAAATGCCTGAAAACCTTGCAAGAATTCAGGGAACTCCATATAAAGGTTATAGATTAATTTCTGAGGAAGAATTTAAAATTGTAGTAGAGATTAAACAAGTTCTTGATAGTCTATAAAGACTTAATTTTCTGGGGCCTAAGGCCCCAGAAAATTAAAAATCAGGAGGTAAAAAATGTTAAAATTTGTAAATATTCATAAAAAATTTGGAGAAAAAGAAGTTTTAAAAGGAATAAACTTAGAAATAAAAGAGGGTGAATTTGTGGCTATAATAGGTGCGAGTGGCTGTGGAAAAACAACATTAATAAGAACTGTAAATGGATTTGTAATTCCAGACGAAGGTGAGGTTTATGTAGACAATGAAAAAGTTAATTATAATGATCATAATAAATTAAGAAAAATAAGAAAAAAGGTTGGAATGGTTTATCAACTTTTCAATCTTGTTGAAAGAACGAACTCATTACAAAATGTTCTGAATGGTAGTCTTGGTTCCTGCGAAGGAATAGAAAACTTCCTTTCCATACTTGGAATATTTAAAAAAGAAAAAGTAAGAAAGGCACTTGAATATCTCAATTACGTTGGGCTTAAGGATAGTATCCATGACAGAGCAGACAAACTATCAGGTGGCCAGAAGCAAAGAGTTGCAATAGCAAGGGCTTTGATGCAAAATCCTTCACTACTTTTAGCCGATGAACCTATAGCAAATCTTGATCCATCAACCTCTCATAAAATATTATCTTTACTCAAAAGAATCAATGAAGAAACAAAACTCACAACCATAGTTGTGATTCATCATATTGATTTTGTAAGATCATATTTTAAGAGAATAGTTGCAATGAAAAATGGAGTTATCGTTTATGATGGAGATTTTCATGGACTGACAGAAGAAAAGCTTCATTTTATATATTCTGAACACCTTGATGAGATATATTCTGATAAGACAAGAGCAGAGCAATGTATTACAGCTTAAGGAATTTGTTCTATAAATATGTTTTAACATTCTTTTTGATAGTCTTAGTTATTTACTCATTTAAAGTAACAGAAATAGACCTTTTATCTCTTTTTGGTGGACTTTCAACTTCTTTTGACATATTAAGGGAAATGTGGCCACCAGACTTTTCAAATATTGATAGCTATTTAATGCTGGTACTTGAAACTATAGGTGTGGGTGCAACTGGTGCAACTATTGGTATACTTTTTTCTTTTCCTCTTGCTTTTCTTATGGCAAAAAATACATCTCCAAACAAATACGTCTATAGCATTGTTAAAGGCTTTGTCAATGCCTTGAGAGCAATTCCAGAGCTTGTGTATGCATTGATACTTGTAAGTTCGATTGGAATAGGAAGTTTACCGGGCATAGTTGCAATTATACTTCATACAGTTGGTCTTGCAACAAAATTCTATGCAGAAGCCATAGAAAGTATTGATGAAAAGCAAGTTGAAGCTATAAAATCGACAGGTTCAAGTGGAATTCAGGTAATAAGACACGCCATAATACCACAAATAATGCCACTTTTTACAGGATATACTGCATATATTTATGACCATAACATCAGAGTAGCTGTAGGGCTTGGAATTGTGGGAGCTGGTGGAATTGGTATTGAACTATATAGAAGAATCAGACAATTCCACTATGACAAGGTTGCCACAATTATAATTCTTATTGTATTGATTGTTTCTTTAATATCAAAACTTTCAGACTATATAAGAAATTCAATACTGGAGGGTAAATTTTTCTCCCAGAAAACAAAAATTCTTGATTCAACAATAACTGCTTTATCACTTTTACTAATACTAACTTCAGTTTTTACCATAAGTTATCAAATTCCCGGTATTATCTCAGCTATGCCGAGAATGATAGAAACCTTCAGTTATATGTTACCTCCTCATTTCGGTGATTTCAATGAATATTTAAGACTTACAATAGAAACGATTGGTATGGCAATAACGGGAACAATTTTTGCTTCTGTGATAGCATTTATAGTGGCAGTTTTTTCTTCAAAAAATATTATAAAGATAGGCTTTATAAGAAAAGTTTTTATAGAGATTGCAAACTTCTTCAGGGGAATGCCAGATATAATATTTGCTTTATTTTTTGTAGTAGCTTTAGGACTCGGTCCATTCCCCGGCGTCTTGGCTTTAGCATTCAGTTCTGCTGGACTACTTGCCAAATTTTACACCGAAGTTATAGAAAACATAGATGAAAAGCAAATAGAGGCAATTGAAGCAACAGGAGCAAACACAATACAAAAAATCAGGCATGCTATAATACCTCAGATTCTTCCGTTATTCAATAGCTACAATCTTTATGTTCTTGATAGAAATGTGAGAACATCAACTGTTTTAGGTATTGTAGGAGCAGGTGGAATTGGTTATCTACTCAGTGTATCAATGAAGATGATGGAATACAATAAAACAACAACAATAATCATAATAATGTTTATCACCATTTTAACAGCAGATATAATCTCAACAAAACTGAGAAAGAAAATACTGGAGTGAAAGGAATGTGTAAAATTTTATTGAAAAAAAGAAAGATATAGGAAAAAGTAAATATTTAAAGGTTTCGCATAATGATAAAGTTTATAGGCATTGTGTAAACTGAATTTTTTGCCGTTGGCTTGTGATTCAAGCTACTGAAAAAATCATACCAAACTTTTTACAAAGGAAAACAGGATGTTTTCCGCCCCGAGCACGTTGAAAAATGGATTTTGAATGTGCGAGGGTAGATTTTTTCAATGCTATACTTTTGA
>FMJZ01013468.1_pt1 | contig 23286 bp, 18 predicted proteins | sample 1987881 | NCBI WGS metagenome assembly FMJZ01 (sample SAMEA4378227, study PRJEB15110) | soil metagenome | biome: soil; feature: Field; material: Soil | place: India | collected 2015-03-11 | depth 0 m
TTTTCCCCCCGTGCCCTGTAACTATGCCGTAAACAATTGCCAATCCCAGCCCAGTTCCCTTGCCAACAGGTTTGGTTGTGAAGAAAGGGTCAAAAATGTGAGGCAGATGCTCGGGTGGGATGCCTTTGCCCGTGTCTTCAACGATGATGCGAACCACGTCTTCGGATTGCTCGGTCAAAATGGTTAAAATCCCACCCCCTTGCTCGCTCATAGCGTCTTCTGAATTGTTAACAAGGTTAAGCAAAACTTGCTGCAATTGTATCTTGTCCCCCAGAACGGGAGAAAGTGCCTCGCTCAAATTGAGAGCGACATCAATGTTGCTGCTTCTAAGTTGGTAGCCTTTCATTTCCAAGACTTCCCTCACAACTTCATTGATGTCAACCGGTGCAAGTTCCTGGGGGCGAGGTCTTGAGTAAGTGAGCAAGTTTTTCGTAATTCGCCCAATTCGCAACGCCTGATCTCGGATATGCTCTGCCATCCTTTTCGCTCTTTCATCTGTCAAGTCTTCTTGAAGCAACTCTGCCATCCCCACGATAGCGTTAAGCGGGTTATTTATCTCGTGGGCAACACCTGCTGCCATTTGCCCAATGGTTATCAACCGCTCCGTTTGTTCAAACAACCTTCTCGCCCTTCGCTCCGAAGTTACATCTTGAAGGGAGTGGACGAATCGCTTTAATTCACCCTCAGCGAAATCCGGTTGAATTTGAACATGCCAAATGCGACCGTCAGGGAGTTGAACTTCGTAAGAGACCGCTTCTCCTTTCAAAAGCGTCTTCTCGTAAGGGCAATTCGCCGAACTTCTTGTTTCAGGGTGAAGGACCTCTGTGCATCTTTTGCCTACAAGTTCGCTCTCACCTTTTCCCAGCAATTGAATCAACGCCTTATTGACTCTCACTACAGTGAAGTTTTTGTCAAGAATGGCGACACCTGTGCCGATGAGATCAAAAGTCAACTCCCAATCGGCTTTAGCCAGAGCCAACGCTTCCGCTTTCCCTTTCAGTTCATCGGTCACTTTCTTAAGGCGTTCAAAGAGCAACGATGTTAACAAAGTCAAGATTGACAAAATTCCGAAAACCAACCAAGAGGTTCGGCGAAGCCTTTGTTCTTTCTTCAAGACTGTCGTGGCATTGAAGTCAACACCGACAATTGCGATTGTGCTGCCGTTCTTGTCTTTTAAAGGAGCATAACCAGAAAGCCAAACTCCCCATCTGTCTTGGGTGAACTTTTCGTCTGCGGTGGGACGACCTTCTAAGTAGCAACGGAGCATCTCTGGATACTCGCTAACATCAAATTCCTCGCCAAGATGGGCTTTATCTTCCTCTTCATCAATTTCACCATCACCGTTTAGGTCGTAAGGGACACCGCTGTCAAGGACGAAGTGCCATGTTTTGCTCTGAGAGGGCACAAGAGTGTAGATGGATTCTTGGGCGAACAGGAAACCCTTTTGGCGAACCTCTGGAAGCAAAGCTTTGGCAAAGCGTTGGAGTTGCTCAGTAAGTTTTTGGTAGAGTGGGGTGTCTTCTCTCCCTTCTCGGTAAACTCTTTGATGCTCTTCGGGGTCAATTGAGAGGGCAACAGCCTGGGCGATGGACATCAAATGCTCACGGACTTCAGCCCAAAGGTCTTGCCGGGCGGCGTGGAAGTAAGCGTAAACCAACGCCGCCCAAATGAAAAAAGAGAAAACGACAGTCACCCAAAATCGCCATCGCCCTTTCATCAGACCTTCACCCACGAGAAACTCATCTTCAGCAGGCAACGACCTTGCTTGGTGAAAATTTCCCTTGACAGAGAAAATTCGGCACACTTGAAAGCGTGCCCTTTTGACAATTTGACAATCTGAAAAATTGAACTATCCAAGCAAAACCTTGCATCCAAGATGGTTATCGGCATACCGCATTGAAAACTTCAGGGTTGAGATACCGAAGGGCGATGTGGTCTCTGCGTAATTACCTTCCACCCTTACCTTTCCCGACACCTTTTCCTCGTCCTTTCCCAACACCCTCTCCACTTGTCGCCTTGATAGGTGGCAGCCAGTCGGGGGAGACACCAAAGTGTGATCTAACCTTTGACCAATCTTTGTCCATCTCTTGCCAGTGAGCAATAACTTTCTCGGTTGGCAACTTAGACGCTGCTGAGACTTGCAAAACGGCGATGATGTCTCCCCAACCTAACCCCTTTTGCCTCAATTTGACAATTTGCGACGCCGGAACACTAAAACTTTGTCTGAGAACACTCAGCCAGACTTCTCCTATCAACTCGTCATCGCTAAGTTTGCTGAGAGCAACTCGTTGTTGGTTGAAAGTGCCTGGGTGAATGCCCAAGCGATGTGCGATGACTCCCCAGCCGTGTCCTTTGCTGCGCATCTTGACGATTTCTTTCAAATCCTTTTTGCCAACTTTGGCGATGACGACCGCTGGAGCGAGAACGAACACTGGCATTGCTGTCTCCTTGCGGGTGCTTATGACCATCGTCATGTCAACATCAAGCACTTTTGCGAGTAGAAGCGCTGCCGCTGCTTCTTCCCAACTCAGCCCGTTTTTTTGCACGATGGCAGTGATGCTGAAATCCTGTGCGAACAAGTTGGCGCACAATAGGATGAGTAAATTGAGAATGACAATCGCTTGCTTCACCATTTCGTTCACCTCCATGAAAGTATTAGCCCGCTGGGCGTGGTAGCAACCCAGCGGGACGAACGGACGATGCAACTTTTCTTCATTGCACCCACATAACTGGTTGCAAGGCAAAATTAGCGGTGAGAGTCTGCCCACTTAAGACGCTGATTGGTTGCCCAACAGCCAAGTAGCCTTCCTTGACTGCAACAACAAAGTAATCTCCAGAAGGCAGAACGATGTTGTAATTGCCATTAGCATCTGTCAATGTCCCAGCCCTTATGGGAGGTTCAACAGGGCGGTGAATTGGTCGGTGACCCTTTTTGTGCCCACCTGAACCCATCGGACGATCCCAATGTCCATCCTCACCCTGTTCCCAATCCTCCCAACCGAACCAAATGTCGTTCCAACGGACAGCAAACACGAGCGCCTTCTCAATCGGTTGACCAGTTAAAGCATCAGTGACTTGCCCACCAATGATGCCCAAGTTTGCACGAAGAACAAAGTCAACTTTAACTGTTTCGTTTGCTCTGACAGTGACAGTTCTTGTATCTCGCCCGTAGTTTGGTTTGTAAGCGATGGCGGTGTAAGTTCCTGCAGGGACACCTGTCAATTCAAAACTGCCATCAGCCTTTGTGAAGGTGAACAGTCGGTAGCGAATAGGACGACCCGGTGGAACAAGCCCCGGCTGTGAAGGATTCATTTGAGTGCTAATTAGTTGCCCAACGGTCGTCTCTTCGGTTGCAGTGGTTGCAGCCTCCTCTTCGGTTGCAGTCTCCTCTAAAGGCACGATGATCTCGCTTTGAGGCTTGAGCAAAATGAGAGCGCCGGGGACGGGAACGACATTTCCGTTCAGTTCCGCCATAACTGTCCCAGCAACAGTTCCAGTTTTGCGGGGTCGTGGAGTTAATTGAAAGTCAAGGGTAACGATTGACGACTCTTCAACTGTCACCATTTGCGATGCTGGTTCGTAATCGGGGTGGCGTGCTTCAACGAGGTAAGTGCCTGCGGGGACAAGAAGTTCGTATTCCCCATTTTTGTCAGTCAAAGCGGTGAAGAAAGGACGGGCTGGGAGTTGCTCAATTTTGTCGTTTTCGTCATTGATTGGAAGGGCAACGATGCGAGCAAAGGTAATTGGTTTGTCACTTGTGTCAGTAACCGTGCCTGAAATTGAAGCGAGGTTAGTCAATTCAATCTCACCGATGTTGGTGACTTGACCTGGGTGAACGAGACAGACGAAAACGGCGCCCTGTTGGGAAGTTTGGTCCTCAACGGAGATGACTTGCTCGCCTGCGGGGACATCGTCAATGCGAAATTCACCGTTGGCGCTAATTTGAAGAGAGAAATTGTTTTGGGTTTCCAACCCGTGAACTCGTGCCCTGAACCGAATGTTTGCTTGGCGGGATTGGCTTTGGAAAGAATTTTCCGTCACCAATCGCCCCTCAATGCTGCCTGTTGGGACACTCGTCGTTGATGGGGTCGGGTTACCGCCACCCCCGCATCCCACCAAAGCCAGCATAAGCAAACTCGCTGCAGCAAACCAAATTCGCTTCATCCGGCACCCCTCCTTAAGTTTAGGTTTTGTGTCCAGTTAAATTATACCATAGAGCCGGCTTTCTGTAAACATCGTCCATTTAAATTAGACAAAAGTCTGCTCAGCCTTGCGTTCGGACACATTTTGTGCTAAAATGTTTGTGACAAAAGTCGGTTTGAAGGTGATGAAGATGGAACTGGATTTGACGACGCCCGGAGGTCGGAAAAAGCAAGGGGAGTTGATTTTGCAAGCCATCAAGGAAGCAGGCTTGTCCGTTGAGCAAGTGGCAAAAGACATCGGTTGCTCACGAGCGTTGCTTTACCAATACATCGCCGGCACAACTTTGGCTCAACCGGACAAATTGACCCTTATCGCTCGCAGGACAGGTAAGCCTTTAGCGTTCTTCTACGGCGCTGACTTAGTTCAACCCGAAACCCTTCAGGCTGAAAGGGAGGCATTGCAGCAAGAACTATTGAATTGGGAACGGAAGCAGGCAGAAGAGCAAATTCGCCAACTGCGTGAAAGACTTGACAATCTCTTTACACTTGCTGAAGCCCAAGTTTCGCCACCAGACATGAAAGCGGCGACCTCAACTTGCGAGCAGATTATTCCTGTCGCCCGCGCTTTGGGTGATGAGGTTGCGGAAGCAAAAGCACTTTTCATGCTCGGCAACTTCAGGTTGCTAATGGGAGATTTGGATGGAGCCGTCAGTGCCTTAAGGCAGGCTCAAAGCTTGTTTGAGCGTCAAAATAACACCCCCTACGCCCTCGCTTGTCGTCAAAGCATCGGGCGAGCCTTGCTTTTGATGGGGCATCCTGAAGAAGCGAAAAGTCAATTTGAGCAAGTGGTTCAAAGCGAAATTTGGCACAACCGATGGGAAGCAACTGTGGCGCTCGCCGCTGTCGCTGAATGGATGGGAGATTTCAAAACAGCGATGAAGCGCCTTGACGATGCAGAAGAATTGTCAAGTCAGTCTCCAACGGAAAAGGATGCTCTGGTTCTCCGATTGTTCGTCACAGCGAACCGAGCCAATGTTTACCTTGCTTGTGGCGATTTTTCTGAAGCGGAGAAGTTGGCTCAAACTGCCTTGAAAATCGCCGAGCAATTGGGTGACCGAGACCAACATTTGGAAGCGTTGCTGACTATTGCTGTTTGTCAACTGCATCGAGGCAAATGGGCGGATGCGTGGGAAAATGCTGAACGAGCAAAGTTACTTGCCTCTTTCGCCAACGACGCAGAGCGGATGACGATCGCCGAAACAGTTTTGGCAAACATAGCAGCCGTTGCTGGTGACTTTGCCTCCGCCAAATCACTGGCTAAAAACGCCTTGACCAACGCATTGAGACTGCGCTCCCGACGCGCTGAACTTTGGGCTCACAAAGCGTTGACGGAAACTTATCTTCGTGAGGAGAGCGCAGATGACGCTCGTTACCATGTCCAAGTTGTCCTTGAAATTTCCGAATCAATGCGAAACTTGACAGAATTTGCCCATGCCTTGAGTTTGAGGGCTTGGTTAAACTTTCTGTCAGGCAAGCGTGACGACGCCTTGAACGATGCAGAACGCTCGTTCGTCATCGCAGACGAGAAGGGAATGAACCATGTCGCTGCTCTGGCGTTGTTGCTGAAGTCGCAAACTATTAGAGCGAAAAACGAGGAGCAAGCGATTGAACTACTGTCAAGTGCGGAGCGACTTGCAAGTGATATTGAAGACGCCGATTTGATTTACCGTTGTTCGGTTTTGAAAGGCAAATGGTTGCTGGAAGCCGGAAATTGGGAAGAAGCATTGGCGGAGTTGACAAAGGCAAACGAATTGCTGAGCAAGTGGCGGTTAGATTGGAGAAATGCTGGGCACGACGATACTTGGCTTGAAGACCCATTGAGGTTCAAAGCGACGCTAATGCTGGTGCAATGTATCGCTCGCAAAGAGGGAATGACCGCCGCGGAAAAGTTCGTGGACGAAATCGGTTGGTTGCCACTGAAAGAGGAATGGGTTTTGAAAGCAGCATCTTTGCAAACACTTGAACCGAAACAGAAGCGAAGCAAAAGGTCTTGAGGTGAATGCCTTTGGTGAGGCAATTGCAAAAACTCGTGATTTTGCTTCCCTTGACAATTTTGTTTTGGGTTTGGGGGTGTGGTGGTAGCGACTTAACTGGCGGTAGCGTCCCTATCGGCAACCCCGGTCCAACCCGCCTTATTGGCACAGTTGTTGACGAAGAGGAACCTACCACACCGTTGGCTGACGCGGAAGTTGAAATCCTTCTTGAGGATGGGACGAAAATCACCACGAAGACCGATGCAAGCGGAATGTTTTTTGTGGAACTTCCCCGAAACAAGGGATGCAACTTAAAGGTTCGTCCCCCAAGCGTTCTTGAGGCGTTTTACCAAGAACGGGTTGACTCTTTCGTTGCTGACTCTGACGAAATTCGTTTGCTTATCCCAATTTCACGGAAAGGCGTGATGATGCCCTTCTTCGTTGGGTTGCGAATTCATCCAGAGGAAGCGACGCTCCGAGTTCGCGAGAGCGTTCAATTTCAAATTGATTTGCAGCCTTCCCCTTACCGTCCTATCCGCCCCATTTGGTCTGTTCACGGAGGCATTGGGGTTATCACCCCTGACGGTTTGTTCATCGCTACCAGAGCAGGAAGGGGAATTGTAAGGGTTCGAGTTGGTAACTTACATGCAGAGGCGAAGGTGATTGTTCAACCTGATTAACCCTGATGCGGAATTGATGAAGAATGTGTTAAGATTGAACTTGGTGATGCCTCATGACACAAAGGAGCGCACAAGAAAGGTTAAGTAGGATAGGAAAGTTGGGTGCATTGACCCTTGTTTTGTTGTTCATCGGTATTGCCCTACATTTGTGGCGAAGCAGTGCACCAGCCCCACCGAAAATTGAACTCCCCAAGGAACCTCCAGATCTGCTTCTGCTTATCACCGCAAACAGGCAGGGCAAATTGGAAGTGTGTGGTTGTCCTGGAAAGCGGGCGGAAGATTTGGCGAAAGTAGCGACTTTGATTCAAGATACCGCCAACGAGATGCAACGAAGAGGCGCTACCGTCAGCATCATTGAAGGAGGCGATTTCACGGGAAGCGATGAGGTCGTGCCCTATCTGCTTAAGGCTTACAAAGTTGTTGGCTACCAATGTATTGTCTTGAGCCCGCGCGATGAGAAGAGGTTGCCCATCATACGGACCAATGCCGACGGTGTCCAGTTGCTCCCACCAACAAACCCTGAAAACCTCCAAACTTTACGTGTTCAAGGCAAAACCTTCAGCATCGTTTTGGTCAACTTAGGACAACCCCCTGTCAAGGATGAAGGTTATTGGCAGCGTCTGCTTCAACACTTGCAGTCGCTCAAACAACCAAACACTTTGCTGGGAGCAATCGCTTACATCGACCGAAACGCAGCGATAGAGGTAGCGCCCCGCCTGAGGGGGACAGTGAACATCCTTTTAATTGACGATGCTTTATCCTTGACAAGTGGTGAATTTTCACCTGGAATGACCAAAGCCAGCAAAGAAGTTTCTGGCGTCTTACTTGCCGCTTTACCCCAATCTCGGGCTGCTGTCCTTTCGTTAATGGTCTGGACAAACTCCGAGAACCGTGACAGTTACCGCTTGGAAGGTCAATGGATGTATGCTGCAGGTCGCAACGATAACCCTCAAGTCAAGCAAATTGTTGACGAGTATTACACGAAGCGGCAGAAAGAGTTGGAACAGGAGATGAAGGAGTTGATGAAAATAGCAACGCAAAGAACTTACTTACCTCCAGAGTTTTGCGGTGAGTGCCATCAGGCTCAATATGAGCAGTGGCTTTCAACTGGACATGCACGAGCAATTGAGACGCTGGCGAAGCAAAACAGGATGGACAGAAGTTGCTTGACTTGTCACTCCCTTGAGTTTCGTCTAAGAGGTGTGGTCACTGAACGCAGGAAGCGGGGTGTTGAATGCGTTGACTGCCATGTGGAACTTCAAGACCCCACAACGGCGCAAATGCACGGGCAGCGCCCCGGGGAACGACCATCGGCTCGCATCGTCAATGCAGAAGTAATCTGCGTTCGTTGCCATGATAAGCAGAACAGCCCAAACTTCGACTTGCAAACTTACCTGCCGAAAGTTGCTCACTAAAAGTCCTAACTGACTCATCTTGGTCAACGAACCAATTTCTCAAATGATGGTTCACCGCGCAAGGATTTAAGGTCTTCGTCCTTTTGAGCCAACGCTTTCAAGCCTGAATCCAAATGAATTGCTCGTTCCAATGCTTTCAACGCTTTTTCTTTCTGCCCCATAAGTGCTAGGTAGCAGGCGAGGTCATAATGCAAAACTGCTTGGTCAGGGAAGCGTTGAATTGCAGCCTGCAAAATTTCCGCTGCTTTTTTCAAGTTGCCTTTCTGCCTCCAACTTGACGCTTCCGAAAGGCGCGCCCAAGCCAACTTGATTGTCAAAATCCGTTTGAGTTCCTTGACAGGTTCAGGGTGGTCGTCAACTCGCAGGTCAATGTATCGGTCATTAAAGCCGCCGTAACCTGCTCCTTTCCGCACAACTAAAATTGCAGCGCTTTGTTTACCGCGAGCATCGCCGCCAGCCTGTTCACCCGCCTCCAGTGCCGCCATCAATCGTTCAGCCAATTCGCCTTTTGTTTCCTGAAAGGCTTTTGCCATCGCCTTGACAACTTGTTCACCTGCGAGGATATTGCCCTGAACAGCGAATCCTTTCCCGACAATGTGACCTGCCCAAAGCAAGCACTTTTTGCCTGTAAAGGCTGCCGCCCTTCCTTTCGCATCGACGATGCCGACTTGACGAAGTTCTCGGTCTTTATCTCTAGCGAGTAACTGTTTCAGCACTTGGTTCGGTGTCATTCCCCTTTTAAGAAGTGCCAACCCTTTTGGACCGAAAGTTGTGTTGGCAAAAGATTGGGTGGCAATTGCTCCGACACCCGCTTGAGCGTAAGGCACGACGGCACCGACCGCTAAAAACTTGGATGCGACTGCGACACCCAAATCTCCTGTCTTCGGGTCAAAAGCGACAATGGAAAAAGTTCCCGTCAAATCAACTTGAGGTTGACAAAAAGTCAAAACCGTCAAACCAAGCCAATACGCCATTCCCATCGCCTCCTTCTAACTTCTGTGCTCGTTGAACCGCTTTGACCAAACCAACACTCCGAGCGTCCATTCATTGTTGACATCTCCGAAAATTTTGGCATCATTTTGAGTTGCAAAAATTCGTTGAGAGGTGAGGATAAGGAATGTTGTGGGGGTGGCTTATTGTGGCGACAGTTGCTGCTTCGGTATTGACAGGAATGGCAGGTGCGTCAACCAGTTTTGTGCCGAAACCCGAACACCCTCGCCCAGATTTTGAGCGAGCCCAATGGCTCAATCTGAACGGCATTTGGGAGTTCGCTTTTGACCCTAACGATATCGGCATCAACGAGCGTTGGTTTGCACCTGATGTCAAGATCTTTCCTCTTCGCATCGTCGTTCCTTTCCCTTGGGAAAGCAAACTTAGCGGGATTGAGCGAAAGGATTACAAAGGCGTCGCTTGGTATCGGAGAACTTTAGTTATCCCGAGAGATTGGCGAGGGAAACGAATTTGGCTTTGCTTTGGTGCTGTTGATTGGCACGCAACAGTTTGGCTCAATGGCGAAGAAGTTGGTGAACATGAAGGAGGCTATAGCGAATTTCGGTTTGACATCACCGATAAAATCCGTTTTGGTGAATCGAACTTGCTTGTCGTCCGAGTTGTTGATTTCACCGACCACGAAACTCCCATCGGAAAGCAAGTTGGGTGGTGGTATACGAGCACAAGTGGCATTTGGCAAACGGTTTGGCTTGAGGCAACAGGGCAAGTATGTGTCAAAAAGTTTCGCATCATCCCACTTGCTGATAAGCGTCATGTGCCAACGGGTGAAGTGAGATTTGAGATTTGGTTGGACTGGGGTAGGGAACGAGGGGAAGAAGATGCAGTTAATGTTGAGGTTCGGTCACCAGAACGGAAATTCCGTGCCGTGCAAGCGAAAGTCGCTGCTGGACAAGAAAAGGCGACCTTAACGGTCAAAGTCACCAACCCGAGATTTTGGACGCCTGAAGAACCATCGCTTTACAACGCTGAAATTGCTGTCTATCCTGCATCCCCACCTTCACAACCTGCACTTGACATTGTTCGCACCTATTTCGGCATCCGAACGATTGCGTGGGGTAGATATGCAGGTAGCCAACATAGTTTCGTCCTTCTCAACGGCAAACCCATTTACATTTGCGGTGCCCTTGACCAATCCTTCAACCCTGACGGGATTTACACAGCGCCGAGCGATGAGTTTTTGCGCCGCGATATTGAATTGGCAAAAGCAGCAGGTTTCAACATGCTTCGCATCCACATCAAAGCAGAAGAGCCACGAAAGTTGTATTGGGCGGACAAACTTGGAATCCTCATTCAACAAGATGCCCCTTGCTTTTACCGCATCAGCGAACGCGCTCGCCAAACCTTTGAAAAAACACTTCGGGACATGATTGAGAGAGACTTCAATCATCCAAGCATCTATTGTTGGACAGTGTTCAACGAAGAGTGGGGTATCGGCAATTTGCAAACAGCACCACGGGAACACCGAATTGATTGGGTGCTTAAGATGGTTGAACTCGTCCGTCAACTTGACCCAACTCGGCTCGTTCAAGACAATACGGGTTGGGCTCATTTGGTCACCGATTTGAATTCCTTCCACTGGTATGGTCGCGATGTTGATGGTTTCCGGCAACATTATCGGCGCATCAACGACGAACGCATTAAAGAAGGCGACGATTGGAACTACATCGCAGGCTACAAGCAACAAGGCGAACCTTTTGTCAACAACGAATTTGGGTATGTCGGCGCTGGCGACGGCGATAGCGATTGGAGTTGGGGCAACCTGTTCGTTGTGAATGAGATGCGCGCCTGCGACAAACTCGTCGGCTACACCTACACCGAGTTGACAGATATTGAGTGGGAACACAATGGGGTTTACAACTACGACCGAACACCCAAAGAATTCGGCTACGATTTTTGGGCATCGGGCATGAGCGTTTGTGATGTCTTTGCCGAGGATTTCCTTGTGCTGGATGTCCCTGCAATCAAATACGCCAAACCCGGCGAACAAGTTAAAGTGCCCATCATGTTCAGCCACATGAGCGGCAAGTATGAAACCGGCTTAACATTAAAGTGGCAAGTCCGATGGCTTGATAGATTTGGCAATTGGCGTGAAAGTAAAGTCCTGTCTCGCAAATGCCCAAAAACGCCTGCTTACAAACTCACATCCCTCGGCGAAATCTCGTTCACATTGCCAAACGAACCGTCACTCGTCACCCTCGTTGCTTGGCTGGAAGATGCCAAAGGCAAGCGAGTGCACATCAACTACACACAATGGTGGGTGCGAGAGGAGAAAGATGCGCCTAACGCTGAACTTGTTGACAAAACCACATTGGCTCTGAGGTTCTCGCCGAACGATTGGGCTGAAAGCAAATTCAGCGAACTTGATATGCCCAAAGTGCCTATTGATGGCAAACACTACGGGCGCGGTCACGGGTTCGTTGAGTATCGGCTCAAGTTGCCCGAGGGAGTGGATTTGAGTAAAGCACAAACGCTAACGCTCATTTGTGAAATTGCAGCAAAGGCTGGGCGCGAGAAAATTGATTGGGACGAAAGAGTTAACCCACAAGATTACCCACAAACTGACGGCAAAAAGTTCCCAACGACTGTTGAAGTTTCGTTCAATGGCATGAAAGTTACGACTTGGGAATTGCCTGATGATCCTGCCGATGCTCGTGGCTTGCTTTCGCATTGGCGTGGGATTGAGAGGGGTTCTTACGGCTATTTGGTTAAAACAGAAGTCAACTTGAACTCACCTGAAGGAGTTGCAATTGTCAACAGGTGGCGTGAGACAGGACAGTTAGTCATCAGGTTCACTGTGCCTTGGAACGCTCTCCATCGTGGCGGTTTGGCGATTTACGGCGAAACGATGGGTTGCTATCCCGTTGAACCAACAGTTTTGCTGAAGTTCGCTGAACCGCTAACTTTGCCTACAGGTCGGAAATCGCACGAATCTGTTACCGTTGAGAGTTTTCGAGAGCGGCTACAGGTTATTTTGCCATCAGCGCAAAAAGGTGGGGCTCAATGGCGATACACGACGGAAAGACCACCTGAAAATTGGATGCAACCCGAATTTAATGATAGTGACTGGCGAATCGGCACTTCAGGCTTCGGCAGGCACGGGACGCCCGGTGCTATTGTTCGGACAGAGTGGACGACAAGCGACATCTGGTTGCGAACGAAAGTGGTGGTGCCCAAGTTGTCGCCTCAAGATGCTGTTTGGCTTGAGGTCCACCATGACGAAGATTGCGAGATCTATGTCAACGGCAAATTGCTTTGGAGCGAGAGGGGTTACCTGACCAGCTACAAGATGGTTCGCTTAAGCCCCGAACAAATCGCCTTATTCCGCGAAGGCGAAAACACCCTCGCCGTCCACTGTCGCCAAACCATCGGCGGTCAGTATGTTGATGTGGGAATCTTAGTGCTTGCGAGGCTTACACAGTAGATTCCAACTGAGCATTTTCTTGTCGTGGCAATACTCTCAAACCGATAACTTTCAATGGCGTTGGTTCTTGTAGTGTTGCTGGTTCTTGTTCCTGACGATCGCCAAACTACTTGGTAGAAAGCCTTGTGCTCCTCACCCTCCCCTTCATTCATTTATCATCCTAACCTTTCGGATCGTCGCCACGATTGTTGCAAGGGCTTCAAGACGAGGATTGGCTCTTTTATGCTCTCAGCTATCTCAAGGACATGGTCAAGGAAACTATACAAAAGACCTGCTTCTGCCATCGCTTCCACGATGATGGAAAGCGCCTCTGAGCGCAAGGAGGCACCCTCAATTCTCTGGGTTATTTGATTGGAGGGCTTGGTCAAAAAGACCTTCCTCTATCATCGCCGTTGCGATTTTAGAAAGCAAATGTAAGCGCCAAGAAGCATCACCGATCTCTCGGGCTAATTGAAAGGCTTGTTTGAAGATGTCGGCAGCCTTTTCCTTTCCGCCTTCTTTCGCTGCTGCTTCTGCGATGTGAAAGAGCACCTGCGAGTGCCAGGAAATATCTTCAATTCTTTAGGCTACTTGAAGGACTTGGTCAGAAAGACCTGCTTCAGCCATCACTCTTGCAGCATCAAAAAGTGTCAATGAACGCCTTTTGGTGTTCCTAACTCTTTGGGCTATCAGAAGGGCTTGGTTGGAGACGGCAATAGCCTTTTGCTTTTCACCCAACTTCACCATTGCTTCTACAAGGCGAGAAAGCGCTACCAATCGTTCAGATTTATCCTCAATCCGTTGAACTGCTTGAAGGGCTTCCCTAAGGGTCTTTTCAAGCGTTTCCGTGACAGATGACCAGTCCACTAATTCCCATGCGGCAGCGGGAGAACTAATAGCAATCTTTTGTGAGGCAATGAGTAAACCAACGGCAGTCGGGAGAAGCCATTTCAGACGACGCATCATAGTCACCCCCCTGTGCTTAGGTTACTTAACGGGGCAAGAACCAGCCATAGGTTTGCTCATCCCTGAATTTCCTGTCTTCCTTCTTCAACAAGTTCAAGCAGCCTTTTGGCAAATCTTTCAAGGCGGTTGAGGACATTGCGGATGTATTCGTCGGTTTCACGGCGGCGAGCCTCGGCTTCGTGTTCTGCTTCGCTCAAAATCTCGCTGGCTTTTTGCTCGGCTTGACGAACTATCAGGTTCTCATCAACCAGTCTTTCCGCCTCTTGACGGGCTCGTTCCAGAATCTTTTCCGCTTCCCGTTTCGCCTCTTCAACAATCCGCTGCGCTTCTTCCCTGGCTGCTCTTAAGTATCGCTCGCTTTCCCTTTGAATTTCCATCGCCTTTCTGATTTCATCTGGCAGAGATGCTCTCATTCTGTGCAACTTGGTAGCAAAAAGTTCCTCATCAACGATGACCCACCGTCCCAAAAGCCTTCTCCCGTTCCTGACCAAATCTTCAAGTTCCGTGATGGCACGATAAATGTCCGATATGGTTACCGCCTCCTTTCCTCAACTTTCTGCTTCAACCTTTTGACGACATTTTCTGGAACTAAATCTTTCAGACAACCGTTGAGCGATGCCACTTCCTTGACAGCGCTGGAACTGAGATAGGCATAGGGTAGACTGGTCATGAGAAACAATGTTTCAATTTCGGGTGCAAGTTTGCGGTTAATGGCCGCCATTTGGAATTCGTAGTCAAAGTCTGTCACAGCCCTTAGTCCTTTAATGATAACCTTAGCCCCCTTTTGCCGAACGAAATTGACCAAAAGCCCGTCAAAGGCTTCAACAGTGACATTGGGCAAGTGGCTGCAACATTCTTTCAGCATCTCAACCCGTTCCTCCAAAGTGAACCAAGGGGTTTTCGCTGGATTGGTCGTGACGGCAACGATAAGTTCGTCAAAAATTTTCGCAGCCCGTTCTATGACATCCAAGTGCCCGTTGGTTACCGGGTCAAAAGTTCCCGGGTAGACAGCACGAATCATTTCTCGTCCCCCCAATCTCCTGTCGGCGAATAGAAGTGCAAGACATGTTCACTGACCCTTCGGTGTTCAAAGGCGATGAGACCGCCGAACCTTTCGGGCAAACTTTCCTTCGCCAACTGCTGCACCACGACGAGGCGATGCCCTTGCAATATTTCTAAATGACTACCCAACCATGTCATTAACTGCAACGACAAATCGCTACCGTAAGGCGGGTCCATGAAAACAATGTCAAATCTCCCCCCCTCAGCCAAAATTTGAGGCAACTTGCGCCTTGCATCTCCCTTGACAATTCTCGCTCTGTCGAAAAGTTTCGTCAGCAGCAAATTTGCCTTGATAGTTTCAATACACCTCCCGTCCAATTCAACGAAGACCGCCCTTTCAGCACCGCGACTTAGCGCTTCAATCCCAACAGCACCTGTCCCTGCACACAAGTCAAGAAATTGGCTTCCAATGACTAATTGTCCAAGCATGTCAAACAAGACGGTTCTAATTCGGTCAGTTGTGGGTCGGACCCGACCGTGGGGTGGACTTTTCAATCTCACGCCTTTACTTGTGCCAGCAATTACCCTCACGCCTTCAACCCCTCTCGTTTCACCTGACCTTTTTCAACCGAGCGGCGAAAACCCCGTCGGTGTTGTGCTTGTGGGGGAACAATCGCAAAAACCCTTCCCCTGTGATTGCATCTGGGATTTCCGCCGGTAAAAACATGGTTGGGTCTTCCACGGCGAATTCAGGATGACGCTCCAAAAATGTCTTGATAACTTGTTCGTCTTCTTCCGGCTCCAAACTGCAAGTGGCGTAGATAATGACACCTCCTTTGCGAACGACCGGTGCGGAAGCCTCAAGCAAGCGAAGTTGCAAATCAGCCAACTGCCTTACTTGCTCTTCGCTTTTCTTCCATCGGGTATCTGCTTTCCGCCTCAAAGTTCCTGTGCCTGAGCATGGGACATCAAGCAAGACTTTGTCTGCTCGGTTGACAAATTGTTGAGCCAACTCTATCCAATCGCCCAGAACTGTCTTGATGTTGAACAGTTTGAGCCGAAGGGCATTTTCTTCCACCAATTTCAGCCGCGACGGATGGCTATCAACAGCGATGACTTCGGCTTCACCTTTCGTTAACTCGGCGACGTGAGTTGTCTTCCCGCCGGGAGCAGCGCAAGCGTCAATGATGATTTCTCCCGGTTTCGGCTCAAGCAGATAGGGCACGATCATTGCCCCTTCATCTTGGACTGTGAACAAACCGCCTGTAAAGCCGGGCAACTTTGTGACATCGTGGGTGGTATCCAACCGCAAGCATTCAGGCACCCACGGACTTGGTTCAATTTTCCTGCATCGGAATTCAAGAGCCCTTGCAACTAAATCCCGTTCGGTGTATTTGAGGTTGACTCGGATGCAAAGGGATGGGGGTTCGTTGTTGGCTTGACAAAGCGAAAGTGTCTCCTCAACGCCCCAGAAATTGACCCAACGAGCAACCATCCAGTGTGGATGAGAGGTTGATATGCTGATGTGAGCAATTGGGTCTTCGTCAAGGGAAGGGATCGGGACGCTCCGCCACCCATCCCCAATGTGGCGAACGACAGCGTTGACGAGAGATGCAAGACCCTTATGCTCAAACCTTTTCGCCAACTTAACATACTCGTTACCAACGATGGGCGTTGGATGTCCAAAGAAAATCAACTCGTATGCTGCCATCCGCAAAATGTTGCGGGCGAAAACCGGCAAATCGTTCAAGGGGTAATCGCAGAAGTGTTGGATGATATAGTCAAGTTGAAGGCGCATCTTAACAACGCCCATAGCCAACGCCGTGACCATCGCCCTTTCCTTCGCTGGTAGTCGTTTTTGTTTAAGAAGTTCACGAAGTGCCAAATTGACATAAGCATCCTTCCGCTCAACTTCAACCAAAGCAAGTAGCGCCAATTTGCGGGCAGGACATATCTGATCAATGCCTGTCGGATGAACAACACTACCAGCCATAACAGGTCACCAACCAAGCCTTGTTTAGTTGGAACCAGACTAATGAGACCTTGAAGGTGCGAAGTTGTTCGTTCTAACTCAACTTCACTGCTGAGAAGTCTGCTCGGAACTCGGCTGCGTTTGAGTAGGTTGAGTTTGTGCTTGGGATGGTTGTTGAGCCTGAGTAGTTAACCGTTCCATTTCTTTCGCTGCCTGATATTCGCTCCATGCGATTGCTATGACGAGCCCTCCGCCGAGAGCCAACATTGGACCGAGTGATCCTTTAAGCACGGTGATGAAATCGCTCCACCAAACCACGAGCAAAACAATCCCGACAATCACCGACACAGTCCCCAACACCAAAGCAATCGCTGCCCCTTTGGACATAATTCATCGCCTCCATACCGCTGACATTTTACTGCATTTTTGATTATGTCACTGCAATATCAACTTGGCTGTGTCTTCGTCAAAGTGTTGTCAATAGGCGCAAGTTTCACCCGAAATGGTGCTATGATTGTTAGGGTGCTGAAAGAAAGTTTCTGTAAGGAGGGACACAGATGCCGATCAACAGGGAGCGTTTTCTGGCGGATTTCTTGGAACTCGTCCGCATCCCGAGCCCTTCGGGTAGGGAACGAGAGATTGCTCAAGTGGTGAAGGCGAAAGTTGAGGCGATGGGATTGACTGTTTTGGAGGATGATGCGGGGAAAGGATTCGGCGGTGAGCAAGGGAACTTAATTGTCAAAGTCCTAGGCAGCATGGAAGGCGTTCCCACAATTTTGCTGAACGCTCACTTGGACACAGTCCTTCCGTGCGAAAATGTCAATCCTATCGTTGAAGGCGATAAAGTCCGCTCCGACGGGAGAACCATCTTAGGTGCAGACAATAAGGCAGGTGTATGTGTCCTTCTGGAACTTTTGAGAGTTTTGAAAGAGGATGACGCCCAATACGGTCCTCTGGAAGTCGTCTTTACAGTCGCTGAGGAAACAGGACTTCACGGAGCAAAGCACCTTGACTATTCCCTCATCAGCGCAAATTTCGGTTTTGTCCTTGACAGCGGTCCACCAGTCAACAAAGTCATCGTTCAAGCGCCCTCACAGAAAAACCTGAAAGCAATTGTCAAGGGCAAAGCAGCCCACGCTGGTGTCTCCCCCGAAAAGGGAATTAACGCAATCCAATTAGCGGCTCGAGCAATCGCTTCAATGAGGCTTGGAAGAATTGACCATGAGACGACAGCGAACATCGGAATCATAAAAGGCGGATTGGCAACAAACATTGTGCCAGAAGAGGTTGAAATCTTGGGAGAAGCCAGAAGTCATAACCCACGAAAGTTGGAAGAACAAATCGCTCACATGGTTTTATTGTTTGAAAAGGAAGCTCAAAGAGGTGGTGGGGAAGCGGAAGTGGAAGTCAACGATGTCTACCGTTCCTTCCGCATCACCGAAGACGACCTGCCTGCAAAGGTGCTCAAAGCAGCGTTGGCGCGAATGGGGATGCAACCTCAATGGGAAACGACGGGCGGCGGAAGCGATGCGAACATTTTCAATGAACACGGAATCAAGTGCGTGTTAATCTGTTGCGGTGAAGAGAGCCCCCATTCTCCAGAAAACGAAAGGCTTGACATTCCATCCGCCCTTCAAAGTGTGGAGTTGCTCGTAAACATCGTCACCGCTTTCGCACGGATGAGCGAAGTTAAGTGAAGACTCCAAAGGTTGAGCTGATGCTATTTGGCAAAGCAGTTGTCATGCGGCGAAATCTTGGTATGCTGAAAAAAATATTGCACCTTGACAAGCATGATACTGCCTGCCGAGACGAAGCGTCAAAACTTTCACCCAATTTGCTGTCATGCTAAACTCATGAACGAGCAACTCTCCTTGAAGGAGGCGATGGGGCATGAGGTATCGGGTGTTGATGTTAACGATTTTGGCTTGTGGGTTGGTGGCAATGACATCTTGTGCACAACAGTCACCGTCTTTGCTTGTCAGTTACGTGACCCGAGACGATGGTGCATTCTCTTGGGTTAGGGAAGGGAAAACCGAGACACCGATAGGCATTACTGTCCACGAGCTTCGGCTAACTTCCCAAAGATGGAAGGATATAACTTGGCAACATACACTCTTAGTTGTTCAACCTTCCAAAGTGACAACGGACACAGCAGTTTTTGTCATTAGTGGCGGTAGCACCGAAAGCAGAGGGGACTCTCAAACCCGCCTTTTAGCTGCAACCATAGCCACCCAAATTCAAGCCATAGTTGCTGTTTTATTCGCAGTCCCCAACCAACCCTTGTTTGACGGTCTCACTGAAGACAACTTAATTGCCCATACTTTTGTCAAGGTCTTGGAAACAGGAGACAAGGAATGGGCATGTTTGCTGCCAATGACCAAAAGTGCAGTCAAGGCAATGGACGCTGTCCAGCAATTTGCTGAAAAGGAACTCAAGGTGAAAATCAACGGGTTCGTAGTCACTGGTGGCTCAAAGAGGGGTTGGACCACTTGGTTAACCGCCGTCGCTGATCCGAAGCGAGTTAAAGGCATTGCTCCCATCGTTTACGACAACTTGAACATCCCAGCGCAAATGCGCCATCAAAAGGAGGTCTTTGGCGGATACAGTGAGCAAATCAGGGAATACGAAGAAAGAGGATTACTGGACTTAGTGGTTGGCAATAGCAAAGCACAAGAACTTATTCAACTCGTTGACCCCTACTTTTACCGCGACCGATTGACAATGCCGAAATTGATAATCAACGGCACCAATGACCGATATTGGGCACTCGACGCAGCCAACTTTTACTTTTATGAGTTGGTAGGGGAAAAGCATGTTCTTTATGTCCCCAACGCAGGTCACGGGCTTGAGGGAGGACTTGACAGAGTTTTGCGAACACTTACGGCGTTCTTCAATCGGATTGCAGGGAGAATTTCTTTCCCAAAGTTGCAGTGGCAATGGAAAGAAGGTGGGAAGTCAAGGGTGCTTGTGATTCGTTCCGAACCGTTGCCGAAGGAAGTTTTGATTTGGACAGCGAAAGCGCCAACGAAAGACTTTCGAGAAGCAAAATGGTCAAGCCAATTACTGTCCTCCGTTGATGGTGAATTCAAATTCACCTTGACCCCACCTGAACAAGGATATGCAGCGGCCTTTGCCGAAGTCGTCTACGAAGTCGGAGGACAAATCTTTTCCTTGTGCACAACCGTTCGTATCGTCGGAAAGTAACAAAGCGATAGTTACTGTCAAGGGGTGACGGGATAGTGCTGGCAGCATATCTTGAACTTTGGAAACGGGAACCTGCATTGCGCCGAATACTGGTGGTGTCGCTTCTCGCTGATATCTCCTTTGGCGCACTTATCCCTTTTGTGAACTTTTACTTGAGCGACGAATTGAAAGCACCACCTCATGTGACAGGATTTGCTTTTGCAGGTTATTTAGCAGTTGAAACGCTTTTGAAAGCTCCTTTCGGCGCACTTAGTGACCGATGGGGACGAAAGGCAGTAATGTTGCTTGGATTAGTGATCGCAGTAACAGCCACTTTGTTATTAGGTTTCGTCCGCGCCCACTATGCAGTCATGTTTCTCTTTCCTATCGTTGGGATTGGCTTCGCCGCTTTCTTTCCAACAATCGCCGCCTTCGTCACTGATTACGCACCCGAAGAGCATCGCGGCGGAATGATAAGTGTCCTCAACCTGAGTTACTTGACAGGATTGGGGATTAGCGCTGCTGTTGGTTTCTTGCTGCATCACAAGGCAGGAACCTACCGACACGCTTTCTTTGTCACCGCTGCGCTATTGTCAATTGCAATCATTTTGGCGCTTGCTTTTTTGCCCTCTTCAAAAGGTCAAAACACCGCAAAGCCCCAATCTAAACCCTGCTTCCCTCTTCGCCCCAAATTTGTCCGTTTATCAGCTTTATCCCGCCCAGTCTTCATCCTCGCTGGAATATTCGCCATAAGCCAATTCGCAGCATCAATGCAAGTTCCAGTCATCGTCCCATATGCCAAACAAGTATTACACTTGACAGACTTGGAACTTGGCATGGGTATAGGGCTTGCGGCGGGCGCTTTGGCTCTCCTCTCTGTGCCTATCGGTCGCATTTCTGATGACATCGGGCGCGAAACAGCATTGAGACTTGCTTTGGCAAGTGCAATCATTGCGCTGGCAACTTTCCCATTCGCTCGCAGCATGCTTTTATTATCGGGGCTTGGCTTGTTAATTGGGTTCGCGTGGTTATTAGCGTTCCCGGCTGCGTTGGCGTTAGTCAGCGAGGTTGTTACTGAACAAGAGCGGGGGGCAGCCGTAGGGCTCATTTACGGTGGTCAAGGGATAGGAGCAATTATCGGTGCTCCCATCGGTGGAATCATCGCCGAATTAGCCACACGAATTTTCAACAACATAGCATGGGGACTGAGAGCACCTCTTTTTACCGGTGCCATCTCCCTTTTAATCGCTTTCTTTTTGACTTTTTGGCTAAGTTATGAATTGTCAAGGAGACCTGTTGAAGTGGAAGAGCAGGAGTGAACCCATGAGCCAGAAAATTTTGATCGTCACGGATTTAACTCAATGGTTAAAATGGCGTGACGAATGGGAGGATTTGCTCGCTAATAGCACTGCATTTGAGGCGAAAATTTTCCTCAGTTACGAGTGGCTAACTACTTGGTGGCGGTTTTTCGGGGATGGGAAAAAATTGATGGTCATCGGCGCCACTGATGGCAGAAAGTTGATTGCCGCAGCACCACTCTTTTCAGCACCCTCAATCCTTTTGCCTTCCGCTCGCATAGTTAGGTTCGTCGGGAGTGGAAACTCTGACTACGGCGATTTTTTGGTTCGTAAAGATTGTCAAGAGGCAGCAAAACTCATTTGGCATTGGCTTTTCTCTAATCGTCACCTTTGGGATGTCATTGCCCTCCAGGAGTTACCATCAAATAGCGAAACTATCTCGGCTTTGCAACAAACACCTATCCCAAGCCAGATTCAAGCGGGTGTCCTGAAAGGCGAGATTTGCCATCGTGTCCCAATGAACAGTAATGCTGGTTCGTGGTTAGGGAAAGCGAGCAAATCTTTGCAGGAGCAATTAAAACGACGCGAACGACAAATTTTTCGCAACTTCGCAGTTCGCTTCTCCCTTGCCAGAAACGAAAGTGAAGTCCAACAAGTCATGACGCAACTTTTCGCTTTGCATCGGCTCCGTTGGGGGCAGTTGGGTCAAACAGGTGTTTTCGTCTTGCCCAAAGTTCGTCAATTTCACATTGAGTTCGCAAAGCAAGCGTTTAAGCGAAGCTGGCTGCGGCTTCACTGGCTTACCCTTGACAGCATCACTGCCGCTGTTTACTACGCCTTCAGGTGCGGCGATTACTCTGGCTTTTACACTTGCGGTTTTAACCCTAAATTTGCTCGCTACAGTGTCGGCAAGGTTTTGCTGGCGAAAGTGATTAACGAAGCGGAGCGTGAAGGAGCAAAAATTTTCGATTTCATGCGTGGCAACGAAACTTACAAATCTGACTTCGGCACAGTGATACAGCATAACTTCCACCTGTTCGTATGGCAGACCGACAATCCCATTTCAAGGGCAACGGCAACTCTCCATAAGTTCGTCACATGGTTGGTTTTGCGGCTGAAAGAATCGGCTCAAAGGTGAAAGTCGGATTGTGTCAAGAGGATGAGATTTCTTTTGTCGGTTCAGTTTGCTCTCTCAGTCACCATCGCCGATTGACTCTCTTGCTTCCTTGATAGCCTCATGACCTTCCTTCACTAGCACTAGCAACATGAATATCGCCGCGATAGGATCGGCCCACCACCATCCAAGCACGGCGTTTAAAGCCAAACCGAGGAGCAAAGTGAACGAAAGGTAAGCACAGACAATTGTTTCCATCGCATCCGCTTCAAGTGCTCTGCTTTCAATTCGTTCGGCAACGAAGCGCTTACCCCAAGCCAACAAAGGCATGACAATAAGTGAGGCAATTGCGAGAATGATGCCGATTGCACTGGATTGCGGTGCTTCACGAGTGATGAGTTTTTCAACTGACTCGTAAGCGATGTAAGCAGCAAGTAACCAGAAGGTCAAACCGACGCCCAAAAGAGCCTTTTGCTCCAACTTTTCCACTCTTTCCCCAGTTGCCCCACTTAATTCCTTTCTTAGCCTCCAAAGCAAAATCACTCCTGAAACCGACTCAATTACACTGTCAAGCCCAAAACCCACCAAAGCAATTGACCCTGCCAGCCACCCGGCAACGATGGCGACGATCGCTTCAATGACATTCCAACCAATTGTGAAATACTCAAGCATCATGCCTCTTTGAAGCCAAACCTTTCTGCTTGACAATATCATCACCTTTCAAAAGGGTGCGAGTTAGTTTGAACGGCTTTATTGCGTTAATAGCACAGAGACAGTAGGATGTGACAATCTTCAGCACTAAAAACTTCATCTTCAACTGTGGTCTTAAGCCCATAGCATGTTCATCGCAGGACTAACTATGCCACTGGCTTCAATCAGTAGTTGATGGCGAAGCAAGTGAGCGGCAAATTTATTCGGCGGGAAATTTTTCCTTCACAAGAACACCGTAAGGCACAAACTTTTTGCCACCTGAACGATGTTAAGGGCAAAAACTACAAAATTGCTGCCAGAAACAGCGAAAATGATGCACTTTCATATCTTAATATTGCCGAAAAGTTGTGCTACCTTTG
>FMJZ01009083.1_pt1 | contig 23281 bp, 22 predicted proteins | sample 1987881 | NCBI WGS metagenome assembly FMJZ01 (sample SAMEA4378227, study PRJEB15110) | soil metagenome | biome: soil; feature: Field; material: Soil | place: India | collected 2015-03-11 | depth 0 m
TTGCGTACTCATTTGAAACCAACCTTTTCCTTAAAGTTATCAATACTGCTTTCGGCTAGGGCTTCCTTTAGCTTAGGCCAACTTTTTGCCGTCCGCCTTATGTCGCAAGGATGCAACCCCAGGTCAGGTTAACAGTTTGTTATGATCAAAGGGCAGTTCAATCGGTCTAAGACTATGGTACTGCTGGGACAATCCGCAGCAGAACTGAAAGCATGGGTAGAAGCCCAAGGGCAGCCCGGCTATCGGGGACAACAACTCCATCAGTGGCTCTATCAAAAGGGGGTGCGATCGCTCCAAGAGATTACAGTCTTTCCCAAGCAGTGGCGTGACGCTCTCGCTGAGGTAGAAATTGGCCGCTCCCAAATTCGCTATCGCCATGATGCTCAAGATGGCACAGTGAAGCTCCTCTTGACCTTAGCCGATGGAGAAACTATTGAAACCGTGGGCATTCCCAGTGGCGATCGCCTGACGGTGTGTGTGTCTTCCCAAGTGGGTTGTCCAATGGCCTGTGATTTTTGTGCCACGGGCAAAGGGGGCTATCGCCGCAATCTGGCTAGCCATGAAATCATCGATCAGGTGCTCACCATCCAGAGTGAAATGGAGCGCCGCGTCAGCCATGTGGTGTTTATGGGCATGGGGGAACCCCTGCTGAACCTAAAGGCCGTCCTACAAGCTGTCACCTCTCTCAACCGCGACATTGGTATTGGTCAGCGGCACATCACCATTTCCACCGTGGGCATTCCCCAGCAAATTCAGCGACTGGCACAGTACCAATTGCAAACCACCCTTGCGGTCAGCCTCCATGCCCCCAACCAAGTCCTACGGGCGCAGCTCATTCCCAGTGCCAAGCACTATCCCCTCAGCCAGTTAATTGCCGATTGTCGTGCCTATGTGCAGCAAACGGGGCGCCGTGTCACCTTTGAATATACGGTTCTAGCCGAAGTTAACGATCGCCCCCAGCACGCCGAGGAGCTAGCGCAGCTATTGCGGGGCTTCCAGAGCCATGTCAACCTGATTCCCTACAATCCCATTACTGAGGCCGCCTATCAACGTCCCACCGAGCAGCGTCTGCGGCAATTTCTCAGCCAACTGCAAGCCCTAGGGGTTACTGCCAGCATTCGGCGATCGCGGGGCCTGGATCGGCAAGCCGCCTGTGGTCAACTGCGCCAAGCCCAACTCAGTGCCTAAACATTTTTTGCTATCATAATTTCTTAATTCGTGTAATTCCTATCACATTTTGAATGAAGCCAGAGCTTTGGTTCATTGCTCCCGTCAGCGCGATCGCTCTTGGTGGTATTGCCACACTGATTCAACCCCAACAACCCTTAGCGACCCTTTTAGGGAGTGGCATCGGCGCCCTTGCGGGTGCGCCCCTCATTGAAAAGAACCAACGCCGTAGCGATCGCCTGCTTCGAGACATTCACACCTTCCTCTGCTCCTCCCCAGAGACCACGGAACTCAAAGCACTTCTCCTGCGAGAACTGGAGCAACAACGCCGACAACTCGCTGACTTTGAACAGCAACTGCACCAAGCACTTCCTGAAGCCCTGGGCCCGATGCGTAAGGAGATAGCCCAGACCCTGGAAACCCTCAAGGACAATCTAAGGGACGCTGACACGGCGACGGCGCAGCAACTTGAACCGCTCATTGAAGCCATTCATGCCCAGAGCACCGCTCTGCAAACCATTCAGACACTCCTGCAAAGACCCCAATCCCCAGCAAGTGCCCTAAAAACCGCTGTCCTCTACGACATTGAAAACTTAGTCTTTAACCAAGGACAGCGACTAGATCCGGCCAGAGTCAATGAGCTTGTATCCCTCGACAAGATCCTTGAATCAATTCAAGACACCATTGATCTGGGGGAAATTGCCATCAAGCGTGCCTATGGGAACTGGCAAAATCAAATTCTCCAAGCCCTCAATGCTCAACTGGAGCGATCGCAAATCGAACGGGTAGGCGTTTATGGTCGCAATCGTGATCAGCGGAATGCAGCGGATATTCAACTTGCCCTTGACGCCATTGCCCTCATCTACGAGTATCCCGACATTAATACCTTTGTGCTCATCTCCGGGGATGGTGGCTTTGGCTCGATTGCCCTACGTCTGCGGGACTACGGTAAAACGGTGATTGGCTGTGCCTACCGTAACGCCGCCAGTGATAGCTTTCAGCGGGTGTGCCACCAATTTATCTTCCTTGAGAATCCCTTCATTCATTCCGCCCCCGCCACCAATGGCAGAAACGGTACGCCTCCCCCGCGTCAACCCAATCCAGCCAATACGACGAGTCGGGCTTCACCCTCATTGTCTTCTTACTTACCCGTTGAGCCGCTGAACTATGCTCAGATTCCCGTGGCTACTATTCCCCAACGGGAAACGGAAAAGCTCCTGGAACTTTTGGCCTACTATACAAGCGATCCGACAAAGCGTCAGGAATTAGCCAAGGGAATTATTTTTGATACCGTCTTTTTGGATATGAAATCGGTACTCCCCCAACTGGAGCCATTACGGTTTGGTTTCTTCAAACCCTCAGAGTGGGTAGCTTACCTAACAGAGCAGCATCAGTTACCTATTTGCGTTGCAGTGAATAGTCGATTGCGCAAAGCCATTCTCTGCTGGCGCGACAAGCTACCCGAGGACTGTAGAGTCCGTACCCATGAGCCCCAGAGTATCCACACCGTCTCGATTTATCGCGCGATTTTTGCCCATGAAGTGGCAGGAGATTCCCTGCTAACCGATGTGGGACGCTGGTTAATGGCTCATCGCCCCCGCAATATGGCCTCGAGAGAAATTACCAACGCCATTTATGAGCAAATTCGCAAGCAGGAGCAGCTGATTAGTAAGCCGGGAATCAATCGGGCGATCGCCAACTATGTCAAAGCGGGTATTCTGACGCGCACACTACACCCTAGTGGTGACACCCTTACCCTCAACCCTGCCATCAAGGACTTTGCCACTTTGGTGATCGAGCTACAAACCCGCTTTCGCCAAGCCGTGGAAGAGCGCCTCAGCAAAATTGGCGAGACCATCAATGAGCAGGTCTTTGCCCAAGCAGTTCCCCTCAAGCCGCTGCAACTACCCACCCAGAGTCCAGAGAAGGCATCGGAATCCCAAGCCTAGGACGCATTGGGGGGTTCAATATGACTCGGCAGCTCTAAGCAGTACCCAGCGCCATAGACCGTCTTGATGTAGCGAGGACTGCGGGGATCGGGTTCTAGTTTTGTCCGCAGGTGACGCACATGGACGCGAATGGTTTCAATATCATCATCGGGGTCATAACCCCAGACTTCCTTGAGAATTTCACTGGGGGAAACGGTTTGGCCGTGGCGTTGCAGCAGACAGTGCAGCAGTTCAAATTCAAGGCGCGTCAGCTTAATAATTTTGCCAAACCAAGAGACCTCAAATCGTTCGGGCACCAGTGTCAATGGGCCATAGCTGAGGATTTCGCGGTGTCCTGCGGTTGCCGGAATGCGATCGGCCCGTCGCAAAAGAGCACGTACCCGTGCCAGCATTTCCTCCAATTCAAAAGGCTTAGTGAGATAGTCATCGGCACCGGCATTAAACCCCTCCACCTTGTTGTGGGTTTGGCTTAGAGCCGTCAGCATCAAAATCGGAATATCTTGGGTACGCGGATCGCGCCGCAGGCGTTGGCAAATGGTGAAGCCATCCACTTGGGGCAACATCAGGTCAAGGAGAATCAGATCGGGAGAGAGTTGCACGGCGAGGGCTTGCCCTTGCATCCCATCTAAAGACTTTGTGACCTCGTAGCCCGCCATTTGCAGGTTAATTGCCAAAACATCAGCGATCGCAGGGTCATCGTCAATGATTAAGATGCGGGGCTTCATAAGATGGACGGTACTCAATCCTCAGGGGCGGCGAACTACCGCTTCTGAGAGAATTATAAACATCGCTGCAAAAACCTTAAGAGTTTGTTGAGTTTCTTTAGATTTTCTCAATATTTGACGCCAATCTAGGGGTACAGACCAATATGGGGTACATCCAGCAGATCAGAGGCTATCCTGCATCAACTTGTCCAGTGTTGAGCGTGTTCAGTCGATGGAACACTTAACGAGCTAGAATTGGCCTAGGCCACTTTCTAATCAGCACTTGGTGCAGTCTGAAACCCAGTTCTAGGCTGGCATTGCGCAGAGCAAGCTAAACTGGGAGTACGTTCATGCCGCGAGCTTTATGCGGTCTTCAGCGGATTTTCTACAAACCTAGGCTATACTTTGGGAATGCAACTTTTGGGCAGAAACGATAATCCTGTCCTCGCTTTTGCGAACTGCTCACTCAATGTAATGCTGTGGTTTGGATCGAATATGCTTGCTCCCATTCTTGTGGCACAAGCCGCTCTAGCAACTCCACCCCAACATTCATCCACCGTTGTACAGGAATATTCGCCTCGCTCGAATGTTGTTGTTCAGGCCAATGCGGTACCCATCAACGTCCCACCTCCTGAAGTCCCTTCCTCGCCCGCTGCAACGGCCTACGTCACACCCACCAATTTCGCCTATTTTCCCCAAGACATTCGTCCCCTTCCCGGCCAATTAGATGATGTGCCGGTCTTTAACAGCAATAGTCCAGAGATGGTGCGCTCTGAGGGGATTCTCCTCTCGACCTTTCCACCCCACGGGAAATGGCAACCGACGGCTCACCTCAACTATCCCCTAGAGGGACGCTTTGATGTCTTTGCCCACCACATTACCCAATCCAATCGGGCGGTGAGTACGCCAACCCTCTATTTGGGACTGCTGGCCTATAACCCAACGGATCGCTATGTTACGGTGAGATTTCATCAAGCCGCTAGTTTTTTAAGTACGCCAGATGCTCCCTTCCGCAATTTGCCCGCCATACTCGATAACCCCACGGGCTTTGTTTTTTCAGGGCCTGGGAGTCGAGTCACCAACCAAGTGCTGCGGGGGGTACGGCAGACGTTCTTTCCCTCACAGGTGACTATTCCCCCTCGCGAAGCACGGATGCTGGCGAATTTGCCGCTGCCGTTGCCCACTCAATTTCCCAATGCGGTACTCAATCGTGTCCGCGCCGAGTTTATGCTCAATGCCGATGGTGGCGTCGGCCCCAAGTTACCCCTAATTCCGGATACGAATCCCTTTGGTGAGGTCTCCTCCTCCAATGGTCGCTCAACCCTGATGTATTTAGAAAGCAATGGGCCGATTTACTTAGCCCAAATGTCAATGTTTGCCCGCATGAACGAGCAGGGCACCGAACGGGCACCCACCCTAGGGGAATGGTGGACAATGCTCCATCGCGGTCAACTGGTGACCCCTCGTGATATTCCACCCACTCCCCCCAATGGTGACCAGTTTGGTCGCTTCTTTTATGGCCGTGTGGCCGGTGTCAGTCAAGGCTCTCGCTGGCAAGCCACGCTCACCGATGACCAAACCGATGGACAGGCTTTAACGATTCCGCCACCGGGGCGAGCCATCTCCTATGGCATTAGTACGCTCCACCGAGGCACCCTTGGCACCGGTCAAATTCAAAGTGCCCCCATGGTGGTACGCTATCCAGACACCGCCTACTACGCCCACGGCAATTATGGTGTTCACTATAGTTTGACCTTGCCTTTGGTCAACAATACCCGCCGGTTTCAGTCGGTGGTGCTAACACTGCAAACCCCTGTCAAGCAAGATCACCGCAGTGTCGTCCTCCAATTTCTGGAACCCCCTGCCCCCCAAGTGTTTTTCCGGGGAACGGTGCGTGTTCGTTTTACGGATGATTTAGGACAGATGCAAGAGCGCTATGTCCATTTGGTACAGCGGCGGGGTCAGCGGGGAGAACCGTTAGTAACATTAAATATGCGTCCAGGCGAAAAACGGGATGTTACTGTGGATTTACTCTACCCGCCTGATGCCACCCCACCCCAAGTGCTAACAGTCGCGACGTTACTTGGCCCCAGCTATGAAAACACCACTCAAGTGCCAGCCGCTGCCAATTCTTTGTCCCTCACACCCGTAACGACACCCTAGGAGTGACCACAGTGGGCGATCGCGGAGCGGGTCCAAAGGACAATCGCCTTGTTCTCATTGGGGATGTCCACGGCCACTATGAAGGCCTGTGCCGTTTACTGGATCTCATCTCACCTCGGGTGGGCGATCGCCTGTACTTCCTTGGTGACCTCGTGGATCGAGGATCGAGTAGCGCCTCCGTTGTAGAATTAGTGCGCCAGTGTGGCTATGGCGCTGTGCGGGGCAACCACGAAGACATGATGCTCCTCACCTTCGAGGGCAAACAAATCAATGCTGCGCGGCTCTTTGTCTGGTGCAATAGTGGTGGCGATCAAACCCTTGCTAGTTACACTTCTACTGACTTGCTTCGGGAACACCTCGACTGGCTGCACACAGTTCCCCTCTATCAAGATTTAGGGGATGTGTTTGTTGTCCATGCGGGTCTTAATCCCTATCTTTCCTTAGAACAGCAAGGCAGCCAAGAGTGCTGCTGGATCCGCGAACAGTTTTTATGCCACCCCAAGCCCTATTTTGCGGATAAAACAATTGTGGTGGGTCACACGCTTACATTTACGTTTCCCGGTGTGGAAGCCGGGAAAATTGTGCGCGGGGCTGCCTGGTTAGGGATTGAAACGGGTGCCTACCATCGCCGCAGTGGTTGGTTAACAGCCCTCGACTGGACCAATCAATGGGTCTATCAAGTGAACGTGCTCTACGGTGGTACCCGCCAAGGGGAACTGACTCAGTTTTTGACTGATTTAGGATTAGCTAGCGCTGGCGCCACGCCGACCACAAAAGACAGACAATGCTGATATTGATGGCAATGTCCGCCACATTAAAGACGGGAAATTGAATCAAGCGAAAATCCAAAAAGTCCACCACCTCGCCCGTGAGAAAGCGATCAATGCCATTGCCCAAGGCGCCACCCAGTAAACAGCCATAGCCCACCTGCTGCCAGCGATCTAATCTCGGACCTAGCACCGCCCAAGTGATCAGACCGAAGCTAACGATGAGAGACAGCCAGCGCAACCAGACACTGCCATTGGCAAAGAGGCTAAAGGCTGCCCCAGTATTCGTAACGTAGGTAATGTGAAAGACACCGGGGATAATGGGCGTTGTTTGCGGCGGCACTGTTAGCGCATAGGTGGCCACAATCCATGCTTTGGTCAGGCGATCGCTCATTAAGGCGAGGCCAGCTGCCCACCAAAAAAGGGGATTCTTGATCTTGAACCGCTTACTATTCATCCCACAGGGCTCAGGGCAGCCACTGAGACCCGTGCCGCCACCTGTTGGGCGATCGCCCGTAGGGCTTGAGCCGAAGCAGACTGCGGATCCGCAATCAGAATCGGTTGACCCAAATCTCCCCCTTCCCGCACGGGCAATTCCAAGGGCACCTGTCCTAAAAGGGGTACACCCATTTCCGCCGCCAAAGCTTCGCCACCGCCACTGCCAAAAATGTCATAGCGACGATTGGGCAAATCAGGGGGAATAAAGTAGCTCATGTTTTCCACTAGCCCGAGGACAGTGACCCCCAACTGCTGAAACATCCGCAATCCTCGCCGTGCATCCCCAAGGGCAACGGGTTGGGGCGTTGTGACGATTACCACACCTGCCATTGGTACCGCTTGCGCCAGTGTGAGTTGAGCATCCCCAGTGCCAGGGGGTAAATCCACAATCAGATAGTCCAGTGCGCCCCAGTCACTTTGGTAGAGAAATTGGCGAATAATGCCATTGAGCATGGGACCGCGCCAAATGACCGGCTGATCGCGATCAATCAGGAAGGCCATGGAGACTACTTTCAAGCCGTGAGCCACCGGGGGTAACAGGACATCGCCTCTCGCTTCCTTGCGCACTTCGACAATGGCATCCTCTAGCCCCAGCATCGTGGGAACATTCGGCCCATAGATATCCGCATCAATAATGCCAACGGCAGCCCCCGCTTGGGCAAGGGCAAGGGCTAAATTCACCGCAACGGTACTTTTGCCGACCCCCCCTTTACCACTGGAGACGGCAATAATGTTCTTGACCCCGGCTACATCGGTGCGATCCGGCAGACTCTTTTGCTGGGGCGTTTCGGCGGTAACCGCCACTTGCACATCCATCACCCCCGGCAGGGTAAAGACGGCCTTCTTGCAATCCTCGACAATGAATTCCCGGAGGGGGCAAGCTGGCGTTGTCAGCACCAGTGTAAAGCGAACCGTGCCATCCTCAATGGCGACATCGCGGATCATATTCAACTCCACCAGTGATCGCCGTAACTCGGGATCTTCCACAGGGCGGAGAACGGCCAACACAGACTCGACAGTAAGGGGGGCACTCATGCAGGTGATTCGTTACATTCGCTACTTAGATAGCGATCGTACCACTGTTGGGCAGATTCCCCCGCCAGCCACAGCAGCGATACAGCCAAGACCGCTCTCAGACAGGATTGCATCACTTTCAGAAAAGGGGGGTATTCTGGAAAGTATGAGCTATTTGGGATTCAGAAGGATTGCAACGTTGACTCACTCCACCCTCCACCAACCCGCCACAGCTGCCGACCAAGGCCTACAACGCCAACTTATTGTCATTCTCGATTTTGGGTCACAATACTCCGAACTCATTGCCCGCCGCATTCGTGAGACCCAAGTCTATTCCGAGGTCATTTCCTACCGCACCACTGCTGAGCAACTTGCCCAATTGGCACCTAAGGGCATTATTCTCTCCGGTGGCCCCAACTCTGTCTATGACGAGAATGCTCCCCACTGTGATCCAGAAATTTGGAACCTCGGGATTCCCATCCTTGGCGTGTGTTATGGCATGCAACTGATGGTGCAACAGTTGGGGGGAACTGTGGAGCGAGCGATCGCTGGCGAGTATGGCAAGGCGGCACTCTTTATTGATGACCCCACGGATCTGCTCACTAATGTGGAGCAGGAAACGATTATGTGGATGAGTCATGGCGATAGCGTCACCGAGTTGCCCGCCGGTTTTCGGGTCTTGGCGCATACCCACAATACGCCAATGGCGGCGATCGCCCATCCAGAGCGGAAACTCTATGGCGTTCAGTTCCACCCAGAGGTGGTGCATTCCGTGGGCGGCATTGCCCTGATCCGCAACTTTGTCTATCACATTTGCGATTGCGAACCCACTTGGACAACTGCTGCCTTTGTCGAAGAAGCGATCCGTGAAGTGCGTGCCAAAGTGGGGGACAAACGGGTCCTCCTTGCCCTATCGGGGGGAGTGGATTCCTCGACGCTAGCCTTTTTGCTCCACCGCGCCATTGGCGATCAGCTCACCTGTATGTTCATTGACCAAGGGTTCATGCGCAAAGGGGAACCCGAGCGACTCCTCAAGCTCTTTCAGGAGCAGTTTCACATCAAGGTGGAGTATGTCAATGCCCGCGATCGCTTCCTTGCCCAACTGGTGGGCGTCACCGACCCCGAAGAAAAGCGCAAACGCATTGGCCATGAATTTATCCGCGTTTTTGAGGAAGAGTCGCAGCGGCTAGGGCCTTTTGACTATCTCGCTCAGGGCACGCTGTATCCCGATGTCATTGAATCGGCGAATACCAACATTGATCCCCAAACCGGCGAGCGCGTAGCGGTAAAAATCAAGAGCCACCACAATGTAGGCGGTCTGCCGGAGAACCTGCGCTTTAAGCTGGTGGAACCCCTGCGCAAGCTCTTTAAGGATGAAGTGCGCCAAGTGGGGCGATCGCTCGGTCTGCCCGAAGAAATTGTGCGGCGGCATCCCTTTCCCGGTCCCGGTTTAGCGATTCGGATTCTGGGGGAAGTGACTCCGGAACGCCTAGAGATTCTGCGGGATGCAGATCTGATTGTGCGGCAGGAAATTAACCGCGCTGAGATGTACCACGACTTTTGGCAAGCCTTTGCGGTGTTGCTGCCGATTCGCACTGTGGGGGTCATGGGGGATCAGCGGACCTATGCCTATCCAGTGGTGCTGCGGTTTGTCACCAGTGAAGATGGAATGACCGCCGACTGGGCACGGGTGCCCTACGATCTCCTCGAGCGCATTTCCAACCGCATTGTCAATGAAGTCCCGGGGGTGAATCGGGTCGTGTATGACATTACCTCCAAGCCACCGGGAACCATTGAGTGGGAATAAATTTGCCAGCAAGGGGCGCGATCGGTTTAACTGGGAAAGAGAGTGGTGTGAGGGATGTGGCATGAATGGCAAATGGACGCTGGCCCTTGGCTTCAGTGCAGGTGTGTGGCTACCCCTCGCGGCAACGGCGCAATCTAGCCCACCCCAATGGCAAATTGAGGCTCAGCCAACAACGAACCGAACCTTTGAAGTGGCACCAGCGGCGGAAGCACCGCCCCAATGGCAAGCCGTTCCCGAACCCAGTGGCGATCGCCCCTGGCAGCCAGCAACCCCCGAAGAACTGGCGCGACCCATTTTACCCTCCGTGGCTGAGCAGGCACCGACGCCGGTCATTGCCGAAGAACCCCAGTATCGCCTTCCTCCCCTGATGCGTCCGCCCACCCGTCTCTTTAACTTGGAGACCGCCAATATCCTGCCGGAGCAAACCCTTGAACTACGGGTGGGAATCCGCAACTATGATCCCCAAGTGGCTGGGGGCGGCAGCGGTCTGCAAATTTTCTATGGCTCCATTGACTATGCGATCAATCATCGCTTGCAAGTCAGCTTTAGTGGCAATTACTACGGCGATCCCTTGGGACGCTTGGTGAAGGGGGGACAACCTAACCTGCTGTTTACAGCGATCGCTACCGGTCTCAAATATCAAATGCATCGCGGCAAGCATCTATCTGTGGCCGTGGCTGGCTCCCTAGAAGGGCTAGAGGTGGAATCGGACAATTTCCTCTTTGTGCCCGGTGCTGCGCCAGCAAATACGTGGACAGTTGCCGCCTCATTGCAAGCGCCGATTACCTATTCTTTTAATCCTCAGTTGCAGTGGCACTTTACGCCAAGCCTCACCTACTTTCCCGACACAGTGAACAAGGGAGGGGACTTTTACGGCACGAACTTCAACTTTGGCACGGGCATCAGTTGGCAGGCCCATCCTCGCTTTAACCTGTTTGCCGATATCAATATGCCCGTAGGTCCGGGGGGCAATGCCGTGCGCAGTAGCGATGGCGCGATCGTCAACCTGCCGGTGTGGAGCGCCGGTGTGCGTTTCCTCGTGAACCCTTCAGTGAGTATTGATTTGGCAGCCACCAATGCCTTTGGGATCACTCCTGCAACCCGCACCTTGGCTTTTTTACCCGGGGCCGATCAAGTGGGTGTCATGGCGGGATTAAGCTATACCCCCAAGATGGGGCCTGATTTTGCGCCACCCTTTTTGCCCAGTTTTCGCAGTGGGCCTCGGCAACCGCTTACGGATCGCGATCGCCAGCTTTTGCTCAATGGCCTCACCCTTACCTCCCCCAGCACCTTTGATCCGGGGATGCTGCACCTGCGGGGCAATAGCGGCACCACAGGAACTGGTTTTCAGGTGGGCTTTGGTCTTGCCTACGATGCCCAATTTGCCATTGCGATTGAACAGTGGGAACGCGGCGAAACCCTCATCGAAAACGCCAACTACAGCGGTAACTTGCAGTTTGGGCTAGCAGCTAAGTTGCGTTTCCTCGATCAGGCTCAAGGGGATCCCTTTTCTTTGGCCTTTCAAGGCTCATTTAATCGTGGCATTAAGGAGGGGGGAGGTCGCAGTCGTTCCCTAGGCGGCTTGGAACTGGCCTTTATGTATGAGCCAACTAAGAATGTGGCACTGCTGCTGAATCCCAAGTTGGGGATTTTTACTCCCGCTCAAAACGTAGTGGGTGGTGTCGGGGTCGGCCTCAATGTTGAGGTAGTCCGCAACCTCCAATTTATTGCGGAAGCCACTCCTGTTTTTGGCCAAACGGGGATCTATAGTGCTGGCTTGCGTTACGTCGTGCCCCAGTGGGGGCTAGGCATTGATCTCTATGGCTCAACGGCAGTTGGTAGCAGTATTCCCAATGCGGGTCTTGCCGGTCAGAGGTCACCAGGGGTGGGCGTCAACCTCCATTGGCTATTTGGCGGATCGCGGCCGCAAGCGGATTAGAAAAATTCTCCCCACTCGACTAATCACGGGCAAGGTTTTCAAAGCGAGTGTATTGGGGGTCAAAGAGGAGCTTGACGGTGCCCACCGGTCCGTTGCGGTGTTTGGCAATCAGGAGTTCGCAAATGCCGCGATCAGGGGTATCGGGGTTGTAATATTCATCGCGGTACAGCAGGATCACCAAGTCGGCATCCTGTTCAATGGAGCCGGATTCGCGCAAATCAGACATCAGGGGGCGTTTATTTTGCCGCGATTCGACACTGCGGCTGAGTTGGGAGAGGGCAATGACAGGGACATTGAGTTCCCGCGCCAGTCCCTTGAGGGAGCGGGTAATTTTCGAAAGTTCCTGCACCCGACCTTCTGTGGTTTCTTCACCGCCCATTAGTTGCAGATAGTCAATCAAAATGAGGCCGAGGCCGTTGGGATGCTCGGCATGAAGGCGACGGGCAGTGGAGCGAATCTCGCCAAGGGTGGGATTGGGAGTGTCGTCAATATAAATAGGCAGTTGGGAGAGAATACCGATCGCCCGACTTAGGGGTTCCCACTGGTGTTGACTAATGCGCCCCGCCCGTAAATAGTTGCTGTCGATGCGGGCTTCGCTGGCGAGGAGACGTTGCACCAGTTGCTCCTTGGACATCTCAAGGCTGTAGATCGCCACCCCCAAATTGTGAATTTCGGCAATGCGACGGGCAATTTGCAGGGCAATCGCTGTCTTGCCCATTGAAGGACGACCGGCAATAATAATCAAGTCCGATCGCTGGAAGCCTTGGGTCATGTTGTCCAGATCATAGAAATTGCAGGATAGACCCGGCTGAATATTGCCGATCACCCGCTGTTCCAATTCCTTAAACGTGCGCTCAAGAATTTCACCGGTGCGGGTCAACCCCTGCTGAATCCGATCCTGCGTCACACTAAAGATCTGCTGCTCGGCCTGATCCAAGATCTCATTCAATGAGAGGCTGCTATCGTAGCCCAGCTTCACCACATGGGTACCGGCTTCAATCAGCTTACGGCGCAGGTATTTTTCCTTGACCAAGAGGGCGTAGCGATCAATATTAATCGCGCTCACTGTGCGCTCCACCAGTTCCGCCAGCTTGGTGTGCCCCCCAACTCGCTCTAATAGCCCCTGATCCTGTAGCCAAGCGGTAACGCACAGCAGATCCGTGGGGCTGCTGCGACTGTGGAGAGAAACTGCCGCCCGATAGATCTCGCGGTGGGCACTGAGGTAAAAGGCCTCAACTGGCAAAATATCCACCACACGGTTGATGGCTTCCGGGTCTAAGAGAATACCCCCCAAGACCCACTCTTCCGCTTCGAGGTTCTGGGGGGGAATCAGTTGGCTATCGGGCTGAAAACTTGGCTCCTGAACCATCAAGGAGGCTAGCCCTAATCGGCAACGACTTGGATATTGAGTTTGACACTCACTTCGGGGTGGAGCTTGATTTCAGCCGTGTAGGTGCCCAATTTGCGAATCTCAGGCAGAATCATTTCACGGCGATCAATGGTTTCGCCGGTAATTGCTTGGATGGCATCGGCCACATCTTGGGGTGTAACGCTGCCAAAGAGCATATCTTTTTCGCCCACGGGCATCGAGATTGTAATGGTGGCCAGTTTTTCAAGGGTGGCTTTTTGTTTTTCAGCAACGCCCTTGAGTTCGGCGAGCCGCTGCCGTTCTTTTTCTTGGAGCCGCTCTACGCGGCGCAGGGCATTGGGGGTTGCTGGCTCGGCAATCCCTCTTGGAAATAGGTAATTACGGGCATAGCCGGGGGCGACTTCAACGACTTGACCCATTCGCCCGAGTTTATTGACAGTTTCATTCAAGACAACTTGCAGCCGCTTTGCCATGGGGATCCTCTTTCATTAATTGGATGGGTTGACAGCAAGCGTCAGCGCTAGTGGCTACGTCTGCTATTTTAGGACAAATAACCATTCTATAGCCTCTGGGGAGCAAACACTTACGGTGCGCGATCGATCGCGACAAAAAAAGGGCAGAACGCTGTTCCACCCTTGTACCGAGTTTGTTCCAAAGTTAAGGGTTCACCTAGAGGGGATGGAAGAGCAAGTCGGGGTAGAAGCGATTAAACTCAATCAAAATCCCAGCGGTAATCGTCATCCAAATGGCGGCCAACACGGGCGCGGTGGAAAGATAGGTCAAAAAGTGTTTCATGGTACGTCGTCCCTATGACAATCAACGAACAGTGAAGCTAGCGAGGGGAAACAGTAATTTCGTTATCCTTGGCGGTGAGTTCGCCCGATGCCAGCTCTTTGAGGGCAGCCACTGGCCAAGCAAACCCCGTGAGCATGCATTTGATGGCAAGGGGCACATCAATAATGATTTCTTTTTCGTTGGCTTCACCGCTATCGCGCACCGCAATCAAGTAGGCGCGGCCCACCCAGCCAATCCAGCCGGCAATGTACAGGAAGAGCACACTGGGAATGAGAAAATCACCGGCACGGCTGAGGCGACCATCCACCACGAGGTGGGGCAAACCCTCTTGGCCGCACAGGGCTTGGCTGTAGCGCTCAAACCGTTTTTGACCGGAGGCGGGATCAGCGGTGGTATTGACAGCAGCGGCAGCGCGTTTTTGAAAGGCAGGAGAATCTTTGCAGGGGACGAGTCCTGCCACATCAGCGGAGGCTAGAGGGGTAAAACCTAGCCACAGGGTCAAGACAAGGAGTAGGGCTAACAATCGACGCATGGAGTGTTGTCCTCAAATGCAGACAGGTCAAAGTGCATTCACGGAGAGAGCAATCCCTCCCAAAGCTGCCATCATTTTAGCGGATGGGCTTCAACCCAACCCTAGGGGAAAGGTTAATAATTTTTACGAGGGCAAATAGTGGCTAATGCTTCCTCTGGTGATCGCTCTATGGTTGATTGGTGCTACCCCACAGACTGTATCTATTGAGCCAGACAAAACTCCTTTGCTAGACTAGATCTGCTGCTGGACTTCACTTTGAAACATCTACACGTCGGTGGCGCTGGGGGGAGAGCTGACCCACGGTGATTTCTCAACTATGAAAAGTGTTTCTCCTATTTTGCCCCCCCATGGATACTGACCTGACGTTTAACTTGCCCGACCAAAAGATCCTCGAGACCTTACCTCCCCAACAATTAGTGGCGATTATTTTGCGTCAGCAGCAAATGATTAATCAACTGCGCCATACCCTCTCGCAGATTCCCCGCCCCCCTGAGGTTGTTCACCCTGAGCCCCCACCCCCCTCAGAACCCCATCTAGCACTGGTGAGTGAGGACACGGTTTGTTATTTTCCCTTGACGGGGGGAAACTGCTGGACAATTGGCCGCAGTGAAGACAATTCCATTGTGCTCAGCGATCGCTGGATGTCACGGAACCATGCCATGATTCAGCGCATGGGACAGGGGGAGTTTTATCTAATTGATCTCGGCAGTCGCAATGGTACGTTCGTCAATGGTCGCCGCGTTAGTATTCCCGTTGCCCTGCACAATGGCGATCGCATTACCTTTGGCCAAACGGAACTGGACTTTTTTAACGAACCCTTTGCCCCCCTATTTGCCGAAAATGCCACTCTGTCTTTGCCCCAATCTGAAGGCTCCGCCACGGCACTGCTCCATGTCCGCCGCCTGCTGACGGTTCTGGTTGTGGATATTCGTGACTTTACCAAGCTAACCCGGCAACTCGAAGAGGAGCTACTGTCGGAGCTAATTGGCACGTGGTTTCATCGGGCGGGTGAGATTATCCGTCAATACGGCAGTTGGGTCGATAAGTACATTGGCGATGCGGTCATGGCGGTTTGGATCCACGAAAGCGAGGAGATTGGCTATCAAGAAATTTGCCACACCCTCTCTGCCTTAGAGGATCTACGGCTGATGACGGGAGAATTGCACCAGCAATATCCCTTGCCATGGCCACTGCGCATTGGTTCTGGCTTGAATACAGGCTATGCAATGGTGGGTAATACGGGGAGTGGCGATCGCCCCGACTATACTGCTCTGGGAGATACCGTTAATGCCGCCTTTCGTCTTGAGAGTGCCACCAAAACCATTGCCGCTGATCTGGCCATGGGGGCAACCACCTACCACTACCTTGTGCAGTCTTGTCCAACCGTTGTCCCCTTTCGACCGCAAGTGCTGAACCTCAAGGGCTATGATGTCCCTGTACCCGCCTACGTGGGGAGCTTTGAGGACCTCCATAGGTTCCTTGCCCAAGCCATCAAAGGTAGGGATACCCTGCACTAAACACCTGAAAAAAGGGATTAAGGGACGGCCTCCCTCTGATATTATTGAATCACCTGTAGGGGGCAGCCTAGACATCCGTCTATTGTGGGCGTGATGCTTCAGTTTCCTCTGTCACCCTGCTGGCGATCGGCTACCGCCGCCTGCGCTCGCTGTGCGATGTGGTCAGTTCTTTGCTTTGACTCTTAATGAACCGCTGTTTTTTGTAATGACCTGTGAGATTTGGGAGGTAAAGGAATTATGCAACGTTTGGGCCGCTGGCTAGCACTGGCTTACTTCGTGGGCGTTAGCCTGTTGGGCTGGATCAACTGGAGTGCCCCAACCTTGGCGGCAACTGCATCCACTGAGGAAGAACTGGTCAATGTGGTAGATGAGAAACTCGGCACTGCCTATGGTGAAAAAATTGATCTCAACAATACCAACATTGCCGCCTTTATTCAATACCGGGGTCTATACCCAACCCTAGCTAAATTAATCGTTAAAAATGCTCCCTACCAATCCGTTGAAGATGTCCTGAACATTCCCGGTCTGACGGAGCGGCAAAAGCAAATTCTGCGGGAAAACTTGGATCACTTTACAGTGACCGAGGTGGAAACGGCTCTCGTTGAGGGTGGCGATCGCTATAATAATGGGCTATACAAATAACTACCCTTATTAGATCAATTTTGGGTTAGCGTTGACTCCCGCAACTTCTGGATTTGATGTCTTAATCATTGGCAGTGGTGCTGCGGGTCTCAGTGCTGCCCTTGCCCTTCCTTCTAGCTATCGCATTGGCCTGATTACCAAAACTGATCTCCAGCAATCTGCCAGTGGCTGGGCACAAGGCGGTATGGCTGCGGCCATTGACCCGACGGATTCGCCCTTACTGCATGCCCAAGATACCCTTACGGCGGGGGCCGGCCTCTGCGATCCAGTGAGTGTCCAGTTTTTGGTTGAGCAGGCAGCGGCACAGGTAGAGCGGCTGTTGGCGATGGGTGTGGCCTTTGATCGCGTGGGCGATCGCCCGGCTCTGACCCTTGAAGCCGCCCATTGTCGCCCTCGGGTACTTCATGCCGCTGACACCACAGGTCAAGCCCTGATTACGACACTGCTCAAGCAGGTCACTGCTGCACCCCATATCACGCTTCTGCCCAATAGCTTTGTCTTTGATCTATGGCTAGAGTCGGGGCGATGCTGTGGGGTGTGTCTGTTGCGTCAGGGACAGCTTCAATGGCTGCGCTCCGGTGCCGTCGTTCTCGCCACGGGGGGCGGCGGTCAAGTTTTTGCCCAAACCACGAATCCCTCCTTAAGCACTGGCGATGGTGTGGCAATGGCATGGCGGGCAGGAGCACACATTCGGGATGTCGAGTTTTTCCAGTTTCATCCCACCGCTCTCGCCGTTGAAGGAGCACCGCGATTTCTCATCAGTGAAGCAGTGCGCGGTGAAGGAGCGCATCTCATAGACCACACAGGGCATCGCTTTGTGGCAGACTACCATCCTGCTGGCGAGCTTGCACCACGGGATATTGTTAGTCGTGCCATTTATCGTCACCTTCAGCAGAGCCATGCCCCCCATGTCTGGCTGGACTTACGACCGATTCCCCGCGATCGCCTGCACTACCGTTTTCCGAAAATCATTGCTGTCTGTCGGCAGTGGCGCATTGACGTTGAGCAGCAACCCATTCCCGTGTCCCCGGCAGCCCATTACTGGATGGGGGGAGTCGTCACCGATTTACAGGCCAAAACCACGCTTCCCGGCCTCTATGCCGTTGGCGAAGTTGCCAGTACTGGTGTCCACGGTGCCAATCGCCTTGCTAGTAACTCCCTTTTGGAATGCTTTGTCTTTTCAGCTCAACTCGCACATCTGCACCCTCAGCCCCTTCCCTTGGTGGTGTCCCCTGTTGGTCAGCAAACCCTTGAAATTGAGCCAGTGAGCTTTCGGCAGTGGCGCCAAGATCTGCGGGAACTCCTGTGGCAAAGTGCTGGAATTTGTCGCGATGCTCCCACGCTGATGGCCGCTCTTTCCCAAGTGAAGGAATGGCGCCAAGAATTGCTGGCTCATCCGATCGCGATCGCTTTTGGCCAACTAGAGCCCAATCACTGCTATACCCTCAGCAATGCAGCCGCCCAAACGATCCTTTGGGAATGGGGTGAGCTACGCAATCTTTTGGACATTGCCTACTTGATTCTCAAAAGTGCCCTCTTTCGGGAGGAAAGCCGGGGGGGGCACTACCGCCAAGACTACCCCCAACCCGATCCCAATTGGCAAATGCACACCCTAATTTGGGGAGAGCACTGGCAAAAAGCGGCGATTCAAGGCATCCAGAGTAAACTATAGTTGCTATAGATTCCAAAAATTTTTTGCGGTGATCTATCCCTATGATGCAGTCACGGCGTGTGCAGGAAAGTTTGGTGGGTCTGGTGATCCTTGCGGGCTTAGCCACATTGGGGGTCAGCCTACTCTGGTTGCGGGGCAACCTTGCCGGTGCCAATAGCTACACCCTTGAGGTGGAATTGGATACCGCACCCGGCTTAGCAGTGGGGACACAGGTGCGCTATCGTGGCGTCCAAGTGGGACGAGTCACGGCCATTGGTTTTGATGCCAATGGTGTCCTAGTGGGTGTGCGCATCAACAATGTATTAATTCCGCGTAGTGCTGTACCGGAGATTCGCCAGTCGGGCTTTATTGGTCAGGCCTTTTTGGACTTTACCCCCAAGGAGCGGGTACCGCAGATTCCCGAGGGCGTCACTGCCTTTGCTCCCAAGTGCCAACCAGACTTGATTTACTGCAATGGCGATCGCGTGACTGGGGTACGCACTGCCAGCTTAGAGGATTTGGTGCGAGCGGCCGCTCGTTTTACCACTGCCCTTGAGGAATCGGGGATTATCAACAACGCCAATACCCTTATTTTGGGCGCAATCCGCACTGTCAACCGTGCTGACCAATCGTTGACGAAGGTGACCACTGCCCTCGATAGCTTCAACGCCCTCAGTAATGAAGCCCGTGCTGAACTACGGAACTTTGGCACGGCCTCGCAAGCAGTGACCCGTGCGGCCAACCAGATCAGTGAACTGGTTGAGGTCAACCGCAACACAATTAACTCCGCCTTGCGCAACATTGACAGTGCTGCCCGAGATCTGAGAACCACACTCAAAGCACTCCGCCCCTTGACAACTCAACTGGAGCAGGGGGAATTGCTGGCCAATTTGGATGCCCTCATTAAAAATGGTGCCGAAGCAGCGGCCAATCTCAATAAAGTCTCTGGAACACTGAGCAGTCCTATCATTATGCTGTCGATCGCCCAAACCCTAGATGCAGCACGGGCAACATTTATCAATGCCCAAAAACTTACGAATGACTTGCTCAAACTCACGGGCGATGAATCCTTCCAGTCTGATTTGCGGCGCCTCATTAAAGTCCTCAGCCGTCTACTGGCTTCGAGTGAGGAGCTTGAGCAACAGTTCTTGGCACTCCATGCCACTTCCCTAGGAGAAACTCAGCCACCCTCCCCCAACCCTGCCCCCAGTCCAAGTGTGGCTGCAACGCCCCCCAAAGAGGAAGAAGCTGCCGTGACGAGTGCTCCCTAGGCTGGCCAGTGGTTGAGCGAGCAGTTTCTGTTCGACCCATAGGGGTAAAGTGCCCTGCAATACGTCCGAACCTAGGCCAACCCGTTCTTTCGCTGGGAGTAAGGGGAGGATTGCCGCGGACCACAAGTGGATTCATAGTCGGTGGCTTAAATTGCGAGATTTCTGGGGTTAAGCGGGTCGCCTCTGTTTATCATAGACCTAAGGAATAAGTGCATAGAGCCTAAATTTTAGAATGATCGGTTGTTACTGGGGATACGACTCACCATGGAGAATGCCTTACCTGCGGTTTATCTGAGTGTGTTAATTATCCTACTCGGCGTCTCAGCTTGGTTTGTGGTCAAACAAATCCTTAAAACCCGTCGCATTGAGTCTAGCTTGGTACGCCTCCAACGGAAACTCAAGCAGGAACCGGGCACGACTCAGGAATACTTTGAGCTAGGCAGCATCTACCTCACCAAGAAGCTCGCCAGTCAAGCGATTCCCCTGTTTCAAAAGGCTCTGAAGGCGGCTGAAAACGAAGGCGAAACCTACCTTGCTCCCATCTACAACGCCCTTGGCTATGCCTACTTCATGCAGGAGCAGTATGACTTGGCGATTCGCCAGTACAAAGAAGCCCTGAAACATCAACCGGCGTATGTGACGGCGGCCAACAACCTCGGTCACGCCTATGAAAAGAAAAATTTACCCCAGCCAGCCCTTGAGGCCTATCAGCATACGCTGAAATACGACCCCAACAACGCGATCGCCCAACGGCGGGTGAATTCTCTAAAAAAACGACTGAGTGGCGCGGCGGCTTGAGAACCCCTCAGGCAACCCCAAAACTAGCCAGCAACAAAAAACTGGCTAGGACGTTCCCCAACCAGTTCTTAATTCACTGTGTATTTAGCTGTATTTAGCTGGATAAGCTACCCCTCGGCTTAGGCTTCTCCTTCGATGTAAAGGAACAGCAGCCCCATCACCACTGTGGGCATCAGCCAGCACACCACGGGAATAAAAATCCAAGGCAAAAAGGATGCAGCATAAGATCCCATCATAGTCAGCGGTTCTCCTTCTGGATGATTAAAAGTTATAGGGTGACCAAGGCTTTAGTTAAACAAGCCCGTCATGATGCCATCGACAACAGAAAAGTTTTCGAGGAGGAAGAAGGCCACAAAGGCAGCCCCCATGGCACCCACAAAGAAGCCAGCCGTAAACTGACTCCAACCTTCACCGGTTTTCAGGGGATCGCTGCTGCCACCCTTTTGAAAACTGACTAGACCATAGGCTGCTAAGCAGGCCGTGGCAATCAAAATCAGGGCGATACCAGAAATCAAACCGCCCAAGTTGGCCACATCGGAGTCCCGCAGGGGACCGAGCTTGACCCAAGGACCAATGAGGAAGTAGCCGTGAGCCATGCCAATTTCAAGACCCCGCAGAATGGGGGAGAGGCCTTGACGATAGGCGGGGAGGTTACCAATAAAGGTCTTCACTAGGCCAGAGTCAGAAATGGGCGTTGACAAGTGCCCCACAAAGGGATCGCCATTGTATGGCTTAACCAGTTCTTCTGCCATGATTTTTATTTCCCTAGCATTCCGTCATGTCCGCGCACAGGCACAGACCTAAGTGGTTATTCTAGGCAAGGGCGGGCGATCGCGCGAGAGAGAGCGTTCATCTCTTCAAGAAAGTTCATGTATCGCAACATCCCCTTACGCCACCCCGCCCTCGAGTTGGGGTTAGTAGGTGGGCACGCTGGGATCGACTTCCTGACTCCAGGCGTTGATGCCGCCTTTGATGTTGATCCCCTCAATGCCAGCCTGTTTCAGGATGCCTAAGGCTTTGGCAGAGCGCCCCCCCATCTTGCAGTGCACCAAGAGGCGATGGCCATTCACCAGATTGCGGATTTTCTCCACACCAGGGCCATTTTCAATGTCCGATAGGGGAACGAGTACAGCGCCGGGAATCTTGGCAATTTCGTACTCGTTGGGGTTGCGCACATCCACCAGGACGTAATCTTGGGCGCCACTGTCCATGAGGGCTTTGAGTTCCTGCACGGTCATTTCGGGAATTTCTGCCATTTGTGCGGCCTCCTGTGCTTTGGCTTGGCGAATACCACAGAATTCTTCATAGTCAATGAGCCTATCAATGACTGGCCGTTCGGGGTTTGGGCGCAGCTTGAGTTCACGGAATTTCATCTCTAGGGCGTTGAAGAGCAAGAGGCGGCCACTGAGGGTTGTGCCTTTGCCCAGAATAATTTTAATCGTCTCCGTGGCTTGGATGACGCCAATAATGCCCGGCAGAATCCCAAGAACGCCCCCTTCCGCACAGGAGGGCACTAGACCCGGTGGCGGCGGTTCGGGATAGAGATCACGATAGTTGGGGCCGCCTTCATAGTTAAAGACCGTGGCTTGGCCCTCAAAGCGAAAGATGGAGCCATAGACATTGGGCTTATTCAGCAGCACACAGGCATCGTTCACCAAGTAGCGGGTGGGGAAGTTATCGGTGCCATCCACCACAATGTCGTAGTCCGCCATCACCTCAAGGGCATTGGCGGCGCTCAAGCGAGTTTCGTAGAGATCGACTTGGCAGTAGGGATTGATCTCAAGGATGCGGTGCTTCGCAGATTGAATTTTCGGCTTGCCCACCCAAGAGGTGCCGTGGATCACCTGCCGTTGCAAATTAGAGCTATCCACCACATCAAAATCTACAATGCCAAGGCGGCCAATACCCGCAGCGGCGAGATAGAGCAGCAGAGGTGATCCCAATCCACCGGTGCCAATGCAAAGCACGCTGGCAGCTTTGAGGCGTTTTTGACCCTCAACACCCACCTCCGGCAAAATCAGATGGCGGGAATAGCGTTCATAGTCGTCTTTCGTTAGTTCAATTGTAGAAAGGTCTGGATTTAGCATGGTAGCCCTTCATAAAAAATGCGGCTGATCTAACCCAATCAGCAAGGGTGAGGGGATTTTTTTATTTTACTTAGGGGCGCGACAGAGGATCTGCCAAGGTTTCAATTGTCAACACTTGGGGGGGTGTCGCATCCGGCGGATAGAGCATGGTGAACTGTACCCAGCGGATTTCTTGGGGTTGTAGCGTGAGCCGCACGAGATCGTCCCCCTGCTGGCCTTGGCGTTGGACAAGGTGAATGATCCGACTTTGGGGGGTGCCTTGATCATCGCGGAAGCGCAATCGGACACTGCCTCGGAAAAAGATGCGGTTGGGTGGCTCAGCAAAGAACCGTAAGCCACTGGCAGGGGCGTCGAACTTGATGGGGGTTTGGAGGGCAAGGCGCACGGTTTGGGGGCGATCGCTGGTGTTTTGTAGGGGTAGCACTAGATCATATTCAACGGCATAGTTACCATGGGCAGCATAGGCTGTATCGGGATAGCGCACCATGAGGGGAGCCGTCTGCACTTGTCCTGTGCCCAAGCGCCCCGCCACTAACGAACTTATGGGATAGGAGAAGGCGGTACCAGCGGCGGGAATCGGAATTGGTTGTTGTTGGGGATTGTGCCAGCGG
>FMJZ01009251.1_pt1 | contig 23242 bp, 19 predicted proteins | sample 1987881 | NCBI WGS metagenome assembly FMJZ01 (sample SAMEA4378227, study PRJEB15110) | soil metagenome | biome: soil; feature: Field; material: Soil | place: India | collected 2015-03-11 | depth 0 m
TTTTTTGGGTCAACGCCCTGTTAGAGTTTCCGTGGACGCAATCGAAACGGGCGAATCCAAGATCCCGTACACGACGTTTGCAGCCGGCACAGATTTGATTTCTGCATTTTGCCCAAAGCCATTCTCCAGAAACGGGTTGCTCTCCAGCTCGGCGATATAGGTGCCCGGCCTGAGGTGCGCCACGGTGTTGTTGGTCAGCGACGAAACAAGCGCGCCATAGCTTGCTTTAGTCAGCAGATCGCCCAGGTCCAATGCGCCCGAGACTTTTGCGGGAACCGCCACCGGTGTCAGCGTCGCGCGCGCCCCCGCCGCGATCGGCCCGGCCGCGAAAACTTTCCCGGCAGCGTCGGCTAGCCACAGTGCGCGCACAGGCGCTCCGAGACCATTTACAACAATTAATTGGCCATGCGCATTTTCGACTTGCAACCGTTCACGACGCGTCTCGGATTTACGCACAAAGAAATGCGCCGGTACGCGCGCAGTCAACCAGCCTCGCTGCAAGTGCTGGCCTTGTGTCCAATCAACCTCACGCGCGTTGGCTGAGCCGCCAAACGACCACTGTTCCACAAGCGGTGTGACTTCGGTTTGATAATCGAACCTTAATCCTTGAGCTGGTGTGAGCGGACAATAATATGCGATTGCGCCGAGTGTTGTGGCGCGACGGTTTGCCTGGTCGAGCAAGGTAAGACTCTCGAGCCGCACGCTCGGTGTGACGCCTTCGCTCAGCAGGCTGTATGCAAACACAAGCATACATGTCAGGAACGAAATTGCCGGAATTGTCCAGAGCATCCATGTGCGCCGTTTCAACCGCGACAGCACAATCAGGTTCACAGGTCCGACTACGATTACGAACCCGAGTATGAGCAATACCATGCCGCGCACAGGAACCGTGACATCGTCCACAACACGGAAGGATGAATTCGCAGTTTCGTCTCTCGGCAACTCTTTCCAAAACCGAGCTTGTGTATCAACTATGTCCTGGAGTGTCCTTATTGCGTCGGTGTCCAAATTGCTCAGGTGCAGATTCTCAATCACCACACACCGTCCGAAGCCGACTGCATATTGAATTGTGTTGCTTGCCATTGCCGGGAATCGCGACTGCCATGGCTCAGGCACTTGCACACTTCCAAACACAAACAGGTTACCGCCGCACTCGACGTACCGCCACAATGCCTCCAGTACACCGGCCGGCATGGCGCGCAAGTCTGCACTGCTGACCAAAACAGCGTCATAAGGGGTGTAAGCCAGCCAGTGCTCACTCCACTCGGTGACCGGCAGTTCGGCCCGCAAACAGAAACGTTCATTATACCCGCTACTATACGAATGTGCTGGGGCGGAATAATAGCTGCTTGCATGTGCATCCGCAGCCCATGCATTGCCCGAAGGACCAACCAGCTCGACTGCATCTATGCCGTCCGAGGCAAAACCAAACTCCAACCGCACCGTTTGCACCGGCTCAGCAGTCACCGGAAACGAGAATTCCCTGTACTTCGATGCACCACCCGAACCTGCCGTTGTTGGCGCTTTTGAAGAAACTGGGATAACGACGAGGTTTGTCCCTGAAACACCGGTCAATGTAACCGTACCGTCCGTGAATGATGGTGCCCTTGGTCCGTAGATACGAATGCGGTCGGCAATTAGTGGCGGGTTGTAGTTCAACTCGATCCAGTGTGGACCGGTCAGCGACATGTCACAAGCCCATGCTGTTGGAACCATACCGCCACTGTAGGTTGAATCCGGTGGGCCCGTGGCCATTGCAGCGGTGAACTTCCCTTTGCTCCCCTGGAACACGGTTTCTGCCGCTGCATGATCAAGGCTTCGGCTGACGAGGATCACAGTACGCAGCGGTACACCCGCGTAGCGCGAGTAAACGCCAACCATGTGTTGGGCAGCGCCAGGCAGCAAGACTTTACCCACCTCGGCGCCATCAACCTCAACACGCACCAATTTGTTGCCCTCAGCACGAAGTGGCGCCTGCCATAACGGTACTACTGCACGTGCGCCCGGGGGCAGCACGACTGTCCTTGACAATCTGCTTATGCAATTGCCCGACACCCAAGCATGATCCGGATAGACCATCGTCACACGACGCGTCGCGCGCTGCGCGTGGTTTTCCAGCAAAATCCGGTACTCGACGTAACCATGGAAAGTTTGGCCCAGATGCAACACTACCGGCGTGACGACAATGTCGCCAAATTGTTCTGCGCGCGAGCCAGCCGCACAGGTGATCAAAAATACAAGGACGCACCCGGCGGTCCTGCCTGCGGCAACAAAAAGCTTTTTCTGCAAATTTTGTTCAAGGGTCATGGACGTTCGCTCGCTGACGCCAGCTCAACGTCAGCCGGCAGGTTTAACCCTGTCTCATCCACATGGCCAAGTAGTTCTGACACCAACCGGGATGGTGTCATACGGTCGAAACGCGCCTGGTAATTCAGGATTATGCGATGGTTCAACGCCGGTTCGGCCACGGCTTTTACATCCTCGAACCCGACAGTCGGTCTGCCTGCAAGCAATGCCTGTGCGCGTGCAGCCTCGGCAATCGCGATTGCCGCGCGCGGTGAAGCGCCATAGGCAACATACCGATTAACCGAGTCGGTTGCTTCTGTTGCTCCTGGATGCGTTGCCGAAACCAATCTGGCTATGTACCGTGACACCGGGCGCGGCAGGTAAATTCTGTTCATTGTCTGAAACAACAGATCTAACTGCGCGCGTTCCATTTGCCAGTTTGGGGGCGGCAATTCGCCCCGGCGCCGCTCGAAAATAATCCTGTCCACAACTTCGGTTTCTAGATGCCCAAAAAACAGCCGGAACAGGAACCTGTCCAGTTGCGCTTCTGGCAACGGATAAGTGCCTTCCAGCTCGATTGGATTCTGCGTAGCGAGCACAAAAAACGGCTGCGGCAACGGGCGCGTGGTGCCCAGCAGCGTGACGGAATTCTCCTGCATGGTCTCAAGCAGGGCAGATTGGGTTTTTGGCGAAGCCCGATTGATTTCGTCAGCAAGCAGTATGTTGGTGAAAACCGGGCCGGGCTGGAAAACCATTTCGCGGCGACCCGAATCGGTCTGCTGCAAAATGTGCGTGCCCACCACATCGCCCGGCATCAGGTCTGGCGTAAACTGAATTCGTTTGAACTCGAGCTTCAGCACATGGCCAATCGTGCGAACCAGGGCCGTTTTCCCCAAACCCGGCACACCCTCGAGCAGGATGTGCCCCCGGCTCAAAATCCCGATAAACACCAGACGGTGTATCTGCTGTCGGCCAAGCAAAATCCGGTCAAGCTGTTCCAACGCTTTGTTCACCAGCTCTGTGGCCGGCGCGAGTTCATCGGGTTTCAGGATGTTATCTGCCATAGTTCATTAGTTTGACACCAAACCCATGCCAAAGTTTTGGAAAAAACGCGTGTCCGCCGGCCACATTCAGGCACTGGCGGGGCTTTTCGTCATTGTCAGTCGCGTTCAAAATACCGCTGCACTGCCTGTCTGTGCCGGGGCAGAATCACAGATGCATGTCCCAAACCGCCACCCGCTGTCGCACTGTCAAGCGCCCCGTGTCCCGCTGCAACATTTTCTCCGGACTCAACCGGCGCGGCCCAGCTGATGCCAACCAGTTGCGCCTCATCCATTCGAACCGAGGCCGGAAGGGTTTGCTCCTTGAACTTTGCTCCCTCCTCCTCTGTGCCGTCTGTCCATGTCATTGGCGCGTCACCGCGGCCGCGGTCAATGCCACCGCGACTATACAAGGCCACAAGTTCTTTGTATGAACCGCACCCGTTCGTGTTTTGGCAAAGAAACGCCGCCAGCGCGTCCGTGTTCGGACACTGGCCCGCGTTCTGACACTTTGAAAGCAGGTTCGCATCTACAAGTTTCAGGTTTGCAAGCCGGGCAACTGCATTGCTGAAGGTACACTTGGTGGACTGAATCAAGCTTAGCAGCTTTTCAAGGTCCGCCGGGCTCAACCCATCCAAACCAGACAACAGGTCTGTGGGCAACTCGCTTTTCAGCAAACCATCCTCGAGTCCTGCTGCTTTTAGCATCGCAGCCAGATCAAACGTAGCCATCTTTGCTGCGGTTGCGCTCAACCCCGTCTCCATCGCCTTTTGGAGCGCTGCAGCCAGTGCTTCAGCCTGCGTGAGACTTGCAATTTTGCTCAACGCCTCCTCGGCAGCCTGGCGCGCGGCGTCGGCATTGGATTGTTTGATGTGGTCGAGAGCTTCCCAAGTCTTGTGCGTGTCATGTCCTGACGATTCATCTTGGAGCCGGGCCAACTGTCGCTGAAGTTCGAGGGCTTTGTTTTGCTCGATGATTTTCTCCTGTTTCAACGCTTCAACTTCGGCCTGCAGTTCCTCGACCAGCCGACCGATCTCCAATGGTCGCGCGGCGCCAGTTCGTGTGAGGCCTTCAGGCAACATAAGTGCAACCCCTACAAACAAAACACCCAGCCCGAACACGGCCAGCGGCCGGCCAAAACGCCAACGCAAACCAGGTACGCGGGCGTCACCCAAGCGCGCCTGCCACTCTGTCATGTCCGCTGTTTCCTCGGCCATGATAACGCCCCCGCAAGAGTTAAGCCGATCGTAATTGGCGCGAATGACGGAAAATGACGGGGACCGGCACACTTGATAGGCCGCGGCGCCAATCACAACCGGAACGACACCCAACCCGCCGAACGCAAGCCATCCAGATGGTTGCACGCCTGAAACGCGCGCAGCGATGATCACAACGCCCAAGGCGAACAACCACGCAGTTGCCCAAATCATTGCGCGCCGAAATACCAGGACAATCGCAAGCTTGCGCGCAAATGCTCTCAAAGCACGTGCATGTGCTGTGTTCATATTAGTATCCTGTGACGGGCCAGTCTGCATTGACGTGTGTTGGTTTGCCGTTCTTCACATTCCTACTGATTTGATTACCACCCACAAGGCATGTCGTCACGCACAAAGTTTCAAATGCATCACCGCCGGAGACGCCAGCCTGCCCCCGTTGGTTGCGTATGCAATGCTAATTGCGCACCGAAACGTTCCTTGTCCCATGCGTACAGGCGCAACTAACAAAAATGTAGTGAGCGCGTCGGGGGCCCAGCCGGTAAAGCTATTTGATTGCTGCTCGGTTCACCTCGTTTAAAACGCGGCGCCGGTGACGGCTGAAGGTGTCAGTAGTTGACCGGCATTTTCACTAAGGCAGTTTTGCACCTGAGATCCGCCCCACCAACCCGGAGCGTTTCAAAGTTTTGACTGGGGCACAGTCTCGCGCATCCACGTTAAAAAAGGCATGGCGCACAGGTCTCTGCGCGGCGTTTGTTGTTGCAAACGTTGGACACCGTAATTGAATGCTGCGTACGCGGAGCGCCTGCCGTGCATTTTTTTGTTATGGTGCAGGCATCCGCAGGCGCGGGTCCGATTGCAGTTATAAATCCTGGTTGGGCAGGTTTAGCTTTCGGCCTGGTCCAAAAGGGTTCATGGGCCCTGACGCCGGGCCTTGCTTTCGCGGTATTCGCGCAGAACCGTAAAAAACTGATTTGCCTCGGGGTCGAAGGGATTTACAAGCAGCCTTTCTTTCATCCGATATGCCTCAAGCTCGGTCACGTCTTCGTGTTCGGACACAAAATAAACCGGTTTACCGCGTTCACCGTAAATCGGGTAACAGGTCCAGTTCATCATGAACGGTTCGCCGTTCTTGCGGTAGTTCCATGTCTGCCCATGAAATACCTGACGCGCCTGCAGAGCTGACTTGAGCCGCTGCAACACGGCACGGTCGGTGTGTTTACCTTGCAGGATTCGCGGTGTTTTGCCGATGATTTCGTCGCGGCTGTAGCCGCTCATTTTTATGAACGCCCTGTTCACATAAATAACACGCGGGCCACGGGGTGGGTCTAGGTTAACGTCTGTGACCATTATCCCGCGCCGTAGATTTTCCAACACAATAAGCCAGTCAAACTTCAGTTGCATAGCATTTGCTCACTCGGTTTGCCCACAATTTTGCACGTCTAGGCTGCTTAGGCAAAAAATAAAATCGCACCATTCGCCTGCGCTACGGTTGCTCGGAAAAGGTGCTTATCAATCCCGCCAATCAAAAAATTGCTTGGGGGCAACCTGCATCAAACAAAAACCGATAAAGCATGACTGTGCGTAAATGCCCAAGAAAAAATGCCGCACAAATGCACAAACCTGAAAGGTAACCGCCCACGCAAAAATGCCGACCAACACGAGTAAACTAAAGTAAATCGCGGCTATGCCACCGTGAATGACCGAAGCTCTTGGAAACCATTCATCAGATCTCGAGGTATGCAAACTGCCGAGACTGGAATACATGTGAACTGCCAGCGAATAAAACAAAATAGGCAATCCGGGTCAGGTGTCACAGCCGCAAGGATAATGGTTCGGGTTGGCTGCGCCGGCTGCGTTCTAACAACCGACAACGACCGCAGCAAAGCCGAGACACATGCCAGATTACGCAACATAAAGAAAAAAAGAGCCGCATTTTGCAAAGTACTTCATTGGTTTTTCGCCTTGAACAACACACCGCATTGCAGCTCGGTAACGCAAGATCCACTACTCACACCAAAGGCGCATGTTCGTGCCTGTGCCATCGTCAAGCATTGCAACCCTCACTTTGCCTAAGGCAATGTCGCTTGCCCACCCCTGCCAGTATGTCGTCTATTCTGCGCATCTGCTTCTCGCATTTGTCTGAGACTTTGTCAGACTGCTGACTGTGTTGCTTCCACCTCTGGAGGATCTCCTTAAAGCGGCAAATGTGTTCATCTGTTTTTTCCAAATGGCCGTCAACTCGTTTGCGCTGTCGGTCGTAATTGTCCATCTGGTCCTGCCATCGCGTATCCTAATCCGAACTAGGGTGTGACTCGTGCATTACCTGGCCACACCCAACCAACAGTAGCACGCCCACATATAGCAAGACTGCCAAGAATCTCACGACATTGTCTTTTGAGCATTTTTCCCAACTCACAACGAATACCCCATCGTTGGACTCGAAACTGGCTTTTCCTATGTCCGCAATTGTATGAAATCGTGCTCAGCCGCCAATCATGATATCGAAAGATCTACGCAAAAGGCGGTTAACCAGCCGCCACATAGACCCAGGGCAAGAAGGTAGTGGTATCTCTTGCTTCATGCCTTTCGGTTAGGCATACGTCAGTATGGAAACTCGGGAGAAATCTTTGCAAAACGAAAACCCGCCATCTACGAAGCAAAGAGCCACAAATCGGTTTTGCGCTCTACGACATGGCGCAGCCAGCCGACAAGCTCGTTGTGAAATCCGTCAACGAAACTGGCCGATGCAATTTCTGGATGCGCAATCGCAATGCGGGCCAGGCCTGCATACAATTGCTGGGCTTCGTTATTGAACAGATACCCGTAATATGCCCAGTTTGTGTCAATCCTCGAGCCGAATATGGGGCGCTTGCATAGTGCGAGTTGACCATACCTGTCTCTTGTAACCTCATCTATGAAAAGTTTTATACCATCATAGTAGTCGTACCACGCGCTCTGTTTCCAAGTGCCATCTGCGATCATAACATCGGGGGTTTGAACACCGAGAACTTCAGCCAGAGCAGAAATTATGTACACGTGGTCTTCAGATTCCGGGCGACCTTTCATGTTGCCGCCGAGCAGATTTTTTGCTTCACGCTCAACCATTTCCAAGGTTGCAGGGCTTGGATCGTCAAGGTTGGTCCTGAACCAATCCACAATTCTGGTAACGAGCTCGACTTGCCCTGATCTTGCTGCAGCAATTATCGGCTCAATACGCGTGGCAAATAACATTGGACGAAGCGACATATGAACGGCCACTATTTGGTTGAATCACAGCATAGTCTATGCGCACTATCTTAGAGTGCACAAAATATACCCCTTCTCATTCTGATGCCTGCCGTCTGCGGCATATTTTTTATTCTTCGCTGCCCAATTTTTAAGATCGCACATGCTTACTGTAAAGGATTTCGCCCAAGAAACAATTCCTGCCGACCCTTAGCGTATTGTACAAATGCTCCACTGCATTGTGAAATCGGGGCACCGGTCTGCTAGCAGCTTTAACCACGGCTAGTCTGCCAGACCAACACCATGAATCCAATCTTATAGTCTGACATCGAATTCTGAGCAAGTCGGAGAAGAGAAACAAGAGCTGCAATCGGCCACCAAACGTTCAACTTCCAAAACCCGGTCCTGACGAAACCTCGGCCTTGTTCAACCCCGCCGGCAGCATAGCTCGCCCGGCGACTCCATTTTGCCTAGCAGGCGCCGAATTCGTGCATGCCGCCACGCATTAAGAGGCTGCCGGCGGTTCACACGAAGTTGCGTGGCGCATTTGTCTCCATAGATATGTGCATGCGCCTGAACTGGTTTGGCCCCCACACCTTGTCGCAGGTGACAAGTTACGCCACTTATTATCGCATTTTCTTAAGCGCGCCAATTTCGGAACACAGCGTTTGCAGTTGTCGCATAACGGTCTTGAGCTGGGTTATTCTGATGCATCCCCACTTTGTGGTTTAAATGAATAGGCTCCAACAAGGCCAGCAAAAGTGCCAAACAGCGCGAAAACAGGGTCGCGTGTAACAAAGCGCTCTTTTAGTTTAACCGCGAATTTGTCGCCTAGCCGACTGTCGTGATGATGACAAATGACCACCCGAACACGATGCATACAGAAAATCCATCCTGCTGAGCAATGCAATTGTTTTGTGGTGGCAACCTAAATTCCAAGACTTTACAGCCAGTACCCCTGAGCGTAAACCGGCAGTCGCGGCACAATGACCCAGAGCGCTGTAATGTGCCCCGCGGTTTCAGGTGTGTGTTTTGACGTAACCCGGGTGCAAACGGTGTATTGTTTTTAAAGTTCTAGTGCCGTCGCAGAGCCGGGTTCGCTTGGCCGCCTTTACATATCGGACTGCCCGATTGGCAAGCATGGTTTTGCCCTGTGAACCTCCAGCCCGCTAGATGTCACTGTTCCCAAAGCCATCGCCTTGACTGGAGCAGCTCGACGAGTCGGGCATCTGCAGCTGGGAACTCGAAGTTGTAAAGTTCATCCGGACCGACCCATCTGAATGTGTTACACCCAAGCGGTTTAGGCTCACCGCCTGTCCACCTGCAAACGTAAAAATGCAAGTGCACAGTGCACTCGGGGTACTGATGCGTAACGCTCTCGAGCAACGGCCCTACCTCGATTTCGATCCCAAGCTCTTCGTGTAGCTCGCGCACGAGGCATTGCTCGAATGTCTCATGCGGTCTGCGTTTGCCGCCCGGGAATTCCCACAGCCCGCCCAGATGCGCACTCGGATGTCGCTGTGCGATGAGGACTTTTCCGTCGTTAAACACGACCGCGGCCGCAACTTCAACAGGTTCGCTCATCGTGTTTGTAGAGTCAGACACTAAATTGCCGGGCACAGCCAGCCAGTTGCTTCAAAATTCACTTTCCTTGTGAGGCTTGATACATACAGCTTGCAAAGCCGGGTTTTTTATCTGCCGATGCTTTTGTAAATAAAGCCGAGCCGTTCCATCTCGGCCGGGTCAAACAGATTGCGCCCATCAAAGACAATAGGTTGGACCATCGTTCTGCGTGCGCGTTCGAGGTCAAGCTGTTTGAATTCATCCCATTCGGTTGCGATTACAAGCGCATCGCAACCCTCAGGGACGTCGTTCATGTTGTCAACAAACGTGACGTCTTTGAGCACGGCCTTGGCTTTTCCCATTGCCTTCGGGTCATGGACACGGAGCAACGCCCCCTGCTGTTGGAGTCTATGACACAGCTCGATTGCAGGCGACATGCGGACGTCATCGGTGTTTTTCTTAAACGCAAGGCCGAGCACACCGATTGTTTTGCCCTTGGTCACCCAGAGCGTGTCAGTGATTTTCTTGACGAACCTGTCCATCTGAAGCGCGTTAATCCGTTGGACCTCTTTAAGCAGGGCAAAATCGTACCCAACCTGCTCAGCAATTTTTATGAATGCACTCAGGTCTTTTGGGAAACAACTGCCGCCAAACCCCAGCGATGCATCCAGAAAGGCGCGCCCGATGCGTTTGTCCAGCCCCATACCATTTGCGACTTCTTGGACATTTGCGCCTGTGGCTTCGCAAATCACTGAAATTGCGTTGATGTAAGATATCTTAAGTGCAAGGAACGAATTCGATGCGTGTTTGATGAGTTCAGCCGAGTTAATGTCCGTAACAAGGATCGGCGCGTTAAACGGTGCATAAATTTCTTTAAGAGCTGCTACAGGCCGCTGTGACAGCACGCCTATGACAATCCTGTCTGGACGCATGAAGTCTTCAACTGCTGAGCCTTCCCGCAGGAACTCGGGGTTACTGGCCACGTCAAATTCGACCTTGGCCTTGCAGAACCGCCGGATAGTTTCGGCCACTTTTTCACCTGTTTTGACCGGTACAGTGCTTTTATCCACTACAATCTTGTAACTGTCCATCGCGGCGGCAATCTCACGAGTGACCTTCTCGATAAAGCTCATGTCAACTGAGCCATCCGGTAGCGGCGGAGTCGGCACAGCAATGAAGATAACATCCGAGTTGTGTACGCCTTCGGCGATACTTGCCGAAAAACTCAACTGACCACCCGCCACGTTTTTTCTGACAAGTTCTTCAAGGCCAGGTTCATAAATCGGTATGCCGCCTGCCTTGAGCAGTTGAATTTTTGCCTCGTCGTTGTCAACGCAGATGACTTTGTGGCCGACCTCGGCCAAGCAAGTGCCTGTCACCAAGCCGACGTATCCTGTGCCAATGATGCTCAGTTTCATTTCTCACCCCCTGTTCAAGCGTACAACACTCAGGATGATTGGACCCGGCCCAATCGGTTTCGTTCGGTCAAGAGCGTAATCGCGTCATCAACCGCCGTAACCGCAGCACAGTTTTCCTATCTGATCAATTTGCGCTGTTCCCAGAGTCCGTGCTCTGGCGTGAAGGCTGCAATTCAGGTCCCGCGGCTGCGCCAGATAGCAGCTGACCTCTGCGCAACCGTTCCAGCTCGATTTCAGCTTGATACGCCAACAGACCACCGCCTTCGGCGTGTGCAACCTCTTCGAAAAGTTTTTTGGCCTGTTCAATTTGGTTTTGTACGACTAACAACCTGCCGAGTGCAAGTTTAGCGCGTGGCACAACCGGACTACCCACATATCTGTCGACTATTTCACGATAAATCTGCATTGCCTCGGCCGGTTTGCCCAATGCAGCAAGACACAACCCACTGCCATAAAGCGCGTCTGGGCGAAACCGGCTTTTTGGGTAATCACGCACAAACCTATCAAACTGTGTTTTCGCCTCAGCAAGCTTGCCCTCGTTAAATAGCGCCCCGGCAGCTAGTAATCGCGCACGAGAGCCGGCGGGCGTCTTGGGATATTTATCCGCCACTCGCAGTAAAGCCGAAGCTGGCACAGGTGTTATCTCGCCTTGAGCTGAGATTGTAGGACGCAACTTCGACAACTCGACTTCAGCGATTTCCTTAGTTCGAGTTTTTTGCCAGAGATAAAATCCGGTCACCAAGCAAACAGCCAAAACAGCTATTGAGCCTATCAACAGCTTTTGCTTGTGCTTGATTGACCAGGCAAAGACCTGCTCGATCGTTATTGGAGAACCAGTTTTTGCAACCATATCGGTCCGGACAGTCTCGGCGTGCCACCACCAAAAAGCAAGCACTAACCTTACATCACCAAGGGCCACACACGCAGCAGGTAGACCTGCAACCAATAAACGCCGTGCAACTGAAAATCTGCCCACGCAATTCCCCCGAGCATAAGGCACTGTGCAGTAATAGCTGCGTTGTGTTATGCCGAACCAAACGCACACGCAGCGGGTAAATGGTGACTTTCAAAGAAAGTTTGCGAATGGCTTGCCCCAAACAAAAAGCCACCGGCCAACGCGAGAGGCAGGTGGCTCAAAAACTGCAGGCTTGGTTCGCCAAATCCGTTAGTGGATTGAAATTCTAAAGAACCGGCTAGGCACAGTGTCCACCACGGGTAAAATGACAGTCTGCGGTTCGCTTGAGGCTGGCTGGATCATTAGTTCCTCTGTCCACGGCCCCAACGGGCTGTCGCTGACGAAAACTTTGTATGTGCGGTATGTCTTAACCGGTCCAAAACTCAGGTTCAACCTGGCCGGCGCACCCTGCTGAAGCGCCACGGCCACAACAAATCTACTCGCCGGGTCAGTGGGATCAGTACCAGCCACGAACTCTGCGTAGTTCGAAAATCCGTCTCCGTCACTGTCCATGCTTGCGATCGGGGCAGCCGGGTTAAAACCAAAATACGCCGCCCAATAATCGGGAATGCCGTCACCGTTTGAATCGGGCGCAACACCGACTACGTTGGCATCAACAGCGAGATTCATCTGTACAACCGGCCCGCGGTCCTGTGGCAACGGACAAACCTGACCTGTATCGTAAACCACCGCAGTCACCGTGTTGCTCACCAAAATGCGCAATGTATCACCCGGTTTAGCTGTGTTTAGCAAGCGTGGTTCTGCGCCATCGTCCATTGGGACGCGCAACAAAAAGTAGTTGGTACTTGTCTGAACGACGCCTGTGGCGATTGTTGCACCATTTAGCTGCGCAATCACAATTATTCCGCCTGGTTGAGTCGAGCGCAGTGGCTGATTAAATCGGTGATAAACCTGACCGTAAACAACTGCATCCGGCTCAGGAATGAGCGCCCAAGCAACAGACGCCCCAACAGTTAACGCCAAGACTAAACTGCACCGTAACATTGAATGATAAACTTGCGTGCTCATAACAAATCAGGTTTTGCTAGTCATAGGTGTCAGGGATCAAGGCATTCTGTTAACAGCGGCATCGGATCAATCGGTTTAACCGTAAAGACAAGGTCTTGGAAATCCTGGTCTGAGGCGCCGCTGACGATGTTGATGTCTTCGAATGCGCAAATGATCTGATTACCAACCGGATCGTAGAAGGTCATGGCCTGGTCGAACTGGCCGGGATTAAGGCTGGCCAGCGTAAACAGTGGCGGATTGCCACGCCCGGCCTTGGCATCTGCTAAGCGCCCATTCGGAATCATGAACAATCCGACTGCAACGCCAGCGGGAACTTGTATTGTGTTTGTCAATCCTGTCACATTCAGGTTGTTGTTCGGCACAATGCCGGAGTTGAGGAACACATTTGTCTCGGTGACACTTGCCAACACCTCAGCAGCTGTTTTGGGTGGATTTGCCGGGTCAAACAGGAAGTAACCGACATCGCTATTGTACCCTGCACCTTTGAAGATGAATTCTAGTGTCATGGTCCCGCTAAGGGTGCGGAAACTCTCGACACCCGGCAAAAGACGCGCTGCCGGTGCCTTGTTAGTTAAGACAGCCAGGAGCGATAATTCAGGGCCGGTGTCGTGAAGACGACCGCCTGTTGGGCGCTCCAGATAGGCAAGTTCGCTCACTGCCGGATTAGATGCAGATAAACCTGCAACGTCCACCACAGTGCCACGTGGGTACACCACAAACGTAACCGTACGGGTCACGATCTGGTCTGAAGTCAAGTCGCCAGACGGGAACCTAAACTCCCAGGTGTTTGTGCCAATACTAGCAGGCAACAGCGCCTCAAACCAACCGTCTGGTTGAACAGTGATTGTCCATACCGCCCCAGAATTACGATCAATTACAATTACCTTCTGACTGCCGACAAAAGACAAGCTGGCCAACAGTTCAGGCAACCGGTTTATGTTGTTAACATTGATTCGAATCAATTCATTTGCCACGCCCGTTAGCGCCTGTGCGGTAGGCATGGTCGTGAGCCTGCGTTCGGCGTATTCTTCAGGGTCAATTACAACCGGATGAAGTCGTATGCCGGCTGCAGCAGCGCGCTCGGCAGCTTGTAAAGTTGCAAGCCGGTCACCGCGTTCCTGAGTCCAGCCCGATTCAATCGGTAAGGTCGGTATGCCGTCTGTTAGCAACACAATGTGTCTGGTCGGCGTGACCAAATAGTCCGTCCCAACCGGTGGTGCATTTGTAAGCGCTTGAATCGCGAGGTCAATTCCTGCGGCAGTATGTGTTCCGCCTTTTGCGCCTTCAGCAGCCACAACGTTAAGCGCAGCCTCAATCAATGCGAAGTCGTTTGTGACTGGCTGAACGATGCGTGTCTGGGCCGGGATAGGCGGGCCGGTGGATATACTGCCGACAGGCGCATTACTTGTGTTGTAGCGCGCAAATTTAACTACGCCCATCCTGATATTCGCGCAATTCGTCAGCATGCGCACAAGCCGACGACACGACTCAACCTCGGCCTCGAAAACCGTATCTTCCTTACCATCTCCGTTCAAGTCAAACCCCGTTAAGCGCCTTGTGCTCGCCGAGGTATCAATCACGAAAATAATATCGTGCATGAAATTGCTCGGGTGACCCAATGCAGTGTAGCCTTTGACAGGGATTGCTGGCTTCTCGCAAAAGCCGGGTCCAGGTACGGGGTCACCTGGGTTGATTACTACAATTACCTCGCTGCTGGCCGAGGCCACACCGTCATTAGCAGTTAGCTGTAATACATACTGCCCGGGCACCGAGAAATACGCCATTGTATTTGTTTCATCTGCGTCTGAAAAAGTGACCGTCCCGGGTCCGCTAAGCTTTGTCCATGCAACACTCAACACGTCGTTTGTGGGAAGGCCATCATCTTGGGCAAATCCCAGCAGCGTAACTGGCCCGGGCACAATGTTTGTTTGGTTTGGCCCCGCCCAGACCACAGGCGGTGCATTGGCGATTACTACCACATCGTCACTTGCAGTTGTCGTGTAACCGCTGGCTGTCAGCCGCAACTGATAGACACCTGAGTCGCTGAACGTTGCCGTTGTAACAGGGCTGTCAGGGTTGGAGAACGTTACTGTGCCTGGGCCGCTTACAACGCTCCATTGTGCTGTCCAATTTGTCTCTGGCGGCGAAGACACACTATAAACCGCGCCGTTCAACGTTGCACTAGCAGGTAGCACGATCAACTGGTCTGGCCCGGCATCAACTACAAGCCCGCGTGGCAACGGAAGTATTGTAATGTTAACTGTGGCCAGCGCCGAGTCGCTCACACCGTCGTTCACCTTGTACGTGAACGAGTCGGTACCGGTGTAATCCTGAGCTGGGTTATAGCTTAAATTTGGCGGTGTACCAGACAGTGTCCCGTTGGCAGGTTGATCAACCACAATGTAGGAGAGCGGACTGCCTTCTTGGTCAAACCCGGTGAGGTTCACAAGCACGGACGTGTTTACATAGCTAGTGACAGACAGTGAGTAGGCAACAGGCGGCGTATTGGTCGGTTCACATTGCACATAACCAATGAACCGCGCTGTAATACGGTTTTGACTCGGCAGCCGATAACTCAGAAGTCGCACCTGTGCAAAACCACAGATTCGATAGGCTGTATTGGCACCACTGCCACGTGCTTGGTCCCAGATCGGCACGATAATGTCTGTCGTGAGTAAAAGGTCCAGCGCTCTGCGCACATCCTTGCTGTTGTCAATACCAGACAGGCCACGTACCCAGTCGCCAACGTTTAATTGACGGTCGGCTGGATTATCCGGATTGACATACGCAGCGCTGTTGCCCGGCGGCTTCAAACTTCGAATTAGTGCCGGTACATTCTGCTCGCCCGTCCATGAAAGCCAGCCGAAATTCCCAGGCTGCGTGCCGTTATAAATGTCGGTTAGCACTGTCCCGGGGGTAACGCCTTTCAGCGTCTGTGCAGAAAGCGCAATTGGATACAGTTCACATGTCTGTGCCACCAGACTACCGGCACAACATAACGCCACGTATGTACAAACCAGCCGGGCCGACTTCAAGATCGTGCCGCCCGAGAATTTAAGCCGATAACGTTTCATATGATTAAAGGCCGTTATTGCTGCATCCATATCGAATTGTTCTGCGGAACCAAAACCTCACACACACCTGGCTTTCGCAAAGGCGCCAGTGACAATGTCACGTTTTGAGATGCTGACCCACCAGCGCCTGTGGATGGCAAACTCGCAGTGATAACCGCCGGCTCGTAGTCCTTTGCACCAACCGACAGTACTTGAACCGGCGCGTCTGGGATACCCATTATGACGAAGCTACCTTGTGCATCGGTACGAACTTCGCCTTCGATCCCGTCAATCGCAACCGTGGCGCCGGGCACAGGTTTGCCAGTTACAGCATCTACAACTGTGCCACGGTAATTTGGCCCAATCCATTTGCTCGCTTCATTGACACGCACCCATACACCTTGATACGGGCGCAGACTGTCCAAGGTGCTACCAACTAGGTTGCCAGGACTGTACAATAACCAACCTGAACCTGAATAAACCGCGGCCAGCTCAAGCTGACCTGCGACTGGCGCAAATGCAATTGCAGCGTCCTGGGCAAGCCCGGAACTGTACCCCACTAGGTTCCACCCAGGCTGAAGTGGTTGTCCTTCATACGAATTTACTGCGTTTACCGTGGGCAGACCGGTTATAGGCAAGACAGCGTTTTCGCGCATCCGAATCCAGTATGCATTGCCCGCAACCATCGTCCTAAGATCGTTCAGCCCTGGCACAGCGGGGTTGTACCCGTACCAACGACCGTTCGCGTAAGTCCAAACCGCATCGAATTTACCTGCAATCGGTGCCAGTACCCCCGCAATGCTGGTGTTGGTCGGTTGAAGAGGCAGCGACACCAGATTCCATCCTTCTTGCAAAGTCAATGTCGCTTGTTCGATGCCGGACCCACGGCCCAAGGCCGCTCCAAACAGCAACACGCCCAGAACAAGCCAACAGGCGGCTGCCTTGTAAATCCGAGAGTGAAGTCGCAGCGGCAAGAATCCACGTGACCAGAACACGGCCCGCTGCCGCAATTGAGTTAGAACACTTGCGTCGCGTTTCATAAAATACGGCGCTGTCTGCTCGCTTTGTTAAACCCCCTTTTTTCTGTTTTTGATCGCCGCGGCCTCCGCAGCGGCACTTTCCGGAGTGCACGGTTATGTCCAATTTTTTGCCATGGCCCTTAACCTCAAACCATGCACCCTTTGGCCTTGCGTCTGTGTTTAGCAAAAACCGAGCCACTTAAAATTTTATCACTGGCTCGTTTTACCCTTTTTTACAATGCGTGCTTTATTTTTGGACACTGTCCGGCACCGCAGAGGCCGAAATTCAGGGCACAGACACCCGCTCGAAACAAATTTGGGTGGAAATAGCAATAGCAAGTCCTACATTATCAGGTAGTTATCATATTTGGCCAAATGTTTAAGCCCGTTCGTAACATTAATTTATGTCCGGAATTTGGACGCGCAGAAGGTCCAGTGTCGCTGCAAAAACAAGTTGAGGCCGCCTCATTTTCCTCAGGTCACATTTTTGGACAGTGTGTCCATGTGTTGGACACAGGTTTGGACACTAAGATACGTCACCCTGGCCATGTTTAGGTTCGTGTTAAGCGGCTGTCGTTAAAGCAACTTCTTAAAAAGCAAATCGGTAAACCCTTTAGGTTTGCTCGTTTTCCGATCGAGGGTGACCTCTTCTTCAGCCTGTTAAACCAGTTACAGTTTAGAATTGCATTATTGCCAAAAGACATGGCGTGAACTGCGTGTGCATTGCTGTGCGCCCAGCAGCCAGATGACTACCTGGTCCGCTGAGCCCGAAAAACTGGTTTGGGGAGGACAACCGTCCCCGGGTGCAGCTTGGACGCGCTTGCCTGTGCGTGCACGCACGGACACAGGCCTTGCCTCCCACACCTGTCGGCGCGGCATGCTGGTCATATCGGCAACAAGTTCGTTCTGATGGTGTTTAGCGCCACTGGCGCGCAAAAAAGCACGCAAGCCGCGTACGCTCCCCATCCAACCAAGTAACTCGGGCTAATTGGTGCAGTTACAAGGCGAAAATGCTATCGGCGAACAGGTTCGAATGAGACCGGGCACTTTTTACGCCATTCGCTGAATCTGTTTTTTTTCGGCATATGGTCATGTGGAACGCCGCTTTCTGGGCGGTCTTAAGGAAGTGTCATTTCGACCACGCCAATGGCAAAGTACCCGAAGGCCTTTTTTCAACGGGAGTGCGCGCGTATTGATTCAGAAACTGCTCAGCAGTGTCCAATGGTGAACGACTTGCCAGTGCTTTGGCGGGTTCAGATTGTGCAACGCGTTTTTCCTCCGTGCTTACGTTTAAACGGATTACCAACACCGGAAGTTTTACCGGAAAATTCTTGATGACTAACCTTTGCGCGGCCAAATTCTCAGGTGCCAGGGCCCACAGAATGCGGACTTACGAACCCCGCCAGGGCCGGAAGGCAGCAACGGTAGTATGCTCTGCATGTGCTGTGGTTACCCTGGCACAAGAAATTTGCAGGCTGCAAGTTTCGGTGTTAGTCGAAAATTTCTTAGCCTGCAAACAGCGGATTAATTTTTCGCACGATAAACCGCCGATGTCATACCTTGTCATTGCACGTAAATATCGCCCGCAACGGTTTGAGGACGTTGTCGGGCAGGAACATGTCACGCGCACACTTGAAAACGCAATCAAACAAAATCGGCTTGCGCATGCGTATCTGTTCTGCGGCCCGCGCGGCACGGGCAAAACAACAATCGCTCGCATATTTGCCAAGTGCCTGAATTGCACAAACGGTCCGCGTGTTGATTTTGACGATGACGACCCCCGGTGCAAGGAAATCACCGAGGGTAGGTCACTCGACGTGCTCGAGATAGACGGCGCAAGCAACCGCGGCATTGACGAGGTGCGCGAGCTACGAGACACGGTCAAATACGCTCCGGCTGCGTCCAGGTTCAAAATCTACATCATCGACGAAGTTCACATGCTCACCAAAGAAGCGTTTAACGCATTGCTTAAAACGCTCGAAGAACCACCACCGCATGTGAAGTTCATGTTCGCAACAACCGAGCCTGAAAAGGTGTTGCCAACAATCATGTCGCGTTGCCAGCGGTTTGACCTGCGGCGCATCCCGGCTGCATTGATCGTCAAACGACTTCGGCAGATCGCAAAAATCGAAAAGGTTCAAGCCGATGAGGCGGCCCTTTACGCAATTGCGCGCGGTGCAGACGGCGCAATGCGCGATGCCGAAAGTGCGCTTGACCAACTAATCAGCTTTTGCGGCGGCAAAATCCATGAGCAAGACGTGCTTGCCATGTTCGGCCTAGCTGCGCAAAGCCAGATACTTGAGCTGGCAGAAGCAATAATAAACGGCGATACCCAAACCGCACTGCGACACGTTGATGAGCTTGCCGGCTGTGGCAAAGACCTCGGCAGATTACTGTCAGATCTGCTGGGGCATTTCCGCAATTTGATGGTTTACAAAATATCGCGGGATGCACTTGACCTCGGTGAACTGTCCGAGCAGCAAATCGATGCACTTGCAAAGCAGGCAAACGCAATTGACGATGAAACACCGCGCCGCCTGATAGAAGTGCTCACAGACGCAGAGTCGCGGTATCGTGATGTCGTATCAAAAAAGATCTTCGTCGAAGTCACATTGCTCAAGGCCGCCGAAGTACGGAACGCTGTTAGGCTCGATTCAGTGTTACGTACCCTCGCACAGTTGCGCGCTGCGGCACTGCAACCGCCGCAGGATAAAGCTCAAAACGAGACTATTGGGGGGCAAACCAGCGGCAAATCGCCCGGTTCAAAGCCGGTTGTACCGACTGCAAAGTCTGAAACACATGAGCGTAAACACACAGGTACACATGCCTCTCAAGCAGCGCTTACTAATGGCCCGGCGCAAATGCCGCCCGACTGGTTGACTGAGTTATGGGCCAAGCTGCTTGAAACCGTTGGCCGGGTGAGCCCTTTTACCAGCACACGTTTTCTGGAAGCACACCCGATTTCATTGAGTGGCGGAATATTCACGATCGGGTTTGACCCAGCCAAGGAAGGCAACATGCACCTTGCAGATAATGAACGCGACCGTTCGCTGCTCGAGGCCAAGCTGGCTGAACTTGGTCACCCTGGTACACAGGTAAAAATTGTGACTGCACCCGCCCCTGACGGATGGGTTGCGCGTAAGGAGCACATTCAACGGCGCTCGACCGCTGCTTTTGAAACAATAAATGCCGCTCAGCCGGCCACGCCCAACATGAAAAGTGGCCCGATGAAAATTTCGTTGACCGAATTCAAAAACGACGCGCTAATCACCAAAGCGCTCGAGATCTTCAAAGGCCAGATCATCGAAGCGCAAGGGTAGGATTTATTGTTGAGCATTTGCAGTACATAGCTTTGTCCAACGAATGTCACATGGCGAATCTACCAGGACCAATCACCGCGCTCGTGGCCGAGCTACGCAAACTGCCCGGGATCGGGCCGCGGTCGGCCGAACGGATTGCATTGCACATTATCCAAAGCCCGACTGACAGCGTGCAACATTTGGCAGACATACTGCTCCGTGCCCGGGCGCAAATTCAGCCCTGCGGAATTTGTGGTGCATTAGCCGACAAATCGCCCTGTGCAATTTGTACCGATCCACAGCGCGACAGCGCCTTAGTGTGCGTGGTTGAACAACCGACCGACGTGTTACGGGTCGAAAAAACCGGCGCGTTCCGCGGTAAATACCATGTGCTGGGCGGTAAAATCTCGCCCATCAACAAAATCGGGCCCGAACAGTTGCGCATTACCGAACTTGAAAAACGGCTGCAAACCGAGCCGATCAAAGAAGTCGTGATCGCCCTCGGCACAGACGTTGAAAGTGACGCAACCGGTTTTTACCTCGCACGACGTCTAGCACGCGAGGGCCTTAAAGTCACAAGAATCGCCTATGGTTTACCTGCTGGTACAGGGCTTGAATTCGCAGACGAAGTAACATTAAGTCGCGCGTTGGAAGGACGCCGCGAAATGATTTGAGATGATCCTTATGACGTGGTCTTTTCAGGTTTGCCCGGCCCAGCCCGAGACTGTGGTTCTCTGAACAGGTTAATTTGCACGCAAAAGGGGTTATGTCACAGGCACGCATTGTGGTTTTTGATCTTGGGAACGTGTTTCTGAAGTTCGATTACTCAATCGCCGCGCGCCGGATCGCCGCGCGCAGTACTGTCTCAGCCGAGCAAGTGCTCGACCTCATCAACCATTCACCACTGATCCACAAGTTCGAGTGCGGCAAGATCGGTACAGACAATCTGTTTAACGAGCTGCAGCGATTAATAGGCTATACCGGCACGCGCGATGAATTCGTCAATGCATTCTGCGATGTGTTCACGCCCATCGAACCGATGATACAGCTCAACAGGCAGTTGCGCAGCCGCGGCGTACCCACATACATCTTCTCAAACACAAACGAGGTCACAATCGAGTTCATCGCGCGCACATACCCGTTCTTTGTCGAGTTCGACGGCTATGTGTACTCCTACGAGCACGGTGTGATGAAACCCGACCCAAAACTCTACGAAGTAGTCGAGCGGTTGACAGGCAGAGCCGGTGCCGAAATATTTTATCTCGATGACCTGCCCCAAAACGTCGCAGCCGGCGCAGCGCGCGGTTGGCAGGCTGTACTACACGAAACACCTCAGAAAAGTCGGCAGGCACTTCACATTGCCGGTCTGCTGTGACGTATAAGGTTCTCACCAAGTCCGTCTTGGCGTTGTACAGCTCCCAGTAAAAACCTGTCTCAGCTTTGTGCCGCACCATCCATACATCAAATGAAGATCAAACCATGCCATCTAGTAGCGTTAAACATGAACATATCCGCATCTTACCCCTCACCACCCACAACCAAAACAACAACCAACGTACCGCCGGTCATCTGGATTTCACCAATAAAACGCTGCCTTTATTCAAGTCGCCAAAAGCTCGAACAGTATAACACCGTACCAATTGGGGCGTGGACAAGTCAGCCTGGCGGAGAGGGAGGGATTCGAACCCTCGATACGGCTTTTGGCCGTATAACGGTTTAGCAAACCGCCGCCTTCAGCCACTCGGCCACCTCTCCTAAGCCTGAAGACTGGTGCGCAACAAACTTAGCACAACCACTTTTCACTTGTCGCCAAAAAAATTTAACAACTGATTCAGGCCGCCGTGTGCCTGGCTAAACCCGAAAAAACCAAGTTACACCTACTAGCACCGGGCAACCGGCCCACTCGAATCAACCCCAACCTATACGGAGGCCTGGGCTTTATTTGCACCCGGCCCGGCCCAGCTGGCAAAAACCAATCAACCGCACTACCGTAGGTTTGAAGGCGCGCGTTGCATTGTGCAGCGACTGCAGCCGCGGCTGCGAGAACCTTTCCCTTCCGCACAACTAACTAGTCCACGCAAAAGCGCACCACCCATGGCCACACCCAACATTTTCGCTATCATCACTCAAACGCATGAAGTGGATTGTTCCATCACACGAAAACGTTCTTTACCAGACACCCGAACAGCATCTTTTGGAATACTCAGCAACGACTCAGCAACAATTTCAGCCTCATTTCGCAACAATGGACTTAGGTCTGTGCCTGACTCCATCTTTGTGTGTTTTGATCAAGCGCATTGTGCCGTACGTCACGCCAAATCTAAAAAGCAATGCAACTCGACCCGCCGCAGCATCGCCGCAGACCACTGTATCGCATGCAGCTCCGCCTGTGCATTACAGCTACCGACTAAGGCGCCGTTAAATTAAGTGCAGTACCTCACAGCAGAGTGAATACAGCACATGAAGCGGTTGTATGATTTCGTCAACGGTCGCCACTGAAATTATACAATCAGTAGGGCAAATAAGTTGCTGATACCCAGAAGCAAAGCACGCCAACAGTGATGTCTTTAGCAAATGCTTCGTACGACAGAATTGCCTTGCGCGACCGTTCGTGGTTCGTTCGCCGGCTCCCAAAAGTGTTGGCGACCGGCAGCTACTCAAACCAAAGCCCCTAAACGGGCATAAACCGGGCCTTCCAGACGTTGCGGCACCGCCTAAAGGGCCCGGCTACGCTCAGTAGAAACACTGGCCCTTTATCTTTGACATCTGCACTCATTCGCTGCATGGCCAATTCCCACCGTATTCTCACAGCCACGCTGACCCTAACCATGGGACTGGTCTCAGGTGCACAGTTTGGGCAGACAACTTTAGTGGTGTACCAGCTAGCTCAGTCATTCCGACATCTCGACAAACCGCAGCCAAGCCCCCTGATTGCCGGCCACCCCGCCCTGGAAAAACCATCTGCTTTGGCCTGAAGACAATAGGCCATGGCAAAGCGCATCTGCGAGCCGCTCTCTTCTTACAATCTGAGACCTCCAATCTAAAATAAAGCGTAACGTGGAAGCAGCACCAGCACACACTTGAGCTGTCAACTCCGCTCCAATCCTGTACAACGCCGTGGCGTTGAGGAGTGTCCTG
>FMJZ01059928.1_pt1 | contig 23242 bp, 19 predicted proteins | sample 1987881 | NCBI WGS metagenome assembly FMJZ01 (sample SAMEA4378227, study PRJEB15110) | soil metagenome | biome: soil; feature: Field; material: Soil | place: India | collected 2015-03-11 | depth 0 m
CCACGGCGGCGCCAACGAGGCAGTGCTGCGGATGTTGCAGCAGATTGGCCACCCCAAGAATGTGCCGGGATTTATCGAGCGGGTGAAGAAGGGTGAGATGCGTCTGATGGGTTTTGGCCACCGCATCTACAAGAACTACGACCCACGGGCCAAAATCATTCGCAAGATCGCGCACGAAGTCTTTGCGGCGACGGCGGCCAACCCGCTGCTCGATGTGGCGATGGAGCTGGAGCGGACGGCGTTAGAGGACGATTACTTCATCGCGCGCAAGCTCTACCCGAATGTGGACTTCTACAGCGGGTTGATCTATCAGGCCCTGCGCTTCCCAATCGAGTATTTCCCCTTCCTGTTCGCCATTCCGCGCGCGTCAGGCTGGTTGGCGCAGTGGCTTGAGATGCTCGAAGACCCCGAGCAGAAGATCACTCGCCCGCGGCAGGTGTATGTTGGCTCACAGCGGCGCGATTACATCCCCGTCGACCAGCGGTAAACCGTCGCAGGGGCAGAGCACCGCTCTGCCCCTGCGTACCCCTGCTTACACCTTAAACGCACTCCGTCCGGCGTACTTCGCCGCACTGCCCAACTCCTCCTCGATCCGCAGCAACTGGTTGTACTTCGCGATACGGTCGGTGCGGGCCGGTGCGCCGGTCTTGATCTGGCCGGCATTCGTCGCCACCGCCAAATCGGCGATCGTCACGTCTTCGCTCTCGCCCGACCGGTGCGAGACCACCGCCGTCCATCCGCTGCGCTGCGCCAACTGGATCGCGCTCAGCGTCTCGGTTAGTGAACCGATCTGGTTGAGCTTGATCAAGATCGAATTGGCGGCGCGAGCATTGATGGCGCGCTGCAATCGTTGCACATTGGTGACAAGGAAGTCATCGCCAACGAGTTGAACCTTATCGCCCAGCTTAGCCCGCAACAGCGCCCAACCCTCCCAGTCATCTTCGGCCAAGCCGTCTTCGAGCGAGATGATGGGGTAGCGATTGGCCAGATCAACCCAGTAATCAACCATCTCGGCGCTGGTCAACGAGCGGTCCTCGCGCTTGAGGTGATACTTGCCGTCTTCGTAGATCTCAGTCGTGGCCGGATCAAGCGCGATGAAAATCTGCTCGCCGGGACGGTAGCCGGCCTTTTCGATCGCTTCCATAATCAATTGCAGTGGGGCGTCGTTGGTTGGCAAGCTTGGCGCAAAGCCGCCCTCATCACCCACTGTTGTGCTAAAACCGCGATCATGGATGACCTTCTTGAGCGCATGGTAAATCTCGACGCCCCAGCGCAAGCCCTCGCGGAAGCTTTCCGCCCCGACTGGCATGATCATAAACTCCTGAAAGTCGGTGCTATTGGTGGCGTGCTGGCCGCCGTTCATAATATTCATCATCGGCACCGGCAGCACGTGGGCATACACACCGCCGAGGTAGCGGTAGAGCGGCATGCCAAACGCGGCGGCGGCAGCCTTGGCAGCCGCCAGCGACACCCCCAAAATCGCGTTCGCCCCCAGCTTGCTCTTGTTAGGCGTGCCGTCGAGCGCGATCAGCTCGTTATCGAGCGCAATCTGATCGGCGGCATCAAAGCCGATCAGCGCCTCGGCAATGTCTTGATTCACCGCCTGTGCCGCCTTGAGCACACCCTTCCCGTTGTAGCGCGACTTATCGCCATCGCGCAGCTCAAGCGCCTCGTGCGCGCCGGTTGATGCGCCGCTCGGCACAATCGCCCGCCCTACATCGCCACTCTCCAGCCGAACATCGACCTCGATCGTCGGGTTGCCGCGCGAGTCAAGCACCTCGCGGGCAATGATCGCTTCGATAAGAGTTGACATAGTTCCTCCGGGTAACAAAGCCCGAAACCACGAGCCTAGCAGCAAGCTGCTGCTAGCCGCGCTCAGTATAGCACGGATGCAACGCTTCATGCGGTAGCGGTTACTTGCCGCCGCCACGCAACCCCCATTCGTTTCCCATTCGTTTATTCGTTATCCATTCGTTGTCCCTACTAGCGTGATGGCCGCAAAGCGTGTATCCTAGAAGTACCGGAGTTGCACATGGGGAAGGAGCAACCTTCATGCGACCGCGTGAGCACTTTGATCACGAATTGGATGCCCTGCGCAAGCAGGTGGTGGACATGGGGCGCGCCGTCAGTGTGGCGCTTGAGCGGGCCATTTCGGCGCTGGAACGGGGAGATGCTGAGTTGGCCAAGGCGGTGGTGGCCGGCGATGCCGCTCTCAACGCGGCCAAAGACTCTATCGAGCAGCAAGCGATCAACCTGATCGCGACCCAACAGCCGGTAGCGCGCGATCTGCGCCGGATTGTGGCCGCCATCGCGATGAGCTATGAGCTGGAACGAATCGCTGATTATGCCAAGAGCACGGCCAAGATGGTGATTGGTAGTCCTGACCCCAATCGGGGGCCGCTAGCAGCGCCGGCAGAGCTCGTGGTGTTGGGCAAGACGGCGCAGGCCAATCTTGATCGAACGCTTGCTGCGCTCGCCAACGGCGGCGCTGATGCGATCAAAGACATTATCGCCCAAGAGGACGAGATCGACCACGAGTACAAGCAGTTGAAGCGTACCTTGGTCGCTAAACTCTCCCCTCCCGAAACCGCCGATCTGCTCTTTATCGCTCACAACTTCGAGCGGGTTTCCGACCGGGCCTTGAATATGGCCGAGAAGATCATCTTTATCTCCAGCGGCGATCAGGTCGAATTAAACGATTAACCGCTCTTTCCGGTACGGGCATAGCAGCGCTATGCCCCTTCTTTAATTCGCATTGACGTTTGTCTCCCGCGCCTGTACTTGCCCCTGCGCGCCGATCTGGATCGGCCCAATCGGCTTGAGACTGCAACTCGCGCAGAGGTCGGTAATTGCCGGTAACGCCGCTGGCGCGACCAGCAAGACCAGCCGGTCTCCCGGTGCAAAAACGGTGCTGCCGTTCGGGATAATGTAGCCGTCTTCACGTTGAATCTGCACGACCAACAACCCGCGTGGCAGATCGGCATCGATCAGTGATTTGCCCACTAGCGCCGAATCAGACGGAATGTGCGCTTCCAGAATCTGGCTGGCGCCGCTCACATCAGGCACAAACAGATGGCTGTCCACCTGTTCCGGTTGGGTGCTCATCACACCCAGCCGGCGCGCGACCCAGCTAATTGAAACCCCTTGCACCAATACTGATACCAGTACGATAAAGAAGACAAGGTTAAACAAGAGCGGCGCATCAGGGACGCCGGCCAAGAGCGGGAACGTGGCCAGCACGATCGGCACCGCGCCGCGCAATCCGGCCCACGAGATCATCAAGAGTTGCGCCAGCGAGCGCCGTTTCCAACCAATGGCGATCATGACCGACAATGGCCGGGCCACAAAGACGAGCCACAGCGCCATGGCCAAGCCTTGTCCGGCCACTGCCGGCAGTTGCGACGGGAACACAAGCAGCCCGAGAATGAGGAACATCGCAATCTGGCTGAGCCACGCGACGCCGTCGTGGAAGCGCAAGATCGAGCGTTTATGCACGATGTTGGCGTTGCCGAGCACAATCCCGGCCAAATAGACCGCCAAAAAGCCGTTGCCGCCGATGAGCGCGGTAAAGCCGTAGGTCAGCAGCGTCAGCGCAATCGTCAACACGACGTACAGCCCCTCTTGTTGCAGCCGGATGCGGTTAACGACCCAGATCATTAAGCGGCCAAACGCATAGCCGCCGGCTGCGCCCAGCACCATTTGGAAGATAAAGGCCGGTACAAGGCTGATGATGGTGGCTTGCGGGTTGATGAGCAATTGCGTCAGCCCGATCGTCAGAAAGACCGCAATCGGATCGTTACTGCCCGATTCAAGTTCAATCAGCGGTTCGAGACGGTGCTTGAGATGAATGCCGCGCGTGCGCATCACGCTAAAGACTGCCGCCGCGTCGGTTGAGGAGACAATCGCCCCTAATAACAATGCTAACGGCCAGTCGAAGCCAAGAATGAGCCGTGCCCCCGCCGCGGCAATGATCGTGCTGACCAATACGCCAACATTGGCGAGGATCAATCCCTCAGTGAGCACCGGCTTGATAATGGGCCAGTCAGTATCGAGACCGCCGGAAAAGAGAATGTAAACTAGGGCGATGACGCCGATCAGTTGGGCTGCGGCGGCGTCGGTGAAGGCGATGCCACCCGGCCCGTCAGAACCAGCCAGCATGCCAATGGCCATAAAGAGGATGAGCGCCGGCACGCCAAACCGGTTCGAGGCGCGGGTGGCGGCGACGCTAATCGCCAGTAACAAGCCGGTAATAAGTAACAATGGTTCGGTTGTCATGGCTGCGCTCCGCTATACAATGCATGAATAGCATAACATGTATAGCGGTTGCGAGCGCGGCTAGCCGGTGAAGTTTACCCTATTCCGCCCATTGCAGCCTTGCCGGGTCAATCGGTTCGCGCCGGTTGGCCGGCAGCCAATTGAAACATGCCGCTATGTCACCGTACGGCACAAATTCTAATCCGATGAAGCCGGTGTACCCGCTCTCCGCAATGGCGCGAAAGATGAAGGGGAAGCGCAATTCGCCGGTGCCGGGTTGGTGGCGGTCAGGCGCATCAGCCACCTGTATGTGCCCGATCCGGTTGATGTGCTGGCAAATGGTGCGGGTGATGTTGCCCTCCATCAACTGCATGTGGTAGACATCGTATTGGTAGCGTCGGTTCGGCGCTCCCACGCTATCAAGCAGCGCTAGCGTCTCGGCAGTGGTAGTCAACAGGTAGCCGGCATTCTCCCACGCATTGAGCGACTCGACCACCACCTCAATTCCAGCAGCGGCGGCCTGCTCGCATACCCACGCCAAATTGTCACGCACCCGCGCCAGTTGGCTCTCGCGTGATTCATCGGGCAACAACTTGCCCACCAGCGCATTCATGCGCGGGCACCCAATCTGGTGGGCGAAGTCCAACGCTTGTGGCACAGCCGCCCGCCATTCGTGTTGGCGTTCCGGGTGATTCAGCCAGCCGCGCTCACCCTGCGCAAGATTACCGGCGGGAAAGTTCACCAGCGCGATCTGCAACCCAGCATCGCGAATGTGACGAGCCAGCGCGGCAAGATCGACCCCATCCGGCCACCAGCATTCGACGGTGCCAAATCCCAATCGGACTGCGGTCTCAAACCGCTCACGCCATGGTTGTTCGCGCAAGGTGAGTGAAATATTCAGCGCAAAACGCAGCATCGCGTATCCTCGCTATTGCCGGCTACTGCCCAGCGCTTGGTCAATGGCCTCGTAATAAACCCGGAAAGAGATCGAGTCGACGTGGCCGCCGCCTTCCAGCCGGTAGAACGAGAGTGGCGCGGTCACTTCAGCCGCCAGCCGTTCGCCGTCGGCAAACGGTATGACGTGATCATTCGTGCCGTGGAAGATCACAACTGGGCAACGCACTTGACCAATCCAGCTATACGAGCGCAATGGGTACTTGAGCAAAAAACTCGGCGCCCATGGAAAGCGGCGGCGGGCAATTGTTTCGATACTGTAATATGGGCTTTCCAGAATGAGCAGGCGTGGTTGGTGATTGACCGCCAACCATGAAGCGAAACCGCTGCCCAGCGAGCTGCCATAGAGCACGATTTGCGGTTCAGGGTAGCGTTCCATCACCCATGCATAGACTGCTTCCGCATCGGCGAGCAGTTGTGCTTCGCTGCTAATTGCGCCGGTGCTGAGGCCATAGCCGCGGTAATCGGCCATCACCACATCGTAGCCGCGCTCGATCAAATGAGGCGCCACCACCTCGGCAATTTGGACGTTGCCGCCATTACCGTGAAAATAGAGCACGACACCCCGCGGATCAGCGGTGCGAAACCATAGGGTGTGCAATTCAGCGCCGTCAACCGGAATAAACAGCTCTTCGTGCGGCAGGTCAAAGGTGTAGCGGGAGCCAGGAGGCAACCGTTCAGGAAAAAAGAGCAACCGTTCTTGCACTAGATATATCCCGATGCACAGGGTTCCATAGAGCACTACCACCGTCACAATCAGGTATTGCAACGCGGTCAGCACGAACGAACGCCTCTTTGCAGGTGCAGATGCAGAAGATTGCAGCGTAGCCATCGTGCCATTCTCCCGATGTAGCGCCACACAGCAGTGTGGCGGGAACGCCACGCCGCTATGCGACGCTCCTATCCGACGGTCTCACCAACCGAGCACGATCGCAAAGATTAACGGCGCCACAATGGTCGCATCAGACTCGATAATAAATTTGGGAGTATCAACCGCCAGCTTGCCCCACGTAATCTTCTCGTTGGGTACCGCGCCCGAATACGAGCCATAGCTAGTGGTCGAGTCGCTAATCTGGCAGAAATAGCCCCACACCGGCACCCCTTCGCGGCCCAAATCTTGGTGCAACATCGGCACGACGCAGATCGGGAAGTCGCCGGCGATACCGCCGCCGATCTGGAAGAAACCGATCGAAGCTTCGGCTGAGGTGCGTGTATACCAATCGGCCAGATCGATCATATACTCGATGCCGGTGCGCACGGTATGTACGTTCTTGATCTCGCCGGTGATGCAGTGGGCCGCGTACATATTGCCGGTGGTCGAATCTTCCCACCCCGGCACATAAATCGGCAGATTGCGCTCCATCGCGGCGTAGACCCACGAATCGCGCGGATCGATCTGATAATACTGTTCGAGTTTGCCCGACCGCAAAATGCGGTAGATAAACTCGTGCGGGAAGTAGCGCTCGCCGGCCCGGTCAGCGTTTATCCACTCATCGAGCAAGGCCTTCTCGAGCCGGCGCATTGCCTCTTCTTCCGGGATGCAGGTGTCGGTCACCCGGTTCATGTGGCGTTCGAACAGCTCTTGCTCTTGCTGGGGGCTGAGGTCGCGGTAGTGCGGCACTCGCTCGTAAAAATCGTGCGCGATCAGGTTAAAGATATCTTCTTCCAGATTAGCGCCGGTGCATGAGATGGCATGCACCTTCTCTTGCCGGATCATCTCGGCCAGCGAAAGGCCGAGTTCGGAGGTGCTCATTGCGCCGGCCAGTGTGATCATCATCTGGCCGCCTTTGGCGAGATGCGCGCGGTAGCCCTCGGCGGCATCAACGAGTGCCGCCGCGTTGAAATGGCGAAAATGATAACGGATAAATTGGGTGATAGCTCCGTTCGTCATACATGGTTCCTTTCATCGTGGGGCACAGCGTCGCTGTGCCCATACATCTTGTTGTGGGGAGGCGCAGCAGCGCGGCGTCCGTACCTCGTGTCGTTGGGGCGCAGCGGCGCGGCGCCCGTACGAGGCGCTGTGCTCTAATGCAGCACAGCGTTCTGTCGCCACCGATTATAGCACGCTGGCATGCAACGCGGGATCGTGAAGGAAGCCACACGAAACAGGGGAAGAATTTACCAAAACTTTACACAAAACTTAACCTGCGCTGAAAAAGGGTTGCTACAATCATCCCACCGCGATATGAGATGCATAACTGGCATGTTGCGTGCGGGTCATTGTGCCGTTTGAGTTGCCGACCGTGTTCGTGGCGCGTTTCACCATGTTCGTGAGATTCGGCGCATTGATTGCAGCGACAGCAGGGATGCATCGCTTGTAAGGAGCAGTGCAGCGCAAGTGAAGGAGGTCCTATGTCGGATCTGTCCAAGCTCCCGGTTGCGGAGCGGAATCGGCGGTATTGGCAAGAGAACCTGCGCCTGATCTCGATTTTGATCGTGATCTGGTTTGCGGTTTCGTATGTGCCGGTGCTCTTCGTCGAAGCTCTGAACAACATCGTGATTGCCGGTTTTCCTCTCGGCTACTACATGGGTAGCCAAGGATCGTTGATCGTGTTCGTGGTGGAAATTTTCTATTACGCCAACGCCATGAACAAGTTGGATGCGAAGTACGGTTTGAGTGATCGCGATCGCTAGTCCAGCATCAGTTTCTGTAGTCGCAGAGGAGAAACGCGCATGTCTGCTTCGGCCCAGAGCGTCTTCCGCAACCGGTTGGCGCGCTATTATGGTTACTTCACGCTTGGTCTGGTTGGCTTCAGTCTTATCATGCTGATGCTTGAGATCTTTGCCGGTCTACCCACGCAAGTCATCGGTTGGATCTTCCTGTTGTTAACGATGGCGCTTTACGCGACGATCGGCATTTTGTCGCGCACCAAGGCGCTCGATGAGTATTATGTCGCCGGTCGCAATGTGCCAGCGGTGTTTAACGGCATGGCCACCGGCGCCGACTGGATGAGTGCAGCATCATTTATCTCGATGGCTGGCACGCTCTGGTTGCTCGGTTACGATGGTCTGGCCTACATCATGGGCTGGACGGGCGGCTACGTGTTGCTGGCGCTGCTCTTTGCGCCGTACCTGCGCAAGTTTGGCCAGTACACCATTCCCGACTTTGTTGGCGCACGTTTCGGTGGCAATACCGCCCGCGTGGTGGCCGCGATCTGCGCGATTATCGTGTCGCTGACCTACGTGACTGCGCAGGTGGTTGGCGTCGGCCTGATCATGCAGCGCTTCGTCGGCGTTGATTACACGATCGGCGTGATCCTTGGCCTGTCGGGTGTGCTGGTCTGTTCGTTCCTTGGCGGGATGAAGGCTGTGACGTGGACGCAGGTGGCGCAGTATATCATCCTGATTATTGCCTACTTGATCCCGGTCACCGCGCTTTCCATCCAACTGACCGGTTTCCCGTTGCCGCAGTTGAGCTACGGGCAGGCTCTCCAGCGCATTCAGGTGCTTGAGAAAGAACAGGGCCTGTCGAAGACGAGCGAGTCGCCGGTGGTTCCGGGTAAGTTTATTACCACTGGTTACATCCCGCCCTTCAACGAGGGTCTGAGCAATGCAGCGGCCATTGACGCGGTGCGGCAGATCAACAACCAGTTTGGCTGGAGCCTGACCCCGCCGGCAGCGCAACCGATCCCTGATGCCAATAAGCCGGAATTGGGTGACTGGCGCGGCACCCCGTGGAACTTCCTTGCCCTTATGGCGTGTCTGATGCTGGGCACCGCCGGTCTGCCCCACATCCTCATCCGTTTCTACACCGTGCCGAGCGTGCGCGAGAGCCGCATGAGCGTCGGTTGGTCGCTGTTCTTCATCTTCTTGCTCTACTTCACCGCGCCGGCCTACGCCGCTTTCTCGCGCTGGCAGATCCTTGAGAATGTGGTCGGCAAGCAGATCAGCGAACTGCCGGGCTGGACGAAGACGTGGGCGAGCAATGGTTTGATCGTGATCCGCGACCTCAAGGCGGTTGATGGCGTTGAGATCGGCAAGGAGCCGGGTTGGGTGAAGAACCTGATCAACGCGAAGACTATCACCATTGAGGATGCGAATGGCAACGGCAAGATTGACCTTGGCCCATGGGAGGACCTTGGCGAAGGCAAGGCGCGCGCCGGTGAAATTTCGGGTGCAGCCGCCACTTTGACCAAAGCGCGAGTTGATGGCGTTTTGCAGCTCAATGAGTTGGGCCGCGCTACCGCTGATGGCATCGACGGCGACCTCGTGGTGCTCTCGACGCCGGATATTGCCGGTCTGCCGTATACTATTGGCGCCCTGATTGCGGCGGGCGGTATGGCAGCGGCGCTCAGCACTGCTGACGGTCTGCTGGTGGTGATTGCCTCGGCGATTGCGCACGATATCTACTTCCGCACGATCAATCCGAAGGCTAGCCTCAGCACCCGCATCGTGCTGGGCAAGTCGATGATCGTGGTGGCCGCCGTGATCGCTGCCTTGCTCGCTATCCCACGCCTCGCGCTGATTGCGCAGATGGTGGCGTGGGCGTTCTCGATGGCCGCCGCAACCTTCTTCCCGGTGGTGCTGCTCGGCATCTTCTGGAAGCGGGCTAATGGCCCCGGCGCAATTGCCGGTATGATCGGCGGTTTGGCAGTGACCCTCTTCTACATGTTCAACAACTATACCAATCCCGCCTTCAACGTCCTTGGCATCTCGCACCTCGGTTCGGGCATCTTTGGTCTGCCGGTGGCGATCATCTTGATTGTGGTCGTTAGCTTGCTGACCAAGGAACCCTCGAAGGAGACGCAGGAGCTGGTTGAGAACCTGCGCAATCCGATCACCGACGACGAGACGATGACCAAGATGGTTGATAAGGTGGCGGCAGCGAAGTAGGTTGGCGTTCACCGGCAACCACGGCACGGGCAGGTTGCTCGCGCCGTGGTTGTCTTTGGCTAAGCCGCCGGATGGCGCTTGATCGTGTTATACTGCCTATGTATGGATACGATCAAGACTCTACTGGTGCGCATACGATTATTTATCGCGGTTGCGCTGATCGTTGCCGTAGCTGCCTGTAGCCTGCCGCCTGCTGAGCCTACGCCGGCAACGCCAGTCTCTTCATCGCCAAGTGATGTCGGACCAACACTACCGGCGCCGATGGCAACCCCAGTGCCTTCACTGCCAAGTGGAGCCGGGCCAAGCCAGCCAGCGGCGACCATAGTTCCCGCAACGCCGGTGCGGCGCGGGCCGCCGATTGGTACCTTCTTTTTCTATTGGTACAACTGCCCGCAACAGGAATGCAACCCTAACCAACTGCGCGCAGTCCCTCCCGGTTGGTTGACGCCGCTGCCCGATGATCCCGATCCGCGCGATGGCCTCAGCTATTCTTCGTATAACTATGACTGGTACGAGCGCGAATTGCGCACAATGGCCGCCACCGGGATAGATATCGTCTTTCCGGTGAGTTGGGGCAATCATCCGCATCCGTGGTTTCAACAGGATCGGATCAACTTGCTGGTGCAAGCGAACGGTGTCTTAGCGCAGCCCTTGCAGATCGGGATGTTTCTCGATACCACGGCCCAGCAAGGCATGTATCAAGAGTTTATGGGCAATGGCTACCGGTTTGGCCCGAACGTGCCTCGCTTGCCCCTCGGTGACCCGCGGAGCGGCTATTTCTTCTACAACCTGCACATTCGCGATTTCTTTCAGCGGGTGCCGCGCGAGATGTGGGCCACGATCAATGGTCGCCCGATTATCGTCACCTATACGGCCCTGTGTTGCGATAATCTCGAACTGAGCGGCGCGCTGTGGCGAGCGGTCAAAGATGCCTTTCGCGCCGATTTTGGCGTCGAACCGTGGCTGATCCTCGAAGAGACGTGGTTCAACCCGCAGGCGCTCGCCCCGCCGGCAGGCTTGCCGAGCAGCGTCGAAGCGGCGGATGGCGTCTATCGCTGGGGGACGGCGCTAGTAGGGCCGTATACCGGTGAATTGCGCGGGTTTAAGGTGAGCAGCGCCGGGCCGGGGTTTGATAACTCGCGCATTCCGGGGGTAAGCGACCCGCGGGTGCAGCCACGTGATGAACCTCCCGGCGGCGGGCCAGTTGCTCCCGGCGCCTTTCTGCGGGCCAGTCTCGCGGCTATCCCGCCCGATACCGATCTGGTGCTGATTGAGACGTGGAATGAGTGGCCGGAAAATACCGCCGTGGCGCCGGCGGCGTACACCGACCGTGATAGTCGCCCCTTGCCGCCTGATTTCTACCTGCAAATCATTCGCGAATGGCGAGCAACCTTTGGCCCAGCGCCGTGAAGTCGCTCACTACTGGGGTGTGTATCCTTCCCCTCGCTTGTAATCAATAACGCTGGTACAATATTATGAAACGAGTATTTGCGGTATACGTCTAGAAAGTCGATCGTATGAGTTGGACATTCTTGACCAACCATGCGCAGGTCTTGCTCTGCATTGCCCGCAACTCGCGGGTGACAGCGCACGACATTGCTCAGACGGTTGGGATTACCGAGCGGGCCGTGCAGCGCATTTTGCACGATCTGCATGAGGCTGGCTATATTTCACATGTGCGCGAGGGCCGGCATAACGCGTACACCATCTATGCCGATCGCCCGTTGCGCCATCCGGCCCAGAAAGGGTTGACAGTGCGCGATTTACTGGCTATCTTGCTCAATGGGAATGCGACGGAAACCGGTGAAGTAGCAACCGCAATCGGTTCTGAATAGCATCCGCCGGAAGTGAGCGAGCAGCTCACTCCCGGCGCATAGCGGGCTAACACACGTCTTTAAACAGCTCGATCAGCTCGTTGATCGTTTCGGCGCGGCAACGCTCACTATCGCTCAGGCAATTTTGCGCATAGCATTCGAGCACAACGCTATTGGCGCTAGCCAATGCTTGCCGGATGGCAGCGATCTGGTGGACAATATCGCGGCAGTCACGGCCCTCTTCCACCATGCGCTGAATGCCGCGCACTTGGCCTTCGATGCGCCGTAACCGGCGCACTAGCTCGTCGCGCCGTTCAGGCGCTAATGGATGACCACCGGCGTTCATAGGCTGTTCATTTGCCGGGTCGGGCGTTGGCAGCGGAGTGTTCACGCCATTGCCAGCACTTTATCGAAGATCTCGCGATACATCGCTTCCGGGCGCGCGCCAATCAACCGCCCGACTTCCTTGCCATTCTTAAAGATGACCAGCGTCGGAATGCCCTGAATGCCGAGCTGGGAAGCATAGCGGACGTTATCGTCGGTGTTGACCTTGGCGATGGTGAGCCGGCCTTCGTACTCGTTGGCCAGCTTGTCAAGAATGGGGGCGATGACACGGCACGGCCCGCACCACGGCGCCCAAAAATCGACCACGACTGGCGTGCTCGATTGCAAGACCTTCTCGGCAAAATCGGAATCGTTTACTACGATGGGCTTAGCCATTGGTTCTATCCTCCTCAATGATTCGTGAGCGGCAGCTGATTCGCCGCAGTGCGAGCGGTAACAATATACTCCCCGGGGGTATACTATACCCGAGGCTGGGCCAGTTGTCAAGAGGATGATGCTCTGTGTTATACTGAAGGCGCGATCAGCACCAAGCCGGGTTTCCATAGATGGTATCGGCCCGTAAGAAGTTCGTGATTTGTGACCGGAAGGAGGCAACCTTGGCAACGCTAGGGCGTGATGTCACCATTACATTTATTGGTCATGGCACCTTCCATCTGACGACGCCGGAGGGCCGTAATATCTTGATCGATGCGTGGGTTGACGGCAACCCGATCTGTCCAGAGCCGTTAAAGGCGCGGGTGCGCGAGAACTTGGCAGCGATCTTTATCACCCATGGCCACTTCGATCACATCGGCGATGTCGTCGATTTGGCGCGCGAAACCGGGGCAACGGTGGTATGCCAATACGATATGGTGCCGTACTTTGAAGGTGAAGGCATCCCGGCGGCGCAATTGGTTGGGTTCAATAAGGGCGGCACAGTGACGGTGGCCGATGTGCGCGCGACGATGACAACGGCCCATCATTCCAGCACCATCTACGAAAACGGCCAAATTATCAATCTGGGCACGGCCGCCGGTTATGTCTTGCGCTTCAGCAACGGCTTTACCGTCTATCATACCGGCGATACCTGCGTGACTATGGATATGCAGATCATCGGCGATCTGTATCGCCCCGATCTGGTCATCCTGCCGATTGGCGATCACTTTACGATGGATCCGCGCCAAGCGGCGTATGCGCTGAAGCTGATCGGCGCCAAGTATGCGATTCCCGAACATTACGGCACGTTCCCGATCCTCGCCGGCACGCCGGAAGCGTTGGCTGAGCATTGCCGTGAGTTTGGGGTAACCACCGAGATCATCGTGTTAAAGCCCGGTGAGTCGGTGAGCTAAGCAAGCAGCGATGATGGTACGTTTGTTCTGGTTGCCGGTTTGCGCCAGCGAACAGAACGGCTTTTTCGCTTTTGAACAGCACTACGACAGGGAGAAGAAACGATGCTCGAACATTTGCGCGCAACCGATCCAATCATTGCTGACTTGATCGAGCGCGAAGCGCAACGCCAGCGGCAGGGTCTTGAGCTGATCGCCAGCGAGAACTATACCAGCCTTGCGGTGATGGAGGCGCAAGGGTCGGTGTTGACTAACAAGTATGCCGAAGGTTTGCCCGGACGGCGCTACTACGGCGGCTGTGAGTTTGTTGACGCAATCGAGCAGTTAGCGATTGACCGCGCCTGCCAGTTGTTTGGCACGACGCACGCCAATGTCCAGCCGCACAGCGGCGCGCAAGCCAATATCGCGGTGTTCACCGCTCTGTTGCAACCCGGTGATACTATTCTCGGCATGCGACTTGACCACGGCGGTCACCTCACCCACGGCAGTCCAGTCAATTTTTCTGGCAAGTGGTATAACGTGCAGTTCTACGGCGTCGATCTGCAGAGCGGCCAGATCGACTACGACGATTTAGCCGCCAAAGCGCGCGCAATCCGGCCTAAGCTGATTACGTCGGGTGCGAGCGCCTACCCGCGCATCATTGATTTTGCCCGCATGCGCCAGATCGCCGATGAGGTCGGCGCGTTGCTGATGGCTGATATTGCCCATATCGCTGGGTTGGTGGCGGCTGGCGAGCATCCGTCGCCGGTGGGGCATGCGCATATCATCACCACCACGACGCACAAGACATTGCGCGGCCCCCGCGGCGGTCTCATCTTGATGGGGGAAGAGTTGGCTAAGCAGATTAATTCCAGCGTCTTTCCGGGGACGCAGGGCGGGCCGTTGATGCACGTGATTGCCGGCAAAGCGGTTGCTTTCGGCGAGGCGCTCCGGCCTGAATTCAAGCAGTACGCCGCTCAGATCCGGCTCAATGCGCGGGCCTTGGCGGAAGGGTTGCGCGGGCAAGGGCTGACACTGGTCAGTGGCGGCACCGATAACCACCTGATGCTGGTCGATTTGCGGAGCACCGGCTTGACCGGGGCGCAGGCGCAGCGGGCGTTGGATAAAGCGGCGATTATCGTCAATAAGAATGCTATCCCCGACGATCCGCAGCCACCGATGAAGACGAGCGGCATCCGGATCGGAACGCCAGCGGTGACGACGCGCGGTATGCGCGAGCGTGAGATGGCGCAGATTGCGGCGTGGATCGGCGAGGTGCTGATGTACCCCGACGACGACGGGCGGTTGGCGCGCATTGCGTCCGAGGTGGCTGACATGTGCCACCATTTCCCGGTGCCGGCTGATATGGTGCAGGTGCGGTAACGGCCAATGGTTGGCGGGCCGCACGGCCGTGCGGCCCATTACCATGCTTCCGACGCTGGCCACAATTGACGCCCGATCAACCGGATCGCCAGTCCAGCCGCGCCAAAGAAGAGCAGGGCAGCGGCGAGGGTGCGCTGCTGTTCGGCAAGGCTCCGGCGCAGCGCTAAAGCGTTATCACGCCGCACCTCATCACCCAAAGCGGCAAACTCACGCGCAGCCGCTTCAGCGTTTGCCTGCGCGCCGAAGATGTCAAACCGGCGGGCTTGCGCATCAGCCCAGCGTAGCGTTTCACCAGCTTGCAACCCGCGCGCTACCCGCGCCCGATACTCAGCGAGCACGGTCACTTGGCGGTTGTCATTGATCTCGCGGTAGGCTTGCTCGGCTTGCCCGATCAGCCGCGCGGCCTGTTCATATTCGCCGGTGAGCAACGCGGTGCGGGCGGCTTCAGTTAATTGATTGGCCCGCTGCCCGATCTGGGCCCGCGCTTGCAGCGCAGCGATACGGTTTTGCGCCTCGGCATCGGCAATTGCGCCAAGTCGTTCAAGTTCGCGCAAGGCGCGATCATAATCGCCGGCGGCGAGCAAGGCTTGGGCCGGTGCGAGATCGATCACTGCCGGCGGAAGAGCAGCCGGTTCGAGCTGCAAGAAGGCGGGCAGCCATGCTCGCCATTCGCTTTCAAGGGTGGTGGCCGAGACGCCATAGATCGCCGCCATCGCCGAACGGTAGCCGCTGCTTTGGGGCAATGCGGTGAGCAATCGGCGAAACTGCTCAAAGCCGTCACGCTCGATCAAAAAGGTAACGATTGACCACGTTTGCGGGTAACTCAATTCGGGTTGGCCATAGATCGCGTTGCGATCATCTAACATGGCCCATGACCACAACGCCCCGCGCTGGGTAAGATCGCGCAGCATAGCGATTTTATCGTCGCGATCCGGCCCCGGCAATTCCATATATTGCGCAATCCCCTCTTGCAAACCGACATTCAACCGGCCATTGCTAAGCTCGGCGGCAAAGATATGGGTCAACTCGTGGCGTAAGTTGTTAATCTGAGCAGTCTTACTCTGGCGGCGCGCCCGCTCGACAATCACTACCACTTCGCGGCGGCGAAAATCGGCGTGGGCGATCACGCCGGGGACATTGCGCGCGGCAGGATTGGCGGTGAAGTAGGACTCGCTGGTGGGGTAGAGGCGTAAGGTTAGCGGCGTGGTTGGTTGAAAGGCGAACGTGGTGCTTAATTCGTTATACAATGTATCGATAATAAGCGCGTATTCGCCAGCGATTGCCTCATCTGCAGGCGCGTAAACGAGGCGGAAATAGGCCGTGCTTTGCTCGATCCACATTGGCTGAGCCAGCGTCACGCCGCCGGCCAGCCATGCGCATAGCGCTGCCAGCGTGATTAGCCAGAGCCGTAATCTGATCATAATCTTTGCAGTAAGGCGATCCATGACAATGGTAGTGTACCATGGTCAGAGGGGATATGCTAGGACAGCTCCGGCGGCGGTGAGCTTCTGCCTCACTGCCGCCGACAATCGCGCCAAGGTGATGAACTGGATTGACATGCGAGCTCAACGTCTATGACAACATCCTTTTTCGCGCAACTGCCACTCTTGACCAAGTTCAGTGATATTGCTGATTTGAACGCTTATCAGCCGCTGCCGGATGATTGGACGGTGATCGTATGCGATGTGCGCGGATCGACGCGCGCGGTGGCCGAAGGACGGTATAAAGAGGTGAATATGGTTGGCGCCGCCACCATTACTGCGGCGCTGAATGTGGCCGCCGGGGTCGAAATTCCGTTTGTCTTTGGCGGCGATGGCGCCTCGTTGGCAGTGCCGCCGGAGCTAGTTGATGCGACGTTACGGGCGCTGAGCGCGGTCAGTGGCTTGGCCCGGCAGGCGTTTAATCTTGAGCTGCGGGTGGGGGCTGTGCCGGCCAACGCAATTACGCAAGCCGGCTATCAGGTGTTAGTCGGGCGGTTGGCGCTGAACCAACAGGTGGCGCAGGCAGTGTTCAGCGGCGGCGGGATGAGCTATGCCGAGCGGTTGGTGAAAGATGAAGAGGCAGCGGCAGCGGTGATGGTCGCTCCCGGTAATCCTGACGAAGCGAACCTAAGCGGGCTCGAGTGCCGTTGGAACACCATCCCGCCGGCCCATGGAGCAGCCTTGTGCCTAATTGTGCAGGTCTTACCGCAGGCCGATCCGGTTTCTACTATGGCCGTGTACCGGATGGTGATCGACGCGATTGAGCAGATCTATGGCGGCGATCAGGCGTACCATCCGTTGCACTATTCACGGATGCAAGCCAGCGCCAAGCCGGCTGCGCTCTGGCCAGAGGCGCGACTGCGCGGCGGCTTGGGCCTGATAGCGCAATTAGCGTACTGGGCGCGGATTTATAGTCTCAATTTAGGCGTGCGCGGCTATCGGCGGCTGCAACAATGGCGTGGCGAAGATCCGTGGTGGGATCGCTACCGGCAGCATGTGGTGACGGCAGCCGACTATCGCAAATACGATGATGTGCTGCGCATGATCATTTCGGGCAACGATGAGCGACACAACCAACTGCTGGCGTGGCTTGAAGCGCGCGCCGCAGCGGGTGAGCTGGTGTTTGGCGCGCACCGCTCGCCAGAGGTGATGCTCACCTGCGTGGTCTTCGAGCGGATAGGGCGCCAGATTCACTTTGTTGACGGCGCTGACGGCGGTTTTACCCTCGCTGCGTTTGACCTCAAACAGCGGCTGCGGTAGATGGCGCTAGTCAGCAGCCGGTAATAATCCGGGCCGGATCTTGGCTATCGATTACCTCGTGGCCATTGGGTGTCACCCGCACATAACGGCCATCAGGCTGCAGCTCGCGGGCGCGGAGGTTATCGGTAAGATAGGTCGTCAACAACGTCTCGGTGACATAGTGCATTGCCGCCGGATCGGTCAGCGGGAAGAGTTCCTCGACGCGGCGATCAAGGTTGCGTTCCATCATATCGGCGCTGCCGATATAAATCTTGGGTTTGCCGCCGTGGTAGAAGTAATAGATCCGGCTATGTTCGAGATAGGGGCCGACAATCGACCGCACGCGAATGTTGTCGGATAGACCGGGTACTTGCGGGCGGAGCGAGCACATCCCGCGCACAATCAGATCGATCTGGACGCCGGCCTGCGAGGCAGCATAAAGGGCATCGATAATCTTGCGATCAACCAGTGCGTTCATCTTAAAGATAATCCGGCCATTGCTGTGCAAGCGGTGAAGCGCGATCTCCTCTTCGATCAGTTCGGTCATGCGCCGGCGCAGATTGACCGGCGCGACCAAGAGGGTGCGATACTCCTTCTGCCGACTGTATGCCGTCAAATAATTGAACAAATCAACCACATCGGCGGCGATTTCGGGCCGGCAGGTGAGAAGACCGAGGTCGGTGTAAACCCGCGCCGTCACTGCGTTGTAGTTGCCAGTGCCGAGATGGACATAACACCGGATGCCGTCGCTCTCTTGGCGCACAACCATTGCTAGTTTGGCATGGACTTTGAGGCCAACCAAGCCATAGACGACATGCACGCCGGCCCGTTCCATTGCTCGCGCCCACGTAATATTGTTCTCTTCGTCGAAGCGGGCTTTGAGTTCAACTACCACCGTCACTTGCTTACCCTGCTCGCGGGCATACATGAGCGCCTGCACGATAGGCGAATTGCGCCCCACGCGGTAGAGCGTCTGCTTGATTGCCAGCACCTGAGGGTCTTCGGCGGCAGCCTGAATAAAATCGATAATCGGTGCAAACGAGTGGTACGGATGGTGGAGTAAAATATCCCCCTGCCGGATTGCATCGAAGATGCTATTCCCATTCTTTAATACTGCCGGCAGCCGCGGCACATACGGCGGATCCTTCAGATCGGGGCGGTCGAGGCGCGTCAATTGCATCAAATCGCTCAACCCAAGCGGCCCACGCACCGAATAGATATCTTCGGGGCCGACTTTGAGGTTTGCTGCCAGCAACTGGCAAATCCGTTCGGGCATCCCATTGTCAATGGCTAGCCGCACCACCTCGCCGAAACGCCGTTGGCGCAACCCCTGCTCGATCGTCGCCAACAAGTCATCGGCCTCGTCTTCTTCAATCTCGACATCGGCATTGCGGGTGACGCGGAAGGGATAGACCTCAACCACATTCATGCCGGGGAAGAGCTGTTCGAGATGATCGGCGATCACCTGTTCAAGCCAGATGAAGCAATGGCAGCGACCGGGCGGAATATCGCTTTTGGGCGGGCAGAGTTCGGCAGGCAGCGGGATCAGGCGCGGCAAGACTTCGGGCACCTTGATGCGGGCAAAGAGCTCGCCTTTCGCCTGATCGCGGATCACCACTGCCAGATTGAGGCTCAGGTTGGAAATGAACGGGAAAGGCCGGCTCGAGTCGAACGCCAACGGCGTTAGCACTGGGAAGATCTGGCGGTGGAAATAATCGGCGATCCATACCCGTTGTGCTTCGTTGAGAGCGACAGTATTCAGGATCGAAATACCCTGTTCGTGCAGCGCAGGGAGCAGATCGTTCAGCAGCAGATCGCGCTCTTGTTCAAGAATAGGCAACAGGGTGCGGCGAATCGCGCTCAACTGCTCGCTGGGCGTTTGGCCGTCAGGGGAGCGTTTCTGAACGCCGGCGCGGATCTGTTGCTTGATGCCACTGACCCGGATCATAAAAAACTCGTCGAGGTTCGAGGCAAAAATCGCCAGAAACTTCACCCGCTCGAGCAGCGGGTTGCGCGGATCCATCGCCTCTTCGAGCACACGGCGGTTAAACTCGATCAGGCTTAATTCACGATTGAAATAGCGTGACTCAATGACTGGCTGCATATCGGGCAACGGTGCTGGTTGAACCGTCATAGGCGTGACCATAAACGATAAGAAACCCGTTGGCTGCACATACGCTTACACTGGCGCAGGTGAAGCGTGACATCGGGCTGATGATGAAGCAAATGGCAGATGATCGTTCGCTGAATGGCAACAGCTCTGTATGAACATAGTATAGCCGGGATGAACGATTTGCACAAACTAGCCAGATGTGCTATACTCTTTGCCAGAACGCGGGCGATTAGCTCAGTTGGTTAGAGCGCATCGTTCACACCGATGAGGTCACTGGTTCGAGTCCAGTATCGCCCACCACCCCACCTGCGCGGCCACGTGGCCGCGCACTGATTTTCACGCCGATCGAGGATCGCTCGCCGCGACTTGTGAGCCGATCAAAGGCAGCAGCATGCGACCGCTCATCTCGCGCGCCGAGTTGCGCGCGCTGGTATGCCCAACCGATGTCACTGAACGCAATATCCGCAACGTGCTGATCGATGGGATTGGGGTTGGGATCGTCACTGGCGTGGGCGTGTTTTTGCCCATCTTTTTAGCCCGGTTGGGCGCATCGAGCTTGCTGGTTGGTCTGATTACATCGCTGCCGGCGCTGGCCGGCGCGCTGTTTGCCTTGCCGATCGGACGGTTCCTCGAACGGCAGCGCAACGTTGTGGTCTGGTATTCGGGCATGCGGTTCTGGGTGCTGGCATCGTATGTGGTATTTGGCCTCTTGCCGTTCGCGCTGCCGCTAGCAGCAGTGCCGTGGATGATTATCATCATCTGGGCGCTGGTGACGATCCCCTCAACCTTTGTCAATGTCGCATTCACGATCGTTATGGGCGGGGTGGCTGGGCCGCAGCGCCGCTATGCGCTCATGAGCATGCGCTGGTCGCTGCTGGGCTTGGCGACGGCGGTGACAGTGGCGCTGATCGGCGGCGTGCTGGATCAGATGCCCTTTCCACTCAACTATCAAGTGGTGTTTATCGGCTCGGTCGCCGGCGGACTGTTAAGCTTTTTCTTTTCGCGGGCGATTGCGTTGCCCGAACACGCCCCCACAGCGACGCAGCGCGGTGACAATTCGTTGTTGGTGGCGCTGAAACAAGCGCCGCCAGCGTTTATGCACTATGCGTGGAGCGCGTTTGTGTTCCGCAGCGGCGTGGCGATGGCGATCCCGCTGCTGCCGCTCTACTACGTGCGCGAGACTGGTCTCAACGATAGCTGGATCGGCTTGATCAGCATGGTCGGCAATGGGGTGTTGTTGGTCGCGTATGCGGTTTGGTCGGCGGCAGCGCCACGGCTGGGCAATAACGGCGTCTTGCTGGCGAGCAGCCTCGGTATGGCACTGTACCCGTTTGGGGTAGCGCTGACTGATGCGCCGTGGTTGCTGGCTGTGCTGGCTGGACTGGTAACATTCTGTGTCGCCGGCAACGATCTGGTCAATTTTGATTTGGTGTTGAGCACAATTCCCGCTGAGCGGCAGGCGACGTATGTTGGGCTGTTTCAAACCTTGCAAAACCTTGCGCTGTTTGTGATGCCGCTGGTGGCGACGCTATTCGCTGATGTGATTGGGATCGTGCCGATGTTGGTGGTGGCCAGCGTGATCCGGTTGCTAGGGGTGGCATTGTTTGCGTGGCTGCGCGTGGGAAAGTAGTGGGGTGTGGGGAAGGCAGATAGAGTGCGAGAGTTGATGGCTTGATGATGGTTGCGGTTCGTTACCTTCCGACATCCTTGATGCTTTGCATCTTGTATCACACATAGATCCACTGAGATAGCGACTAAATATTGATAAACCTGTAACATCACTATGGCACAACCATCACTTCGCACCATTTCCGTCATCCGGCGCGGGTATGGCCGGCGGTATACCGATTTGCCGGTTGATGAGCTGAGTCAGCAGCGGATTGTGATTGACTGCGCTGGCGGGTATTTGCGTCCGGCGTTGATCGATTTGCGGCAAGGCGATACGGTCTATTGGCGTGAACAAGAACGCTACGTGAGCGGGCAGATCAGCCATGTGCGGCGCGATGATCAGCGGGTGATCGCGATCTTGAAGGATGTGCAGGTGATGCCAGAGGACTTTTTTCCATATTGAGTCAATTCTTCGGTTGTCATTGCGAGGCGCGCGCAGCGCGGCGAAGCAATCTCCGGCTGAGGCGGGAAGAGTCAGTTGAGCCATAGGTTCCGCTAAAGGGGGAGCTTGCTTCGGGCGCGTTGCGCCCGCGCAATGACATGCGGAATAGCGCCCCCGCGCAATGACATAGGTGCCTGTACAATGTTGGCCTCAATGAGAAACCGCTATTGAAACGCTTGCCCTGCGCCTAGCGTTCGTGTACAATGCCTGCGATTTAGGATAAACAGATCACGGCGCGCTGAAAACTATGTCGATGCCTGAAGCCGTTGCACGGCGCTGGACTCCTACAGTTGAACAGGTAGCCTATGCGGTGATCGCGGTGCTCGCGATTGTGAGCCGGTTGTGGGCTTTGGGTGATCGCGCCTTTCACCACGATGAGACGCTGCACGCCGCGTATTCGTGGTATCTCTTCAGCGGGCGCGGCTATATGCACGACCCGCTCTTGCATGGGCCGCTCCTGTACCATCTTGGCGCGTTGACGTTTTTTCTATTTGGCGATAATGATACAACCGCGCGATTGAGTGCGGCTTTGTTTAGTATTGCCCTTACCCTCAGCCCGATCTTGCTGCGACCGGTGATTGGGCGACTGGCGGCGCTGATCGCGAGCATCTACCTGCTGATCTCACCGGTGGCGCTCTATGTGGGGCGCTTTTTTCGCCACGACATTTACTCGGTGCTCTTTGAGATACTGGTGTTGGTGGCGATCGTTCGCTACGCCGCCGATCCGCGCCCGCGCTGGCTCTATCTGGGTGCGGCGGCGTTGGCGTTGATGCTGTCCAATCAAGAGACGACCTACCTCTACATCTTGATCATGGCGGCGCCGCTAGCGGCGATCTTCTGCTGGCGCGTGTTCCGGCCGGGGTTGGCGATTATTGGCGGGTTGGGGCTGTCGTTGGCGTTGCTGATCTTTGTGCTGCCCGGCACGGCGGTGGTGGATGGCGGGCACTATGCGCAGCGAGACGCCAACGGTGCGATCGTGGTTGATCAGCCGGGGCCGCTGTTTGGCTGGCCGCCGCTGGAAACGGAAGATAACGGCTATGCGCTGTTGGTGCGTAACCGGTTGGATAGCGATGGCGGGCGTTCGGTGTGGGAAAACGGCGCGCGCTATCTGGCCGATATTGGCCGGTTTGTGAACCATCCGGCCATTATCAGCGCGTTCATCGTGCTTACCGGCGGGTTGGCGTTGCTGATCTGGCTGATCTGGCGCCGGCGTGACGCGAACGGCGCGACGCCGTGGGAACAAGCGCTAGCACGCGGCGATCCGGCGGCGACGGTGGCGGCGAGTCTGGTGGCGGATCGGCGTTGGCAAGTGGCGTTGGCTATCGCCGGCGCGATCTACGCGCTGCTGTTTACGGCTATGTTCACCAACCTGCTCGGCTTGATTTCGGGGGTGGCCGGCTCGTTGCTCTATT
>FMJZ01009400.1_pt1 | contig 23200 bp, 21 predicted proteins | sample 1987881 | NCBI WGS metagenome assembly FMJZ01 (sample SAMEA4378227, study PRJEB15110) | soil metagenome | biome: soil; feature: Field; material: Soil | place: India | collected 2015-03-11 | depth 0 m
CCCTAAAATTGTTGGCGCTGAAAACATTCCAACAAAGGAAGGTGTTCTCGTCGTTTCCAACCACCCGACCTATCTTGATCCAATTTTGCTGGCAATTTACGCGCCAAGACCTTTCAGTTTCGTTGCAAAGCGCCCTCTTTTTTATTTGCCTATCGTACGAACCTTTCTTTGGTTGACAGATTGCATTCCCGTTGAGCAAGACGCCCCTGATAGAAGAGCATTGCGTTTGTCAATTCAAAAGTTGCGGGACGGAGATGCATTGGTCATCTTCCCTGAAGGGACGAGAAGCGATCACGGCAAAATGCGTCCATTCCAACTTGGACCTGCGATGATTGCAGCCGAAGCACAAGTCCCAATTGTCCCTTGCGGTTTGGCGGGAATTTACGAAGCATGGCACATGAAAGCACCGATTCCGAAACCTGCACCTGTCGCTATTGTTTTCGGGAAACCGTTTATGCCCGAGTTGCTGCCCGATGCCCCAAAACGAGAATCCCTACTTTACATCACAGAGCGGATGAGAGAGGAAATTGAAAGGCTCGTGGAGTTTGGCGAGCAACTGCTCGAGACAAAATGAATTGTCATCGCAAGGCTAAAGTTACGCCCCAAAATGACTTTACCGAACCTTGACAGTTTTACCTAACGAGGCAGATTTGTAAGCTGCCTCAGTCACGGTGATGACTTTCAAGGCATCTTCAGGTGGGCTTTCGTTTTCTGCCCTTTCCAGAACAACATCAATGAAGTGTCGGTTTGGATTTGAAGGTTTAGGGAGCTCGAACTGTTCAACTTCTTTCCACTCTGCTCCCCAAGGTTGGTCTTGACGGCGCTTGCCGACAATGACCTTACCTTGCTCAAACCGAATAACCCCTTCTTCAAAGACATAGTTGTGATGCTCAAAGAAACTGATTGCGCTACCCACAGCAACGATGGAAGCGAGGACACCATTTGAGAACTGAATGCCGACGATGTCATTGATTTCAACGGGAGCACCATTGCTGCTTATGGTTGCGGTCACTTGCGTCGGTTTCGCCTGAGCGCTCCAAAGGACGATGTCAACGATGTGGCTACCTGTGTCCATTAAAAAACCTCCACCGCTTAGTTTGGGATCTTGTCTCCAAGTTCCTGCTGTCCCTCGCTGCCAACCTTGCCCCACAAACGCTTCAATGAAGTTGAGCGCGCCGAAAGTGCCCTTGACAACTTGCTCTCGGATAAATCTAAAGGGAGGCATGAAGCGGCGTTGGTAACTTACGACCACAACTTTGCCGAAACGGTCCTTTGCGGCTATAACCTTCTTCGCCTCACCCACCTTGACGACCATTGGCTTTTCCGTCAAAACATGCAAACCCCGTTCAAGGGCAGTGAGAATTTGCTCGCAGTGGAACGAATGGGGCGAAAGGATGATAACGGCATCCAAATCAACTTTGTCAAGCATCTCCCTCCAATCAGCGAAAACGGTCTTCCCTTCCTTGACTTGAAGTCCAACTTGTTCAGCCCATTGCTTCGCCGAATCAATGTTCGGGTCCGAGAAAGCGACAATTTTCGCTTCCTTGACATCTTTCAAGTTACGCAAATGCATTCCGGTTATGCTGCCAGCACCAATGAAACCTAACTTGACTTTACGACTCATCAACCCACACCTCCTCAGTTTCTCTTGACATTTGCTCGGAAGGCACGCTTCAAGCGTGCCGAAAAAGATCAGTCGGACATCGGTCTGAATTCTCAAGCCTGACAATTTCTTATCCTTCTCAATTTCTTATCCTTCTCGTTCCGACGAGGTGTCAGATAATTTCCCTGATGGCAAACATTTGCGGATTAAGGCTGCGGCGATCAAGTAACAAATAGCGCCAAAAATTATCGCTTTACTGTAGCCAGCAAATTTGCCTACCAAGACAGCACCAACTGAACCGACCACGCTCATGACGCCGTTAACTCCCCATAGGTAGGCGACGCTAACCGACCACAAAATCGGTGTTAGTCTCATCGCCGATGGAAATGGCATCCCCATTGGAATGCCTAAAGCCACTGTCAAGGCGAACAGGGATAATGCACGAGCGAAAAGGGGTAAACTGTGCAAGGCGTTTACAAGAGGGGCAATGACAAGCCCAAGAACAGCAGTCACTGCCGCCACAATCACACAAGCCATCATTGCCCAATCCATCAGTCGTTCTTGAGGCTGTCTTTGAGTCAATGTGCTTCCGATAGCACCACCTAAGAGCAGAGCACCGACGAACATAGCGAGCGTGTGGGTTGGGCTGCCGAACAAAAGCATCGTCCGCTGCATCAGTCCAATTTCAACCAACATGAAACCGACACCCAAAAGCGCAACGAAAAATGTTGGTAACCAAAAAGTGCGCACCGGAAGGGTTCGTTCAAATGATTTTCGCCTTTCAAGCAAACCTGCAACTGAACCGAAAACCAAAACAACCACTAACGCCGAAACAATGAACTGCCACATAATTGGCGGGATAGTTGGCGATAGGTCAACAAAGAAAGGGGAGTCATCGGTGACAGGGCGGACATTGATTCCGTATCGCCACAATGTCTCATCAATCACATCCTCGGCATCGTATTCTCCGAGAGCAACTTCCCGCAAAGGTTCATCGGCAGCGACGAATGGAACGAAGACAGGAATAATCTTCCATTGCTCAGTAATTCTCCAAAGCAAATCTGCATCTTCCTTGCCAAAAGACACCCTTGACATCACTACAAGTTGGCGGTAAGGGGTTGTGGCCCAAAGTTCGTGAGGTAACTCCCACCAAGCAATGTGAAGGGCGGCTTCCTGGGGTTGTTTCCCTGTTTGTTCCTGCACTGTCTCCAAGCAAGTTAACCACCAACGCAAAGCCAAAGCTGGTTCTTGAGTGATGAGGGCGACGATGCCCCTATCGCTCAAAACTTTCCAATAGTTACGGCAAGCATCTTTCGTGTGAACATAACTTTCAACCAAAGCCAAACCCGCCTTACCCATTGTTGCCGTCTGCGTTAATGCCATAATGACCAAATCATACTTTCGTCGTGCTTGCTTGACAAAAGAGCGCGCCTCCGCAATGTAAAACCTCACACTTTCCCTCTCGTAAACTGCACCGTTGAAGTCACGGAACTTTTCGGCAAAAAACTTCATTGCTGGGTTGACATCCACCGCATCCACTTGCCTTGCTCCTGCGATAAGGGAACAGATGACATCAACACCGCCACCTGAACCGAGGGCCAGAACCGAATTGATTTGCCTTCTCGGTTGACTTTTCGCTTTCGGAAAAGCCAAGAGGGCATAAGGAACACCCATCAGAGTCCCCATCAACCACTCGCCACCTTTCAAATCTCCTTTCTTCAACCTGACCATTAACGCAGGTACTTCTCCATCAGTGTAAATGTGGAGCTGGTCATCAACGCCTTCGTCCCGAACAACATCGGTTCGCGAGAAGGAGTTCCACAAAGTCGCAATTATTTGCGATCTCCCTGTTGCTAGCTCCGCCAACATGGGCTTGACCATTTCGGGGCGAGCGTGACGGACGGGTGGCAAGTCAAAAATGCGGTAATCTCGGTTAGCAAAACAAAAAGCGAAACAGCCGAACGAAAGAAGAAGACTCAACAAGCGCAATGTTCGTGGCGATGCGACGAAAGGGAAAGCAGCGAGGAAAATGACCCCTGCAACGAAAATCAAAGCGTTCAAGCCACCAAAAATGTCGAGAACCAGGATACTTCCAATTGCAGCAACCGCCGCACCTGCCAAATCCGCTCCGTAAAGATAACCGCTGAAAGCACTGTATCGGTCAAAAATCAGAGCCATAGTCATGCCAAGGAAAAGGAACGGCAAGAATGCTATCAATCCTGCTAACCAAAACGCGGTTGGAAAGTAAGGCAACAAGATAGCGACGAGAAACCAAATGGCAAAAAGGTTTGATAAGGCGAAACCCAAAATGAGCCAGTGGGCAATCTGTTCGCTTCTCTGACGCAACCAGTGGGCTATGTATCCGCCAAGACCAAGCCCACATAACGCGATGGCGATCGCTAGGAAAGCAAAATGATAGCGAAGCACAACTGCGAAAACCCTCGTCAGCGCTATTTCCGAAACAAGCCCGCAAAAGGACAGAAAAAAAACCGTCAATAACACCAAATTAATTCGTTGCGCAAATGCCATCAACTCATCACCACCTATGAGCGCTCACAAAAAATGTTAGCACCTGAAGGTTGGGTGAAATCAAACTCGGTTTTGTCAACTCATTCTGCGCTACTGACTTTAATATGGATAACGGTCGTTTGAAAGTTGCTTCAATGACCACTCAAGAGCATTGAAACTGTCAACCCAACCGCAGCGCTGAAGATGCCTGCAGCCCAAAAGGTAGCGACGATGACAGGTTCGTGCCAGCCCCAAAGTTCAAACGAATGGTGGATTGGCGTCATGGGAAAAATTCTGCGACCTTCACCGTAACGGCGTTTCGTCCATTTGAAGTAAGAAACTTGCAATGTGACGGTCGCTTGCTCAACCCAAAAGACCAAACCAATGAGCAAGAAGGGTAAAATCGCATGGCTTGCGAACACGCCTATCGCCAAACCCGCACCCAATGCCATTGAGCCGATGTCGCCCATCATAACTTTCGCTGGGTAGCGATTGAAAACGAGGAAACCCAAACAGCCCCCACAAAGCACAAACGCAATTAATGCCCCAGTTGTCAACCCTTTAAAGTAAGCCAACAACCCAATTGTGAAGGCGGCAATGGCTGCCAAGCCTGATGCAAGTCCATCTAAACCGTCTGTAATGTTCACTCCGTTGACGGTTGCTAAGAAAAGCAGCAACAAGAAGGCAAACCAAAACCAATTGACAAAAATTGACCCCGAACCGATTGGTGGTTGAAGTGACCAACGTTGTTTTGATAGTGCAACCCACAAGATTGCCAGTGCGATTTGTGCCGCTAACTTCGGTTGAGTTCTCCAACCCTTTCTCCGCTTCAGTTTCGCCCAATCATCAGCGAAACCCAACACAGCGTGGCTGACCACCGCCCCGCAGAAAATCAATGCGTCAACGATGAGGGAAGGCGCTCGCAAGATTGTCAATAGCAAAACTGTCAACGGCACAGCGACAGCGAAACTGATCCCTCCCAAAGTGGGAGTTCCCGCTTTCGCCCGATGTCTTTCTGGTACATCCTCACGAATTGTCTCGCCTTTAATTCGCCTCAATGAAGGCAAAATCAGCCAAGTGATAAAGACGGTTAGCAAAGCACTCATCCCCAAAGCCAGTCCATCAAAACCGAACATCATCCCCACCTTCTCGCTTTCAGGTTTTCTACCAAAAGTTTTGCACAATTCTCTGCCCACTGAGAAATTGGTCGCAATCAAGGTGCGTCGTTGAAAGCGGAGCAATGTTCCAACATACTGACAGGGCATTTGACTTCAAGCGTGTGGGATTTAGTTGCGCTAAAATTAAAATTAGAAGCGCTGAACAAGTGGGGGCGTAGCTCAGAGGGAGAGCGCTGGAATCGCACTCCAGAGGTCGCGGGTTCAAATCCCGCCGCCTCCACTATCAGCGCCTCCGAGATTTTCAGTAGCATCACCTCGTCTCAGTTTTAACTATGCTGCTACCGTGACCCAATTGGGGAGTGTGAGGCTTCTGCCGAATTTTTATGGGCTCAATTATGCGAAATTGTTTTCACTTAGCGCTTGTCATGTTCTGCACCGATAAACTTTCTTTCAGCAGGCAGTGTATTCTGATTGGAACACCGAATTGTGCTTTTTCGGAGGCGATAGTTATGCGTTCTTTGCGAATTGCGTTGGCTCAAATCAATGCAACGGTTGGCGACATTGAAGGTAACGCCCAAAAGATTGCGGAAGGAATTGAGCGGGCAAAGGAAGTGCGAGCGGATGTCGTGGCGTTCCCTGAATTGGCAGTGACAGGTTACCCACCAGAGGATTTGCTTTTTAAACCTCACTTCATCGCCCGAAACAAAGAAGCCGTGCAAGAATTGGCACAGTTAGTGCCCAAATCTTTGGTCGCTGTCGTCGGCTTCGTGGATGAAGATAGCGACATCTTCAACGCTGCCGCCGTTTTGCACGATGGCAAAGTCGCTGCAGTCTACCACAAACACTACCTGCCCAACTACGGCGTCTTTGATGAGTTTCGCTACTTCCAACAAGGAGATGAGCCGTTAGTTTTGGCGTTGAACGATGTCCATATCGGCATCACGATTTGTGAGGACATCTGGTATCCCGGCGGACCTGCACGAGCTGAGACATTGTTGGGTGATGCACAAGTTTTGCTGAACATTTCCTCGTCGCCTTATCACATGGGCAAGTCGTTGTGGCGCGAACGGATGTTGGCGGTGCGAGCGAATGACAATCTCGCTGCGATTGCTTATGTCAACTTGGTAGGCGGGCAAGATGAACTCGTGTTTGATGGAGCCAGTTTGGTTGTGAACGAACAAGGTGAAGTTATCGCCAGAGCCAAGCAATTTGAGGAAGACTTTCTCGTCGCCGATATTGACTTAGTTAGCATCATAAGAACACGATTGCACGATCCGAGGCGAAGACAGGATAAAAGAGCGATGGGAAGTGGAGACTTGGGATTAGGGAAGATGAAAGTCGTTTCCTTGCCTTTTGAGGTGGCTCAGCCTAAACCTGTATTTGAGCTGCACATTGAAACTCCTTTAACCAGAATAGCAGAAGTTTATCGGGCACTCGTTTTGAGCACTCGCGATTACTTGCACAAAAACGGCATGACCGATGCTGTCATTGGTCTAAGTGGTGGTATTGACAGTTCGCTAACTTGCTGTATCGCCGTCGATGCATTAGGAAGTGAGCATGTGACGGGGGTGGCGATGCCCGGACCTTATTCGTCGCAGCACAGCCTTGAAGACGCAGAAGCATTGGCTCGTAACTTGGGTATTCGCTTCCTCGTCATTCCCATCACCGAAGTTTTTGAAGCGTTCCTGCGCACCTTAAGTGATGCCTTTAAAGGCATGCCTCAAGATGTAACCGAAGAAAACTTACAGGCTCGCATTCGCGGGACAATCCTGATGGCGTTTTCCAACAAGTTCGGTTGGCTCGTTTTGACGACGGGCAACAAAAGTGAAGGAAGCACAGGTTATTGCACCCTTTACGGCGACACAGCGGGCGGATTTGCTGTGCTCAAAGATGTTTACAAGACGCTCGTTTACGAGTTGGCGAAGTATGTGAACGAAAAGGCTGGACGAGAAATCATACCGAAACGAGTTTTTGAAAAACCACCGAGCGCCGAACTCAGACCTGGGCAGATTGACCAAGAAAAGCTGCCACCTTACCCGCTACTTGACAAAATTTTGCAGGCGTATGTGGAGGAGGACCGAAGCGTTGCTGACATTGTAGCAATGGGTTACGATGAAGCTATGGTGCGGAAAGTTGCATGGATGGTTGACAGCAGTGAATACAAGCGCCGCCAATTTGCGCCAGGACCCAAAATCACCCACCGAGCCTTCGGTAAGGACCGAAGGTTGCCCATTACCAACCGATGGGTTGAGTGAACAGTAAAGGTCAATCCGTTCACCCCTCAGTAACTGCCGATTTTCAGCCAGTGCCAACCGGTAATTGACCTTTTCTCGCCGTTATCGCCAGAACCCCCATCCCAAAGGTGAACGGAAAAGGGTAGCCGATTGGGGATTTTGGGCAAGTTTAACCTCAACACCACTATCCATTGACTTTTCCGCCAGACACCCTGCCCTTTGGCTTCGTAGTTTCTGGTCGTCTTACTTGCAAATCCCTTCGCTTCAAAAACGGTCAAGCCTTTGCCCGCCAACCACTGAAACACGAGGACAGGGGAAATGGAGTCACCCCAAAAGAGTGACGGGATAGGGGATTGAAAGTTGAGAGGGGCTTGAACCGCAATACTGTCAAGTATTTTCCCTTTCCCGTTGAAAGTTGGGTCGTCCCAGTTAAGCCTCAAAAATAGAGCTTGCCCAGAAAAGATGGCTTTGAGCCTAACCGATTCTGTTCTGTTCTCTCGCCAAAGGCTCTGCAAAGGGAGTTCAAATGCCGGAATCTTATCCCAAGTTTTATCATCAACGGAAATCATAGAAGCCGAGCCTTGAACTGCCTTGACAGGGATAGAAATGTTACTTCGCTGCCTTGCGGGCTTTTTTGAAATCAGGGAATTGACAAAATATGCGACCGCCCAACCCTCTTCCTCAGTCAAAACATCGGCAAAAGAAGCCATAGGTGTCCCGTCAAGACCTGTCATAATCGTTCGGTAAATATCGGCTGGTTCGTGACCGTTTTTGAAGTTGTTGGCATCACGGAAACTGAGGATTTGAATTGGACGACCTTTGTTATCCTTCATCGATTTCGCCATCGGTCCGTCACCATCGCCATTTTCCCCGTGGCAAGTATTGCACTGAAAGTCACGGTAAATTTGCTTTCCGAGTTTCAGAAGTTTTGGTGTCATAGGTATGGGGTTGATTTTTATCGGAGCAGCGTCACTTTTGTCCTTGAAGTCCGGACAGAGCGCCTTCAAGAAAGCGACAAGAGACCCGACTTCTTCATCCCTTAGAATGCCCTTAACGCCCATCATGGGTGTTGACGGAACACCTTCAACGATGACTCGTCTCAGGTCTTCATCTGTTGGCAAGTTTCCTGATGGGGTCGAGCGGAATTTGAAGACACCCTCTGTCAAGTCAGGAATTGCTGGCTTGACAATTTTTGCCAACGGGCCATTGCCCTTCCCTTTTTCTCCGTGGCAGGGTGAACAGTGGCGCAAGTATAGGCTTTTCCCTTCGGCGATTTGGTTCGTTTGGTTCGGCGAAATCTGCCACGAATAGAGTAAAGTTATGATCATTGCAAAAGCCGTTAACTTCCACCAGCGCATAAAACTTCCCTCCTTCAGTCCCAAATTTTCCTCACAGAATTCTGATACACTGCGTCAACAAGTTCAATGTTGAACTGATTGAATGTTGAATGACGGGCCCGCCATGTATGAGTTGATGGAGGCTTCGCCAACGGGCGCGCTGTCCTAAAACATGTTGCTGCTTTGGATTGAACGCTTAAGGCAAGGCGACGTGCTTAAGGGAAAGAGGGTGATGGGCTGTGAAACAACTGCAAGCACCGATAAAAATTGGGCTCATTGGTTGTGGCGGCATTGCGAAAGCGCACCTTAACGCCTATCTTCAATTGAACCATCTGTTCCCCATCGCCGCTGCTGAGACTGGCAAACACATCCTCGTTGAAAAACCAATGGCGATGAATTTGGAGGAAGCGAAAAGTATGGTAGACGCCGCCGAACAAGCGTCCGTGACGCTGATGGTGGCACAGACACAGCGCTACAGGGATGACCATCGGGAAATCAAACGGCTGCTGGACGATGACGCAATCGGTGATGTGCTTTATGTTCGTGCCAGTGTTGATCAACACCTCGCTGCCATTCGTTCACTCGACAATTGGTTATTCAAACGAGCTTTGGCAGGCGGAGGAAGCGTAATCAGCATCGGTGTGCATAGTGTTGACTTATTGAGCTGGTTTGTCGGCGAAATCGTCAGCGTGTTTGCCGTTGAACGGCAAAGCCCTATCAATCCAGGAATTGATTGCGAAGATGTGTCTGTAGCACTGTTGGAATTTGAAAACGACGCTGTTGGTGATTTGACGAGTTTGTATGCGGCGAAATCGTCGCCTCGGTGAGAATTGATAGTCCTCTATGGCATAGATGGCGTTATCCACAACATCGGCGGTTGGCATATCTGCAGCGATAAAGGAGCGGGTTGGCAAGGTAAGTTCACTCAGTTGGATTTGGCGAGTGGTGATCCCTTCCGAAAGGAATTGGAGCATTTCGGTGAGTGCTTGCTCAACGGAAAGGGACCACTGACGAGCGGACGCGATAACCTCAAAACGATGGCAGTCATTGAAGCTATCTGCTCGTCAGCGAAAGAGGGACAACGGATTAAAATCGCACAATTGCTGGAGCGCTAACGAACGATGTTCACCGCTGCTGTCCCTGCAGCGTTAGAATGCCCCGAGCGTGATAGGTGCGAAGGATGTGCCATCATTGAAGAAGACTAACCGCGCAAGTCCTGAACATTCCTGCTGGTCAGAAAAGAGGTGTGCGGAGTTGTGAGCAAGTTGCCGACCGAGTTGCACCGATACTTTTGGGATACTGAGCTTGAAAAGTTGAACTTGAGGCGACACCGAAAGTTCATCATTGAACGGATTTTGGAGTTCGGTGATGAGTTCGCAATTCGCTGGTTGCGACAAACTTTCGGCGACGAAGCAATAAAGGAAGTTGTCTGTCAAAGTCGTCGGATTTCAAAGCGAACAGCAAACTTCTGGCGACTTATCTTAGACATCCCAAAGGAGCAAGTGGCATGTTTGTCCAAACGCTCCCGCAACCTGCTCAGTCGCTTTTGGAGAAATTAGGACGGCAACGATGGATGAAAAACTTTTATCTCGCTGGCGGAAGCGGAGCTGCCTTGCACTTGGGGCATCGCATCTCGGAAGACTTAGACTTCTTCACACGGCAAGACTTAAACACGAAAGCGTTGATTCAACGGCTCAAACGGATAGGAGACTTTGAACTCAATACAGAAGCATGGGGGACAGCGACAGGCACACTCTGTAGCGTTCGTGTGAGTTTCTTCACTTATGACTATCCGCTCGTTGAGCCGATGCGGAGACTTTTTGGTGTCAATGTCGCTGCTTTGACGGACATTGGCTTGATGAAAATAATTGCCATCGCTCAAAGGGGGAGCCGAAGGGATTTCGTTGACTTGTTTTTCATTTGCCAGAGGTTGCCTTTGGAGCAACTGTTGGCTTTGCTGCCTGAAAAATTTGTCGGTGTCAAATACAGCCTGAACCACATTTTGCGAAGTTTAGTCTACTTTGCCGATGCCGAAACTGAACCCGTGCCAAAGATGCTGCAGCCAGTCCGTTGGTCAGTTATCAAGAGGTTCTTTGAGACTGAAGTCAAGAAGATTGCTCAATCAAAATTTTGAGTTCAGTTTGGAGGTGATTGAGTTTGTCCGCAACGACGATTGAAAAAGCGTTGGCGTTAGGGATGACTGAAGACGAGTTCCGACAAGTTTGTGAAATTTTAGGGCGCGAACCGACAGACACAGAACTTGCAATGTTCAGCGTGGAATGGAGTGAACATTGCGGCTACGGCAGGTCAAAGCAGTGGCTCAAATTGCTCCCACGCAATGTCGGCAAATATCGCGCCGCTGCAGGTGGGGATGCAGGTGGAATTGAAGTCAAGCGTGGCCTTTGGGTTCTGTTCAAGATGGAGAGCCATAACCACCCATCGCAAATTGAACCCAAAAGCGGCGCAGCGACAGGAATTGGCGGCATCGTCCGCGATATTTTGGCAATGGGGGCGAGACCAATGGCGCTCGTTGACACTCTCCGCTTTGCCGAACCTTCTGATCCCAAAGCACGCTACATATTCACAGGTGTCGTTGATGGGATCAGTTGGTATGGCAATTGCATAGGAGTCCCAACAGTTGCTGGCGAAGTTGGCTTCAACGATTGCTACCGAACGAATTGTCTCGTCGGTGTTATGTGCATCGGAGTGGCACAGGAACATGAGTTGATGACAAGCGCTGCAAAAGGTGCTGGTAACGCTGTCGTTTATGTGGGCAATGCAACAGGAAGAGACGGCATCGGTGGTTGTTCAATCCTTGCCAGCAAAGAAATGCGTGAGGAATTAGAAATGCGCCCAACAGTGCAATTGGGAGACCCGTTTGCTGAAAAGTGTCTAATTGAAGCCTGCTTGGAAGCCTATAAAACTGGTGCAGTCGTCGCTGTCAAAGATATGGGTGCCGCTGGTTTAACCTGCACGACCGTTGAAATGGCGGCAGCAGGAGATGTTGGCATGGTTGTGGACATCTCACTCGTGCCCAAACGGGAGCCAGATATGCAGCCTTGGGAAGTGATGATGAGCGAGAGTCAAGAGAGGATGTTACTCATCGTTGAACAAGGTCGCGAAGATGAAATCAAAAGCATTTTTGACAAGTGGGGGCTGCATTGCGTCGTCATAGGAAGGGTTATTGACGAACCTGTAGTTCGCATCTATGACGGAAATCAACTGGTTGCAGAAATCCCGGCACAAGCCATTGCAGAAGCGCCCATCAAAAAATTGCCAATGCAAAAACCCGATTACATTGAGCAAGTTCGCCAATTTGACCTTTCACAATTGCCTGAACCCGACGACTACACTGATGCTTTGCTTCATTTGCTTTCTTCGCCCAATATCGCCAACAAGGCTTGGGTTTACGAACAATATGACCACATGGTGCAAGTCAACACGGTCGTTTTGCCTGGCGCTGCCGATGCTGCAGTTTTGAGGTTGAAAGATTGGGATGAGAAGTTGGGCATAGCCGTAAGCGCCGATTGCAATTCCCTCTACTGCTACCTTGACCCTTACCGCGGTGCTCAACTGGCAGTTGCTGAAGCGGCTCGCAACTTAAGTTGCGTCGGTGCCGAACCTGCAGGGGTAACCGATTGTTTATGCTTTGGCAACCCAGATAAGCCTGACCGTTACTGGCAATTCGTTGAAAGTGTCAAGGGGATTGCTGACGCCTGCCAAGAACTTGATGTGCCCGTTGTCAGTGGCAATGTCAGTTTCTACAATGAGAGCGATGTCAGCGTGATTCACCCGTCGCCACTAATTGGCATGGTGGGTGTGCTTGAGGATGTAAGCCTACACGCAACAATGGCGTTCAAGGACGAGGGCGACATCATTGTGCTATTGGGAATTTGCCGAGATGAGTTGGGTGGCAGCGAGTATTTGAGATGGCGATTTGGTCTGGAAGTTGGAGAACCACCGAAACTTGATTGGCGTTTAGAAAAAGCGGTGCAAGTAATTTGTCGCGAAGGAATAAAACGGGGTTTGATCAAATCCGCTCACGATTGCAGTGAAGGTGGATTGGCAGTTTGTCTGGTTGAATGTTGCATAGTGGGTGAAATCGGCGCAACAATTGACTTGCCACCAAACATGATGGAAGGTGAGGTGAGGGGACGCTTCTCAGCACTGCTGTTCAGCGAGTCCGCTTCAAGAATCGTTGTCACCGTCACCCCAACCTTGTTGACAGAGTTAGAGGCAATTGCAAAAGAACATGGTTGCCCAATGTTTGTGATAGGTAGAGTGGGAGGGAGCAAATTGAAAATCGCCTTTGAGGGCAAAGAGTTAGTCAATGAGGAGGTGAACAACCTGAAGGCAGTTTGGTCAACGGCGTTGGCCCAACAAGCGGGTCTTTAGATTTAGGCTTGACACCTCAGAATTTGCACAAACCTTTTGATGTAGGAGGTGTTTGTCATAGGAGGTGTTTATCATGCGATTTTTCAGTTGGCGTGGGAGTAACGAGTGGACAGAAGAAGAGAATCAGGAATTAGAGCAAGACATTGAAAAGGTTGCTCGGCAGCAATGGAACATTCCAATGGGGGAGTTTGTTCCGAAACCACCACACCGCATCTGGCGAGTTGGCGCTTTCGTTGATGTCCAAAACATCTATATGTGTGTCAAGTCGGTTTTCGGACACACGAAAATCAATTACCGAGTTTTGCGTGACTTCTTGACCCGCGACGGTGCGTTAGTCAAGATGGTCGCTTTCACTTGCTATGACACTGAAAACCGTGCCCAAGTTGACTTCATGCACGCTTTGGCGTTGATGGGCTATCGCGTTGTGACAAAGCCCATTAAAAGGATGCCAGATGGTAACATCAAAGCGAGCATGGACATGGAAATGGCGCTGGAAATTTTAGTCTCCGCACCTTACCTTGACGAAATTGTCTTGATCACGGGTGATGGAGATTTCGCACCGATAGTTGACCATATCGCAAGGATGGGGAAAATTGTCAAGGTTATCGGTCCAGACAGGTTGACATCGCCCGAGTTGATTCGCTGCTGCGATCAATTCATCAACCTCGCTCAAATTGAAGGCATCTTTTCGGTAGAGTAGGAGACAAAAATTGTCAAGTCGCTTCAAAAAGGGGCTTGGAGTTCCTGACGGCGTTCAGGATAGCATCGGCAACTGCTCGTTGGATTGCGACGCAAAGGGAATGGAAATCACACTTTTTGCTTCCGACTGATGCCACAATGGCAAAGTCGCCATCATACATTGTGTGGGCTGGTCGGACAGCAAGTGCCAATCCATTTTGTGCCCATTGAGCCGACTTGGTTGCCTGCAACTTTGTCAAACCCACATCCGTCACGACGCAAACGAGGGTTGTGTTCTCGCCGACAAGCATTGGTGCGAAACCTTTGCCCATCTCGCCACCAAGCAAGTAATTTTCCGCATCAATCCACTCTCCCGTTGCTGGGTCACGAGCACCTGCAATGATTTTTCCTGTCCTCCAGTCCACCACATCACCCCAAGCATTGACAACTGCTAAGGCAGCGACATGGGCGTAATTGCCGATTGACTTGAAAGAAACTCCGACCCCGCCAGTCATCGCAAGTTCCATCCCTTTGACTTTCCCGACCGTTGCACCTGTTCCTGCGCCTATGTTTCCTTGCCTCATTTCGGAACTGGAAGCAAGTTGACAAGCGCGATAGCCCCACTCTTTCGTTGGTCGGACAGAAGATGAACCGACCCTCAAATCAAACACCACGCCCCCGACGACGATTGGGACTTTCGCAACTTGGGTGTCAAACCCTATGTTGTTTTCTTCCAACCACTGCATCACTCCGAAAACGCTTTCCAAGCCGAAGGCGCTGCCGCCGGTGAAAACGACAGCGTGAATTTTGGGGACGAGGTGAAGGGGTGAAGCCGTATCGGTGCCGAAAATTCCAGATGCACCGCCTCTCACTTCCACACCATCAGTTGCACCGTTCTCAAACAAAATAACCGTCACACCAGTCTTGTTTTCCAAATCCGTGACATGTCCGACCTTGACACTTTCAAAAACTGACCAATCCACTATCATCACCCTTGTTCTCAAGTGGCTTTGAGTTAGGTTTAGCGACGCATCAACTGTTGTAGCAACTGAAGGGCATGGGGGTGAGAGGGATTGCGTTCCAGTTCAGTGCGCAATTCAGCAATTGCCTCATCCTTTAGTCCTTTCCTCGCAAGAGCAACTGCAAGATTGTAATGCACATCCGGCATGTTGGGGAAAAGGTTCACCAGTTTCCTCAAAATAGTCAAGGCTTCATCCAACTGTCCGAGGGCATCCAAAGTTGCAGCGAGGTTAATGAGTGCTGTCGCATTTTGAGGGTCTAAGGCAGCAGCGAACTGAAAATGTTTGAGAGCTTCTTCATAGCGCCTCATCAAGTAAAGAGCCACACCTGCGTTTATGTGCCCTTCCATATTGGAAGGTTCAAGTTCTAAGGATTGCTGGAGCAAGACAATCGCTTTTTGGGGTTTCCCTTGTCTCAGCAATTTCAAGGCTCGCTTTCTCAAATCTTCGGCTGAAAGTGGCTTGCGCTCAAAGAGTTTCTTAAAGCGCTGCCACATCTCCTTCACCACCTTGTCAAATTCCGTCACTAATAATGATGCCATGTTGTTTCCACGATGTGCTTGCTTCCCAGTTTGCCTTAGTCAGTGACACAATGTTGCAGGGCAAAAGGAAATGAAAGGAGGAGAACCTTGATGGAGCATTGGCATTATGAATCATCTGACGAATGGGACGAGGTTGAGGAACTTGAGGATTTGGAAGAATTGTTGCCCACCTTGGGTCATAGAAACTGGATTCAAATCGCCGATATGGCTTTCCCGTCCCTCAATTCCCCCGGCGTGCAAACATTTTTTGTTGACGACGAAATTTTGCCCGTTTTGGATTTCGTACTGGACTTGCTGAACGAGCAACCTCACATCCGACCGAAAGTTTGGCTTGATGCGGAACTGGACTTCGTTCAAGAAGATTGGACGCAAGGGATAACTCAATTCCGTCAAGAGTTATACGAGCGCTTGCGAGGTTTAAAGGTAAACAGACTGCCCCATGAGCAATTGATAGCCAAACTAAGCGAAGCCAGCAAGCAATTTCAAGTCGTGGTCATTAAGACGAGGACATGCTTGCCATACACTTCCGTTTTCTTTGAACTTGATTGCGCTTACTGGGACGAACAAAGAGAAAAAATTTTGAGGGACGCAATGGGACTCTGATGGAAGCTTGAAAAACTTTCATATCACCAAACTTGATTGGCAGTTGTAAGTGTAGGAGGCGATCGGGAGTTTGGTAAACCGTGTCGTGAAGTTGGAATTGCTCCAAAGGGGGATGAAAGGATGAGGCCGTTGACAGAAATTCGGTGTGCTGTAATCGGCTATGGTGGTGCTTTCAACATGGGGAAACATCATGCGGAGATGATGGAAAGAACAGGAGTGATGAGAGTCGTCGCTGTCTGCGATGCTGACCCTCAGCGCTTGGAAGCAGCGAAGTTAGAACTGCCCAACATCAACACCTACATCAGCGTTGACAGTTTGCTGGAGAAGGAAGATTTTGACTTGGCAGTAATTATCACCCCTCACAACACCCATGCTCCTTTGGCGTTGAAATGCTTGAAAGCAGGAAAGCATGTCATCGTTGAAAAGCCAATGTGCATAACTGTCAAGGAAGCGACGGCAATGATAGAGGCGGCGAAGCAGAAGGGAGTGATGCTAACGGTCTACCACAATCGTCATTGGGATGGAGACTTTATGGCGATTCGAGAGGTTGTGGAGTCAGGGTTTATCGGCGAAATTTTTCATGTTGAGATGTTTGGCGGAGGTTATCACCGACCCGGGCATTGGTGGCGTTCGGACAAAACTGTTTCTGGCGGATTGTTCTACGATTGGGGTGCTCATTACCTTTGGTGGCTTTTGCAATTGATTCCGCACCCAATTCAAAGCGTTGTCGGCGCTTTCCACAAACTCAAGTGGCATGATGTGACAAATGAAGACCATGTTCAAGCCATCATCCGTTTCGCTAACGGTGCTGTTGCTGATGTCCAATTTTCCACCCTTGCGATGGCAGGCAAACCTCGTTGGTTCATTTTAGGAAGGGAAGGTGCTATTGTGGACAGGTGGGAAGGAAGATTCTCCCTTCACTTCTTCGTTAACGGCGTCCGTGCAGAAACACAAGTTCCATACAAGCAAAGTCGCTGGTTTGAGTTTTACCGAAATGTCGCTAATCACCTTCTGCATGGAGAGGAATTAGTCATAAAGCCAGAACAAGCCCGCAGAGTTATTGCCATCATGGAATACGCTGAGCGTTCCGCCAAGCAAGGCGGGAGAACCTTGACATTACCTCACGAATGAGTTTGAGAGAGATTACTCAGTAAGTCACGAACGGCAACAACCCTATAATGCGGGCTCGCTTAATTGCCACCGCTAATTGACGTTGGTGGCGTGCACAATTACCTGTTTGTCTTCTTGGAAAAATTTTGCCCTTGCTGTCCATGAACTTTTGCAGCCTGCTAATGCTCTTGTAGTCAATGAACTCAATGCCTTCTACGCACCATTGACATCGCTTCTTCTTACGGCGGACCGTCATTGACTGTCTCACCTCGTTACCTCCTTATCTCTGTGCTTGTTGAAATTTTCTTTTCAGCAGTTCTTCAAGGCACATCTCCCGATGCGCCGAAATTTTCTCGGTGGCTTTTAGAGGGCGCTTCCCCGAAGCGCCGATTTTACCTTTAACGGCAGCTCAGGAGAGCTGCCCTCCGATCACCTCTGTTTTCAAAACGGGAACCCTTCTGCGCCCTCTTCTTCCTCAGAGGTCGGCAAATCTTCCAAGACTGAGTCATCAATGGGCACATCTTGTTCAGGAATTATGTCGTTTTCCAAAGGTGCTGGGTAAACGGGCGCCACGCCTTCCGGTTTCCTGTCCATGAACTGAACGGTGAAAGCGATGACATCAACCGAAGTTCTTCTCTGTCCCACTCGGTCCGTGTAATTGCTCACTTGCAACCTCCCTTCAACCAGAACCAAACGCCCTTTTGTCAGGTAACTTTGAGCGAATTCAGCCAATCGCCGAAAAGTGACGACACGGATGAAATCTGTTTGTTTTTCTGCTCCTCTTCTTGTAGGTCTGTCAACAGCGAGCCGAAAGGAAGCAATAGGAATTCCATCGGGAGTGTAACGGATTTCTGGATCTGCGACCAACCGCCCGACCAGAATCACGCGGTTGAACATTAATTGCCACCTCCGTGCAGGCGTGCTTTTCCTCGCGGCAAAAGTGCAATAACGGGACGGTTTCTTTTTCCCGCCCTTATTGCACGCTTGCACGCAGGTGCTTACGCCCGCGTTTGGATGACCATATGCCTCAAAACTCGTTCTTCTAATCTGAGTATTCGTTCCAGTTCCGTCAACAAGTTTGGCTTCAGCCAGAAATTGAGCACGACATAAACGCCGTGAGTTCGTTTCTTGATTGTGTAAGCCAATCGCCGAACATCGGAGACGCGAACATTTTCAACGATGCCCTCTCGTTGCTCCAAGAAGTTTTGCACCTTCTCAATGAGAGAGTTGAGGTCATCTTTTGGAAGTCCAGCGTCCACAAGGAAAATCAGTTCGTAACTGCGTGCTCCTTTAGGCGGTTCTTTTCTGCGTTCTGGAGCAGCAGTTGTGACAGTCACCTCTGCCACATCTGTCGCTTCTGCAACCTGCTCTTCAACCGCTGTTGTGGTTTGGGTGCTTCCCTCGGTTTGTTCAAATTCAGACTCGGGCAACTTTTGCTCTGTCTCGCTCATCTTCTTCCCTCCTGACAACCTATTGCGAAGTTTTGATTTCTGGCATTTTGTTTCTCGTTAACGCCCGAAAATTATAGCACACTTGTCACGCCGTGCCTTGTTCGGCTACCTTTGCGATCCCTTCCAATAATTTTTGTGCCATTTGTTCCACGATTTTGCGAACCAGTTGCTGAACCAAAGCTCCACCTATCGGCACACGATACTCGTAATTGACGACCAATCTCATTTTCGTCCCTTCAGGGTGCGGTTCAAAATACCAATCGCCATCATACTTGTCCAAGTCACCCTCTTGAAGGGTGAAGCGGCAAACTTTTCCCTCTTCATCCCATTCATCCCGCTCAACCCACTTTGCCTTTAAACCGAACATAGGAACCGACGCTTCCCACTCACTTATGACAACTTTTCCATCCTCGCTTCGTTCCATAACCCTGATTGCGGTCACATAGTCAAGCCATTCGGGAAACTGCTCGACTTGGTGAGCGATAGAAAACACTTTTTCTACAGGTGCATGGACAATTCTCTCAACCACCAGAGTTTCCGCCACGGTTTTCACCTCTCCGTTTGCTACCTCATTTTAGTGAAAGCAAGTAAGCCACTAACGCATCCAAGTCCTCCTCGCTTCCTTCAAATGGAGGCATCACGGTATTCGGATTCAAAGTTTCTGGATTGAGCAAAATTTCCTTTAACTTCTCGGCGTCGTATTTCTTACCAATTCCGTCCAAACTCGTTCCCGTCCTGCCGCCGATGCCTGCTACCATGTGGCATGTCGCGCACCCCGTCTCATCGTATACCGCTTTGCCGCGTGCAAGTTTAGGGTCTGAAAATTCCTTGCTAATTTGCCCTTGAAGGTTCTGTTGTTCGGTGGTTTGAGAAGTTTCTTGTTTGCCACAAGCTAGCAGCCACGCTATTGTTGTCAACAGCGCCAGTATTTGAAGTGCCCTCATAGTTTTCCCTCCTTTGCTTGACAAAATTGTCATTCAAGCCGCACTTCAAATTCTTCCACAACGGGGTTAGCCAGCAGTTGCCGACACATTTCCTCGACCTGCCGCTTGGCGTCGCTTTCGTCCAATTCGTCGTCAAGCCAGACTTCAATGAGTTTTCCGACTCGGACTTTCTGGACCTTATCGTATCCCAAGTTCCTAAGTGCCCTTTCAACGACCCGTCCTTGAGCGTCGTCAAGACTTGACTTCAACCTAACCAAAACGGTCACTTGCAGCAAGTGCAATCCCTCCAGTCCGAAAACTCCCGTAAGTTGCCCTTAAGATTTTATCACAACCATGCGACACAATTTTGTTCACGGTGAGTGAGATGGCAACATGGATTTATCTCTTTAGGCACGGACAAACTATTTGGAACGAAGAAGGGAAGTTGTGCGGTAGTTCAGATGTGCCGCTGGGCGACAAAGGTCTGGCTCAGGCTCGCATGGTGGCAGAACGCATGAAAAATGTCAAACTCGCTGCCGTTTATTCCAGCCCTCTGCTTCGTGCGAGGCAAACTGCAGAAGCAATTGCCTCCCTTCATAACCTCACCGTTCAGGTGGAGCCAGATTTGAGGGAAATTGATTACGGCGACTGGGAAGGGTTGAAGGTAGCTGAAGCGGTGGAGAAGTTTCCAGAATTAGAACGAATGCGCCGTGAAGACCCGATGAATTTTGTTGCGCCAAACGGCGAACCGATGAAGAATTTCGCTGAACGGGTTATCACTGCCGTTCAAAGAATTGCCGCAAAACATCCCGACGAAACCCTTTGCGTCGTTGCCCACCAAACTGTCAATCGCTTCATCCTTTGTTGGGTAATGCAAATGGATTTTCGGCTCTGGAGGCAATTGCGACAAGACCCAACTTGTGTCAATCTTTTGCAAGTGAGGGAAGATGGGTTGTGGAGGGTGTGCCTTGTAAACGACACTTGTCACTTGGACCAACTTGTCAGGCGTTAAACCTTAAAGAGAAGCTAGCCCACAACTCTCACCAAACTACGAGGTGAAAAAACTATGCCGTCGCTGAGACGAACTCGCAAAAAATTGCAAAAGCAAGTCGTTCGCTGGACAATTTGGCTGACTATCACTTTCATTTTCGTGCTGGGAATGTTCAGTGGGTTCGGATGGATTGAGCGACAAGTTAGGGGCTTAAATCTGCCACGCTCTATCGCCCGTGTTAACGGGACAGAAATTTCGCGCCAACAGTATGAACAAACCTTAGCCCGTCTTGCCCAATTCGGTTCACATCGATTGAGTGCGCAAGATTGGGTTTTCTACAAAGAGCAAATCTTCTACGAACTGGTGGATAGAGAGTTGTTAAGGCAGGAAGCCTACCGACGCCGCATCCGTGTCACCCGTGCCGACATGAATAAACGCATTGACGAAATTTTGCAAGTTCAACTTGTGAGTGCACGGCAACAATATGAACGGGATAAAGAATTTCGCGACTTCGTCCGAAAGCAATATGGTTCTTTGGAAGCGATGGCGAGCGATTTGCGCCGCCAAATCAGACAGCAAGGAACTGATCTTGAGCAAGAACTGTTGATGGAGAAACTTCAACAGTCAATCATGCAAGAAGTTAAAGTGACGGAGAAGGAACTAAAAGACAACTACACCCAATTTCGCCTGCGACACATTTTCGTCAACGCTGACCGATTTCTACCAAAAGACAAATCACCAACCGACCAAGACATACGACAAGCGAGAGAGAAAGCGCTGCAAAGGGCAAAAGAGTTGAAGGAGCGAATCCTCAAAGGTGAAGATTTCGCAAAATTGGCAGAAAAAGAATCCGACGACCCAGTGACCAAAAACAAAAAAGGTGACTTGGGCGAACTGAGTTTGGATGCTGCAAGGTGGCGAATCGGCGATGATGCTTTAACGGTGTTGCCGAAGTTAAAGGTCGGTGAGATCTCTGAACCGATTGAGGGTTTCACCGGCTACCATATTGTCAAACTGGAAGGCAAAGGGGTTAACCTGCCCAAAGATTACAACAAAGTGCGATACCGATGCGAAGAGGAAAAATGCAACAACATCTGGCTCGGGGAAAAGGGAGAAAAGAAATGCCCAAAGTGCGGGAGCACGAAAATCAAACAAATCGGTGAACGCAAGAAGGAATTGATGGACGAAATCAGGCAGCAAAGGGTGCAAGAAAAATGGGGCATGTTGCTCAGGGAATTGAGGGAAAGAGCTAGGATTGAAATTTACGACCCCGAACTTAAAGCCATAGCCGCAGATCGAGAGGGAAAAACCGAAGAAGCCATCAAATACTTGCGTGAGGCATTGAAAATCGCCAGTGAAAACCCAGATGCTCGCCGTCACTACCTGTTCTCTGATTTGCTACACTACAGACTGTCAAGCCTTTACATGAGGGACGGGAAGTTGAAAGAGGCGGAACGAGAAATTCGCAAGGCTTTGGAGTATTCCGACGACAATGATTTGCATATCCAACTCGGCAGCATATTGATGCTTCAAGGTAGAAAAGACGCTGCACTGAAGGAGTTTTTGAAGGTAGTGGATTCCAGCCCAACACCCGGCCAAAGGCACATGCTCGCCAACTACTTTGAGCAACTCGGTCGCAAAGACTTAGCGGAGAAGCAGCGGAAACTGGCGGAGAAAGAAGGCGGCTCGAGTGGACTTTCAATCCCATTGACAGTTCGGTAGTTTTAGTGAACCCTCGCAGACCATAATGAGATTCGGCAGGAGCACCATACTTCCAACTGGGTCGTGGGACGCGGGACGAGAGGCGCAGAATGGGATTCGTCAGTTCGGCAGTCGGCAGGTCGCCAAGTCGGGGGGCGCTTCTCTGAAGCGCCGATTTTTCCTCTTTTGGTTGCTCAAGAGAGCAACCCTCCGAGTGAGCGAAATTTTTCACACCACTTTTTCGGCGGTTCAGGATAACCGCCCTCTGAGTGCTTTTTCTCCTAAGCACTAAAATGTCCTCACCCTCTATTTCACCACTACCCACTTCACTTTCGCTCCAACACCGCTTTTGAAATTGGCTGTTTCCTTGTGAAAGGAGACAGAAGTTGTCTCAGTTGTAGGGCTTTTCAGGGTTTTTTGAATCCACCGACGCCAATTCGTTCAATCGGGATTGGCTTAAACCCGAGTTTGAAGGCGGGTGAATTAGGGCGAAGGCGAAAATCAAGTTTGTCCTTAGGTAATGGCGAAACAAAAAGTGGGTCAGCGAAAATTGAATTGCGGTCAAAGCCTGCTTCAAGCCATTTCGCAAATGTCCCTTCAGGCGTGAGCGCTCTATCAATTTTTGTCAAGTCAACCCCAACAGTGTGCCAGTAAAGGTTGAAATCACACTCCGCCAATCGGTCGCGACGCCATGTGTGAGCGTAACTATACCAAACAACCGCATTCGGGGCACTGAAAACGATGATGTTACGCCTGAAAATGTTGCCCGTCATGAAATCATCCCTCGGCTGCAACCGAATTTGATGTTCTTTGCCGTCAACGAAAATGTTGTTCCCAACGATATTGTCCTTGCCACCGTGAATGCAAACCGCTCCAAGCACTGTGCCAATGACAATGTTTCCGTAAACCATTGTCCCGCTGCTGTAATCGTCAAGGTAGATGCCCCAAGTGAAGTAAGGTACCAAAAACTTGCCATCAGGGGTTGTG
>FMJZ01017801.1_pt1 | contig 23199 bp, 22 predicted proteins | sample 1987881 | NCBI WGS metagenome assembly FMJZ01 (sample SAMEA4378227, study PRJEB15110) | soil metagenome | biome: soil; feature: Field; material: Soil | place: India | collected 2015-03-11 | depth 0 m
GTCGTCGGCACCTATCCGCCGCCGGAGCGCGTCTCAGCTCAGCTCTTCTTGCAGCTAGTACAGTTGGGGCGCGAGCAGAAGGTCGCGCTCGTCGTGGACAATCTTCAGAGCGGTGTTGGGCTGGGTTCGCGACTGGCGTTCGAGATCGGCGCTATCAACGTCGTGTTGACGAATTTCCCCGGCGCTGTGCCCAACACTCGAGATTATCTTGAAGTGATCGCCCACAACGGAACTCAAATGTTTGAAGCCCTCGAAAGCTACCGGCGACGACCATGAAGATGCGAGAGATCGACGTTGCCGCAGTGAATCTTGACGAACTTGCGTCTCACGCGGTCGAGTTTCACGGCCATCTGGGGCCCTATCTAATTTGTGGCGTGAAGATGGGGCTGCTCGCGCTGCGCTTGATACGATCGCGTGGCTACACTGGGCTTACCGTGACAGCAGAGACGGGAGTCACACCTCCCGTCTCTTGTCTTGTTGATGGGCTCCAAGTAGCGACTGGCTGCACGCTGGGCAAGGGCAATATCGCTGTGCTCGGTGGAGGGCATCCGCGAGCTCTCTTTCGCACCAAAGATCAGAGCGTCGTCATCGAGCTTCGTCCAGAATGGCCAGAAAAGTTCGCGCAGATGGACGGCGAGACCGCAGCGAGGACAGTGCTGCATGCTTCTGATGAAGAGCTCTTCACATGGCGACTTCTGTAATTGAGCTCACGAACGTCTCAACGGTCTACGAGGGTGAGCGCGTCCCAGCGATTCGCGAGATCAATCTCTCTATTGAACCAGGGGAGTTCGTCGCGATCATTGGACCCAACGGCGCGGGCAAGACGACGCTTCTTGAGACGATCAATGGGCTCTTGCCCTACACGCACGGAAAAGTTTTAGTGCTGGGACGAGACATTGCGCGATTCGGCCCGCAGCTCCGCAGCCAGATCGGCTACATCCCCCAAGAGTTTCAGTTTGATGAGACGACCCCAGTCTTAGTAAGAGACGTCGTGCTCATGGGGCGCTATGGCCGGATTGGGCTGCTCCGTCGGCCGACAGCAGAAGATCGTGCACGGGCTCAGGAAGCTTTAGAATTGCTAGGATTGGCAGAGCTTGCCGAGCGCCCCATCGGAAAACTCTCTGGGGGCCAACAGCAGAAGGCCCTGCTCGCGCGTGCTCTTGCGAAAGAGCCGAGAATTTTATTACTAGACGAACCCTTCAGCCATCTCGATTTTGCGGCGCGCGACGAAGTCGCCGAGCTCATTGCGCGCTGGCATCGTGAGCAAGCACTCACGACGCTTATCGTGCTGCACGATCTCGAAGCGATCCCGTCAAGCTGTCATCGAGTGGTCTTGCTCGATGGGGGGCATATAAGACAAGACGGGATGCGCGAGCACGTCGTGCGCACTTTCACGCTTGCTTACGGGAAATGAAGCGATGTTCGGATTACCGTGGAGTTTGATCGTCACGCTCTTGGGCGGGGCGGTGCTGACAGGCGCGGCCTGCGGGCTGCTGGGAACGTTCGTCGTTCGTCTTCGCTTGAGTTCTCTAGGCTTTACGATGTCGCACGCGGCTTTTGCTGGGGCAGCGCTGGGGCTCGCTTTGGGGATAGAGCCGTTAACTTTAGCATTAATCGCGGCGGTCTTGACTGCCGCGGTGCTCGGCCCTGTAGCCGAGCGCGCGAAGCTCCCTGCCGATGTCATCACTGGGGTGCTTTTCCCGTTTACGATGGCCTTGGGCTTGATCTTCCTCTATCTCGCGCCGGGGACGGCGATGAGCAGCTCAGCTTTGGGGTTATTATGGGGGAGCCTCCTGGCGATGACTCATACAGATTTTCTCTGGCTTTCGGGGCTCATGGGAACTATAGCTCTCACGATCGGGCTCTTCTTCAAAGAGTTCCAAGCGCTCTTGTTTGATCGCAAGCTTGCTGAGGAGTCGGGCATCCCCACGTGGCCGTTTTATTATCTGGTTCTCTTCTTAACGGGAGTGACTATTGCTCTTGCACTGCGCTTGGTGGGGGGACTGCTCGTCTTTGTTCTCTTGCAGAGCCCTGCGGCGACGGCGTTTCAGTTCTCTTATGATCTGAAAAAGATCTTCTTTTGGGCGGCTCTGTTGGGGGTCCTCTACGCCGGTGTGGGCTTAGCGCTGTCGTTTGCGCTCGATCTTCCCATAGGGAGCGCCATCGTGCTTGTTGCAACCCTGGGGTTTGGGCTCGCGGTCTGGTTCTCCCCTAAGCGGCGTCATGCCTGGACTCCGAGACCATCGTCACTGACATAGGTCATAGTATATCCCGCCCCGCACCGATACAATAGCGGCCAACGAAAGGGTGAGAGAATGCATTATCCAGCTTGGTATGTCCCATTCTTAACTTCTCCGATGTTGATCGCGATCATCGCGATCTTGCACGTTTTAGTTTCGCACTACGCTGTGGGTGGGGGAATATTCTTAGCCCTGGAAACCCGCCACGCGTACCGCACAAACAACCGAGAGTACCTCGCGTATCTGAGAGATCATGCATGGTTCTTTATTTTGATCACGGTCGTCTACGGCGCGATCACCGGCGTCGGCATCTGGTGGACGATCGGCTTAGCTTCGCCATTAGCTACGGAAACGTTGATACACACGTTTGTCTTCGGTTGGGCGATGGAGTACGTCTTCTTCGTCTTGGAGATCGTCTCGGCGTTTATCTTCTTCTATTATTGGGGAAGATTGGAGCCCAAGATCCACCAAGCGATGGCCTGGATCTACGCGTTCTCGGCGTGGATGAGCTTGGTTTTGATTACGGGCATCACGGCGTTTATGCTCAACCCTGGGGGGTGGGTCGAGAATAAAAACTTTTGGGTGGGTTTCTTTAACCCTCAGTTTGTCCCGCAAACGCTTGTTCGCACTGGTGGGTCGCTCTTGCTCGCTGCGCTCTATGTTGCCCTCCATGCGTCGTTGCGTGCGAAAGACGTGCCTTTGCGCAATCTCGTTATATCGCGCTCGGCGCAGCCTGCCCTGATAGGAGCAGCGTTGGTGACGGTCGGAGCCCCAACTTGGTTTGTCTTCTTGCCTGAATCGGCTAGAGCCGCCATTGCTGCCGCAGGCACTCTCAATATCTTGATGGTCTTGATCGGTGCTACGACGATCGGGGTCTTCGCTATGATCTATCTAGGGCTCTATCGCAATCCGAGCTGGGTCACCCCAGGGTTCGCCGTTGTGCTCTTTGGCATGGGCCTTGTTGCTGTCCCTGCGGGGGAATTTGTCCGCGAGGCCGTGCGCAAGCCGTATATTATCTATAACGTCGTCTACAGCAATCAGATCTTGCCTGAAGAGGTGCCCGTGCTTCGCGAGAAAGGCTACTTAGAGGGTGGCACGTGGACAAGCGCTTGGGTGAGAGCACGCTACCCTGAAGTAGTGACACCCTCTGGGGAGATCGACGAACGCATGCTGCTTCAGTTGCCCGAGTCGGCGCAGCGCGAGTTGGGGCATGTGCTCTTTCAGTATCACTGCGGCTCAGCCCATGCGGCGACCGAGGGCTACTCAGCTGTCGGGCAGCTCTTGCGTGGCTGGACGCCAGAGATGATAAAAAACCTCGTGCAGAACACAGACAAGTTTCGTTTCTTCATGCCGCCGTGGGCAGGGACGCCTGAAGAAGCTGAGCTACTGACAAAGTATCTGATCTCAATTACCCCGCCGCGCCCAGGAGGGATAAGATAGCCATGAACCCAACAGAGCTGATTGGTCCGCCGAGCCCCCTAGGATATCCAGCACCCTATTGGTTCTTAGTGACCTTCAAAGTTCTAGGCTTTACGTTGCACATAGTGCCCCTGCACCTATGGTTCGCTGGGATTCTCTTGGCAATGGCGCTCGCGCGCTGGGGCAGCACGGAAGCGCAACGGTGGTCGGCTCGACTGATGAGACAAATGCCGGTTCTCGTCGCCTTAGGGATCAACTTCGGGATCGTGCCCCTACTCTTCACGCAAGTCGCGTATTATCGGGTTTTTTATCCCGCGACGATCTTGATGGCTTGGCCTTGGTTCTCGATTATTATTCTCTTGACATTCGCGTACTATGGGGTCTATATCTATGTGACGGGCCTCAAAGACGGCGCGGTGTTGACGCCGTTCAAGCGCGCTGCAGGGTGGGTCTCAGCAGTGCTGTTCATAGTGATGGGCTTTCTCTTTACGAACGGGTTCAGCTTGATGGTCAATCTTCCAGCTTGGCCTAAGTTGTGGCAGGACACAAGCGTCGCAGGAGCTCCCTTGGGGATTGCGCTCAATCTCTCTGATCCAACGCTTCTCCCTCGCTGGCTGATGATGTTTGGATTAGCGTTAACGACTGTCGCAGCGTATGCAGTCTTTGATGCTGGAGTCTTCGCCCGCCGCGAGAGCCTGCAATATCAGAGTTGGGCAGCGGGCTTCGCGTTGAAGCTTCATACAGTTGGGATGATCTGGTTTGCAGTGATGGGCTCGTGGTACGCTTTTGGCACGTGGCCTGCGGACGCACGCGAGCAGATGTTCTCCAGCCCCTTGATAATCTTGACGGGGTTAACAGCAGTAGGACCAGGGTTGCCGTGGCTCTTGATTCTTCTGCAGCGACGACGGATCACCCAACTGCTTGCGATTCTAACGGGGTTGGCGCAGTTGAGCGTCTTAGCGCTCAACGCGATCAGTCGTCAGGTTCTGCAAAACATTGAGCTGAGCAAGTTTTTGGACGTCACGGCTGAACCGGTCAATCTCCAACTCAGCCCGCTGATTGTCTTCTTAGTGCTTTTTGTTGCCGGGCTGGGCGTGATCGCGTGGATGATCTGGAAAGTCCTTCAGGCCGAGCGCCAGCCGACTAAGGCTTAACGTACAGGGAGACTGAACGTAAACGTCGTGCCCTGACCCAGAGTGCTTTCGGCCCGGATCTTGCCGTCATGCGCTTCGACAAAATATTTCGCGATAGCAAGCCCTAAGCCGGAGCCGCCCGTCGCTCGCGAGCGTGACTTGTCTGCTCTCCAGAAGCGCTCAAAGACATAAGGCAGATCTTCGGGGGTGATCCCTGGGCCGGTGTCGCTCACTTGAACGATAGCGTTGCTGTCGCGCACAGTGAGCACAACGCGGATCTGGCCCTCTGAGGGAGTATAGTGCTCAGCGTTGGTCAGGAGATTCAGTAAAACTTGCTCGATGCGCTGCGCGTCAATCTCGACAAAGACAGGATCTTGGGGAAGCTCAAGATTGAGCGCGATATTCTTTGCTCTGAGTGCGGGATCGACGACTGTAGCAGCGTGCTGTACGATCTCTCGAAGGTCTGTGACCCTCTTCCCTAAGCGTAGCTCGCCGGCTTCAGCCAAGCTCAGCTCACGCAAATCACTCACCAGACGAGCCAATAATAAGCTCTCTTCGTGTATAGACGCGATGACTTCAGGAGTAGGCTCGTACACCCCATCGAGAATCGCTTGGAGATTACCTTGAATCACTGTCAAGGGTGTGCGTAGCTCATGAGCGATATCGGCGATCATCTGGCGGCGCAGCTTTTCGGATTTTTCTAAGCTTTCAGCCATGCGATTGAATGACTCCGCTAAACGGCCTACTTCATCCTGTCCCGTGATGGAGACGCGCTGGCTGAGATCTCCTTGAGCCAAGCGATGTGATGCGCGTTCAAGCTGACGCAGTGGCGCGATGACTCCGCGCAGAAAGAGCCCTCCCAACACCAAGGCTGCACCAGCAGCGATCGCGCCTGCAAGTATAATAACGCTTCTCACTGAGTTTAAGAACTCTTGCTCTATGGCAGAGAAACGATGAATCCCTGCCGTGGGCACAAGCCAGCCAACGCGCACGTTATTCACGATGATGGGTACTCCCAGGGACTTGAGTACTTCTTGGGAGATCTCTCCTTGCCCGATCACAAGGTGCCCGCTGCTGTCGACAAGAGAAAAATTCTGCCAGGGATTGCTCCAGGGAGGGCCTTTCCCTCGTCCTGGATGCTCTTGAATCAGCAATCTTTCGACCCCTGCCCACGTCTTTTTTTGTGCGTAATAGTCTGCCAAGAGAGGAGCTAAGAGCTGCGCCTGCTCGAGATGCCGCTGTCCACTAAAGACAAGAAACTGCCGTGTCGTCGCTTGATCAGCGAGCAGATAGGCGATGCCCATCCCGAGAACGATCACGATGAAAAATACAAGCCATAGCTTGAGCGTCAACGGAATATCGCGGAGAATGGTCATAGTCCTTGCTCCTGAAATTTATAGCCCACGCCACGCACTGTCAGAATATACTCAGGGTTTTGCGGATCGCGCTCGATCTTCTTGCGCAAATTCTTAATGTGCGTGTCGATAGTGCGATCAAGGGTTGCGTAGGTTGTTCCAGAGAGGGCTTCGATGAGTTGCAGTCGCGTGAAGACACGGCCCGGTTGCTCCGCTAACGTCGCTAGCAACTTGAACTCGATGGGCGTCAGATCAAGAAGCTTTGTATCGAGATACGCTTCGTGGCTATCAACGTTGATGACGAGATCACCTACTTCGATCACAGTTGGTTTGGTTGGGCCCTCCACGCGCCGGAGCACTGCGCGCACACGCGCGACCAATTCTCTGGGATTGAACGGCTTGACGACGTAGTCATCAGCTCCAATCTCTAGGCCGGCGATGCGATCAGCGTCTTCGGCTCGCGCCGTCAGCATGATGATTGGGATATTCGATTTTTGTCGAATTTCCCGCGTGACATCCAAGCCGTCCATATCGGGGAGCATCAGATCTAAGACGACCAACGCTGGCTGCTCAACTCTCCAGAGTGTCAATGCGTCTTTGCCGGTGGAAGCCGTCAAGACCGCAAAGCCTGCTTGCTGTAAATACGCCCGCACGAGCTGCACGATCTTCAGTTCGTCGTCCACAACTAGGATCTTCTTTGCCATCATGTCAAGTATAGCGTCTCCCACCCCCCTGGTGCAGCTCTGCGTCATGGAAGAACATAGACGGCACAGAAAATTTCCGTGCCGTCTGTGGTGTTCCTGTACTGGCCATAATTCAATTGGTACTCTTACCTGTGAAGTAGTTGACCTGCACTGCAGCTCGGCGATCACGCCCGTGATTGCTTACAAGATCGTCGCTATCAGAGTGGGCAAGATACGTTTTCCATGTGCCCTCAGTTATGGGATTGTCGAAACGATCTCCGGTGTTGAGCTTGCGGCTGAACTCAATAACTGTGAACGGCATCTTGCTCTGGGATACTTCGCGAACGGCCTCGCTACCCGCTGAGGCAAGGAGATCACTCTTGCCGCCATAGATCGTATCTTGCACAATCGTCCAGTACAGGTCCATCTTGATCGTGCTGTTGCTGTAGTGATATTGATACTCGGACTGTTCGATCTTGCCGTCCACGGTCGGGGGTTTGGGCGTTTGGGCAAGCGAGCCTGGCGCTTGCGAACACCCTGTGAGTGTCAAGAGAAGCACGAGCATTCCAAGGGCGAAAATAGTGCGCATAAGAATCTCCCTTCTTGTGCACGAGTTCACTCTTTTGGAGAAATATGCCGAACGCGCGTGATACATCGGATATAGCCAACTAATGGCCGCCAATCCAAGACTATATGAACGAGCGTCACGAGTACAGCTGCGACACTGAGCCAGAAGTGCAGATCGATCCAATCGCGCTTGGTCATATTAAACAGCAGCACTGTCCAGCCGGAGCGCGGCCCTCTCGGTGCGAACCAGGCGACAACTCCGCTTGCGGCGGACAAACTCCACAACACGATCATCGAGATCGCGACAATCACTTTGGCATACACTTTGCCTGGAATCGCACGGGTGCGTTCCATACGATCATCTCCCAAATGTCGGCGGTGAGGGGTAGGGTTGTCCCACCCCTCACATTGCTCAATCGTGTCACTTAGCGGCGACATCGTGGACCTGTGCCATCGCGGGCTCTCACGGTGATCCCGCGTCCATTCCCTCGACCCATTCGCGCCGGAGATCCAAACTGCCCCGTGCCCGGAGCGCGATTGGACGCATTAAACGCTTCCATGCGTGCTTCTGCCCAGAGCTTCTGAAGCTCTGCTGGAGTCATACCGAGTTTCTCAGCCAGGATCTGCAGGAGTGTTCCTTGGCCTCGGGGAGCCATTGGTTGCGTGCTGGGCTGTGCTGCCCACACTGCTCCCGCAAAGATCCCCACGAGCACTGCTACGCTGACTAGGGTGATCATTCCACGCTTCATCATCGTTGGTCATCTCCTTTCAAAATTCTTCGAGTTATGGTCTGCGGGGCCCTGGGCCTCGCCCTGTGCCACATTGCTGAAACGCCGGCAGATGGTTGTTCAGCGAGACGTCGTGTAAACGCATCATGCCCCAGCGCAGATCGGGCTGCTGCACGAAAGTCAAGAACTGATCGTACATCGCAGCGTTGGCTAGCTCAGCCGCTGCCGCTTGTTCGCAGGCTTCCCAAATCGTCGCTGGAGCTTGAACGTTGCCCAAGAACGTATCAGTAGGCACAGGCACACCGTACTTGGCGAAATAGAACTTCCATAGTGCGATATGCTGTGCTTCGGCTTGCACAATGTTCGCAAACGGGAGCACTGGGCCGAACTTGTCTAGCACTGCTTGATAGAACGCATGAGCGTGATACTCATCATTGATACTATCAATCATCGCCTGAACTGTCCGAGGGTCGAGGCGCGTCTGCGCCGTCCCAATAAGACCGAACAACCCAATCGCGAGCAGGCTCGCGATGCCGACTACCGGTACGAGTTTCTTCATCATCGTTTGGTCACCTCGGCTATGACAATAGCGTAACAATATAAAGAGCCCATGAAGAAAATGTGAAGATTTGGTGGAGACCTTACGCTTGCACGTGGTGTTGCTTTCAGCTAAAATTTCCCTAGAAAACTCGACGTTGGGGTGATAGGCCATGACGCGACGATTGCTCTTTGTAATAGCAAGCTTGGTTTTCCTGTTGGTACTAGACTCTTGGGCAGATACCAAGCCCATTCCTCGATTGATCGAGATGGTCTCGACGGATGCCATTCCGGAGTTTCGCTTGGCCGCTGCCCGGACGCTCGTCGCTGCGTATCTCTTCATCGGGCGCCCGCTGTCGGAGCTTGACCCGCTCATTCAGAAGATCGAGAGTGAGCGCGGGTTCAAAGAACTTCGTCAAGCTGTCGAAGAAGCCAACCAAGGCAAAGTCATCAGTGCGTGTTGGAATCTTCCCACGGTCGAGAACCCTATCGTCGCAGGGGTTGATCTGCGCACCAAGACCATCCCGGAGCTGGAACAACTTGCGATCTTTGGGAGATCACCCCAACTGCGCGAGGCTGCAGCAAAGATGATGATTAATAAGTATCTCACCCCCAAGGCCAAGCTCTACCCTGAATGGTACACGTATCGTGTCAAAGCGGAAGCAGATTTCGATGCCGTCAAAGTGCAGTTCTATCTCTGGACGGTAGGAGTAGCTCCTCAAGCTGTCGAGATCAAGACGATCGCACTTATTCCCCTGTCCCAGATCTTCTTCGCTGAGTTTCTGATTACGCTGCCACCTAGCCAAGTGAAGGCCAAGCTCAAGTGCAGTTAACTCAATGTAACGTGAGCAACTGTCAGCCCCTGTTGCATCGGGTATGATAGAAGTGAGCTATCGTTGCTGTAAAAAAGGGGAGACCGGATATGCAGGGGCGTCGTGCGCTTGCCGTCATTACGATTCTTTTAGGAGTCTTGCTTTTCTTAAGCAGTCGCGCCCAGGTCACTCCCCCGCCGGGCATTAGAGCGGAATTTGTCGTCGAGACTTTCACCGTTTACCGACGGGGTACCTTTGCGGAGCCCCAGGTCGCCACCGTACGGTTGGGACTGAGTGGTGATTTCTTCTCCCAACCCCCGCTGGATATCATGCTTGGGGTAGACAGAACTATTAATTTTGAGAATGTCCGTCCCTTTGTGGACCGCTTGCTGGGACTGCTCGGTCCGGATGACCGCGTTGGGCTGATCTCCCTAGCGCCTCCGACTGTCGACAGCCCATTGACGCCTGACTTCAATCTCATTCGGCAGCGATTTTCGGAGCTGACTCCAGCAGGAGCTGCCGGACTGGCCGATGCTGTCGCGCTGGCGACCAAAGAGCTGACGGAGACTGCACGCCCTGAAGCGCGCAAGATCCAGATCTGGCTGATCGCCCGTGCGGGGTTGGCACAGGCTGATTTCGGCCCAGTGCTCACCCAGGCCCAGCGGGCCCGCGACAATCAGATCACCATTCACGTCGTCACCACGAGTGACGAAGCCGCACGATCTCAGACGCTGCTCTCGCTCGCGCGCTTCACGAACGGGCTTTTCTTGAAGAATCTCTCTGATGAGACCCTTACGGCTTTACAAGGGCAACTGCGTATAGAATTCATCGCGCGGCAGATCATCGCTAAGGTGACTCTTACACACCGCGTGACGTTTGAAGGCGCCGAAGGCGCCCCAGAGATCCAAGACTTCGCTGACGGCAGCAAGATGCTCACCTGGAGAGTGGACGCCATACGCCCTGAAGAGACCGTGACGTTCCGCTTTCAGGTCAGCTCGAGTGTCAAAGGCTCTTTCCCCATCAATCGCAGCCCAAGCACTGTCGAGTACACGAATATCTTAGGCCAGCGCGTGCGCATCAATCTCCCATTTCTAACGCTTGATGTCACTAACGCTCCGCCGGTAGCGAAATTCGACTTCAGCCCTACAGAGCCTGCTGTTAAAGAGACGATCTTCTTCAGCAATCAGTCGTATGATCCCGATGGGAGCATCGTCAGCTATCTATGGGATTTCGGTGATTGGAGAACAAGCACCGAAACGAGCCCTTCATATGCTTACGAAAAAGCCGGGACTTACACGGTGACCCTAACGGTCACCGACAATGAGGGCGCTACTAACAGCATCAGCGCCACGATTACCGTCATTAACATCGCCGTAGCTGTTCGTGATCTTCCAACGTTCGACGGGCAACTGCCACGCGGGATATTTATCAGAGTTTATCTTGAAGTTCGTATCAACCGCGACGTCTTAGGGCTTGGGGTGCGCGAAGAATGGCCGAAAGGCATTATCGGGATGTACACCAAAGTCGAAGATGTCACTGAGAAAGTCCTGGGAGAAGCGCACGGGGGCACGTTCCGGCCCCCGTCGCAAGGAGAGACTACAATCGAATGGATCTTCCCAGAGCGACTAGCTGCCGGCACAGTGAAGAAGATCGTCTACGAGGTGAAGCTCTCGGAAGAAGGGGAGTTTGATTCACCGACGCTGACGGGTTTTGTCATCAGCAAGGTCCCTGACTTTCAGACGCCTACGGAAGGGACAAGCTCGTTTCAGCTTGTCGCAGGGCTGCCGATCAAAGTCATTGTGGCGCATTACATCACGCGCCCGGACATCCCCCCTGAAGAAGAGCGTATCGATCCCAAAGACGATAAGCTCATCTCGTTCTATCAAATTCATCGGGCGGTGAGCTGGTGGCTGGAATCGTCTATTGTGCCTGGCACCGGCAGACAGCAGATCGATCTCGCGACCATGCAAGAGTTGATCGCCTATTGGCTCTCGAATACGCCCGTCGATCAGTCGTTGCCGCCGCGCCCATAAATTATGCGCATTCTCCTATCCATAGCTTTGAGCAGCGCGTTGCTCATCTCCCCAGCTTTGGCTCAGAGCTTTTTGACTGAAGAACTTTCCCCAAGGGCTGTGAGTTTCGGCGGGGCGTTCGTGGGGCTGGCCGACGACGCTGCAGCAGCGCTGTGGAACCCTGCCGGGCTCTTTACATTGAAGGGCTTTGGGGCCTTGGGGAGGCTCTCGATGCCCGGGCCGACGACGCCCTTTGAGATATGGGGTGTAGCCCTCAGCGGCGGCTATTGGGGAATCGGCGGCGCACTCTGGTACGGCAGTAAAAACATCAAAATCCCGATCAAAGAAGAACAGACACTCACCGTGCTTGCTCTAGGGGCTGGTGTGCGGGAGACGATGGCAGCGGGGATCGTGGTCAAGCTTTACGACAATTTTCGGGCAGGGCAGCGCTTCCGCGGTGCAGGCGTTGACGTTGGGCTGATGATCCGGTTCGGCTGGGTGCAGGGGGGCTTGGCCGTGACTGACATAGGAGGGACGCAGCTCCCTAGCGAAGAGGGCTCTCTAGAGATTCCCATGATAGTGCGCATGGGCACGGCTATAAAGCTCTTAGGAGACAAACTACGTCTTCTAGGGGCAGTGGACCTGGCGCGTCAAGAAGAGTTGCGTGCCATTCGTGTGGGGCTAGAATTTCAACTCTTCGAGGGGCTCGCGCTGCGTGCGGGCTGGAACGGACAAGAGATTACTTGGGGTGGGGGCCTGGGGATTCTGAATATCTTGCAAACGGACTTCACCTGGCAGGCCAATGGCTGGGCCGTCTCTACAGAATTTGCACTTGGTCGGCGGTAACACTTTTCAGTATAATATTTATATAAAGAACTGTGGTGGGAGGGGATACGAGTGAGCCACACGATGCAGGGTATCGTCTGGGCCGTGGGGCTAGCCCTTCTGATAGCACTTACTTGGGCATTGTGGCGACGCACCGCCCGCCAGAGCTTGACCGTGCTCTTCTTCGCTATGGGAGCTCTTGTCGTTGTCGGTGGCGGCGTTCCCCTTGTGTGGTGGCAACTCCATCTTCTCAAAGCGGGAGATCAAAGCCTTCGGATCCGTGACCATCGTCTTGTCAGTCAAACTCAGATCAAGGAGAAAGACCTCGTTCGTCTTGAGGCCGAGATCGAGATCACCACCCCTAAGCTTCCTCAAGAGCGCCTACAAGCTATCGCTGACGAGTATCTTTCTGAAGCTCTTCCCATCCGCAAGCCAGATATTGCTGTTGTCCGACTCAAGGACTTCAGCCGTACGCTGCTCTATAAATACGCCTATCGAAAATCGCTCTCTCCCGAGAGCGTGCGCTCTTGGATACAGCCGACGGCCGCGGAGATCGCTGCCGGAGCGCACCTGGAGGATCCTATCCTGGGCGAGCTAGGAGGCTATCAGACGATCACAATCCTGGTGACAATGACTGCAAAATGGACGCACTTGAAAGCCCTTCTCGGTGAGGATGCGCTTCCTAGTGCCTGGGCAGCACTCGATGAGTCGCTCTATGACTACGTCGTGTTTACCGAGGGTGAGCAGACGCAGATGGTCATCATCTTCGCCCTGCTCGATACAGAGTTTCTCCAGCAGTATCAAGCTTCGGGCGGGCGGCCTGAGGAGCTCGGATTGCTCCGAGGCGAGATCCCTACGCCGTCGCTCTTGGTGCTCGCGCACGCTTTCCAAGAGAGCCTCTTTCGCGTGAGCGATATTGCCTTGGTGCAGAAGCGCGGGGAGAGCCTGCGACGCTACGAGCTAGCAGAGTTAGCAATAAATGAACACGCTGTTAATAGGGCACAACGGCTGTGGATGGCGCTTGTGGGGAATTTCCCCAATTTCCCAAACCTGCTCGCACAGCTCCGTGCAGGCGCACAAATCATTGGATTGATACGCTTCCCGGTCTGGCTCGATCCTACCCAAGGGTTCAGCGTCTATTACCGCAATCACGTGGCGACATTTAGCAGAAAACTCTAAAGGAGGCTAGAGATGCCCCCCACCACCCGGTGGATGATCCTCGGCGGCGCAGCCGTCGCCGTCGTGGTCATCGCAGTTTTTATGTTTCTCGTGACGCGTCCCCCCGCAGCGATCACGGCGGAATTTGAGGGCGTCGTCGCACACAGTGACGCCCAAACGTTTGCTCTCAAGGACGTGCAAGTCAGAGACAGTAAAGTAGCTCTCTGCTCACGTGACAATCTCGCGGTGCGCGTCGAACGAGCACCTACTGTCCTGAAAGCCGGAGACAGAGTCGCTATCAAGGGCGAGTATGACGAAAGAATTTGTCAGGTCACGGTTAGAACTGCTGAGCACTATGTGCGAGTGACTGCTCCAGCACCCGCAGCGATTGAGCTTGAAGGGGTCATCGCCCGCGCAGGACGCGAGAGCTTTACGCTCAGCGAAGTGACGGTCCTCTCTGGGCCGCAGCCGTGCTCGCTTGAGAGACTCATTGTGCACATTGAGGCGCGCAATCTTCTCCCATCAACTGCCCTTCAAGCGGGCGATCTTGTCACGGTGAGGGGCGAATATCACGCTGAAGACTGCACGGTTCGCTTAAACACGCCGACACACTACGTTGAGCTGCGCCCAGTCTCTATTGAACTTGAAGGGATCGTGAGTGCAGGGACGCCGACACAGTTTGCTTTGAAAAACGTGATCGTGCTTGCAGGACCACAGCCATGTCGGTTGGAGAATCTGCCTGTTCAAGTCACGTCCAACCAAGCGCAGACAGAGCCCATACAGCTCGCTGAGCGCGTGCGCGTCACGGGCGAATATCACGCGGAGAGCTGTCGCATTGAGCTTGCTAGCCGTCAACACTCTGTCGAGCGCCTCCCGACGACAATCAAGCTTCAGGGCACTGTCGCTCAAGTCGGCAGCGACCAAGTGACGCTTCAGGGTGTCAGGGTGCTCGACGGGCCGCAGCCGTGCACCACAGAAAACTTGGCAGTGCGCGTGCGCGGGGCGGCAACTCTTCGCGGTGGCGAGGGCGTCGAAGTCGTTGGTGAATATAATCCTAAGCATTGTCAAGTGAGCGTGGAGCAGACGACGCATTCGTTCGCACGGCTCTCTGCGCCGCCGGTTCCTGTGCCACAACCGTTAGTGCCCCAGCCACCTGGGGTGCCGCCGATCCCGACTCCTGCAGGGGGCTTACCGTTCTTCATCTCCGGCGGGGTCTCTTCGATTGGGCCAGTGCTCGCATTTCGTGGCTCCGTCGGGATGGCTTTCAACAGCTCCCTGAAGGGAATGATCTCGGTTGGGTACGGCTCCAGCTCGATACAGAAGCCCGAGCTGACCAAGCCTGTCAACTTCACAGTGATGCCTGTGGACTTCACCGTCTGGTATAGTCTCGGAGGCGGGTTGCATATCGGTGGCGGCGCAGGAGTCTTAATCGTTCAAGGGCCAAAGCCCAAGTTCTCTAACACTGTGCCGATGATCCATATCGCCGTTGGCTTTACCATCACAGACTTTTTGATGCTCTCAGGAGGTGTCGCTTACGTACCATGACTAAGAGAATTTTGTCTTTTGGTTTCATGCTGATGTTGCCTGCTCTCATGAGCGGCTGCTTTTTGACATTGGGGGATTTAGAGAAAATCTTTCCCGTCAAGATCGGGCCAGCGTCTATCTCGAATATCCGGGTCGAGCCAGCGACGCTCCCAGGCGGCGTGACGCAGACTGTCACGGTCAGCTTTGTCTACAATCACGAAGATGGTGACTTGGGCCTGAAAGCAAAAGTGATCGTCAAGCTCTCTGGCGCGACAGTGAGAGAAGAGTCCGTAAATTTAGATAAGACCAGCGATACAGTGCGTGTGCCGGTCACGGTCTCGACGCCCAACACGGAGACCAATCTCTCGCTTGAAGTTGTCGTCGTAATTGGAGATCAAATGAGCGCGTCGCTGCCGGTGACGATTCACGTTGCGGCCGATGACGACCGGGATGGCATCTCCAACCGTGACGATGCGTGCCCCAGTGAAGCCGGAGGACCAGCGAACAGGGGATGTCCTGTGCCCCCGGCCAATACCCCAGAGTGCATCTGGTTCGTAGACGGCTGGACGCCGCCCATCAAACAGGTGCGTTTTGTGCGTGTGGGACGCCAGATCTTCGCGATGGTCAACGAGCCCGACGAAAACATTGACACTGACGTCCCTGATGTCGTCTTCGCTTGGGTTACAGTTCCTCATACAGGAGATCTAGAAGTCTTCCGTTTGACAGAGATTGGCGGCAGCAACACAGGTATCTTTGCAGGGTTGGGGCCTCTGTTAGTGCAGCGTCTCACGCCTGCTGTCCAGAACGATGGGGAGCTAAGCGTCTGGGACGGCGACACCATGCTCTTATTCTACGGCGACGTCAATAACTTCTCGCAGCAGTGCATGGCACAAGCGCGGGTGGGACTGGGAGAGTAAAAACTGTGGAGCCGACCGGAGTCGAACCGGCGACCTCTGCGTTGCGAACGCAGCGCTCTCCCAGCTGAGCTACGGCCCCAGTATCGGCTTTATTATAGCTGCTTATCTACCGCCCAGCAAATTGCTCATTTTGTCTTCACCAAGCCAGATCGGGTATGATCTCTGCTGGTGAGCACGCTATGAGCCGAGACTTTTCTCGCAAAATCGCCCAAAGCCTCCAAGATACGACGATGCACACGGCGTTGAGCCGCGCGGGTTTGTACTTTGATCTCTCGCGCACCTGGGCGTTCGCTGATCTCCCCCACAAAGACGCACTCAAGCGCCGCGCCCGCCAGATCAAAGAGCTTGCGATGGAACATCTTGATGAACTGATCGAGCAGCTTCGCGCGAGCGTCACGCGTCACGGCGGACACTTCTATCTCGCTCACGATGCTCAACAAGCCAATGAGTATCTGGTGAAGCTCGTGCGCGAGCGCGGCGTGAAAAGAGCCGTCAAAGCCAAATCGATGGTCACCGAAGAGATCGAGCTGAACAAGCACTTAGAGTCTGTCGGCGTCGAGGTGATCGAGACGGACCTAGGGGAGCGCATCATTCAGCTCGCAGGAGAACGCCCATTTCATATCACCGGGCCGGCGATCCACAAGTCCCGCGAAGCCATAGGAAAACTCTTTGCCGAAAAACTCAAAGTGCCTTACACAGATGATCCCTACGAGCTGACTAAGATCGCGCGTGCATCACTGAGAAAAAGCTATTTAGAAGCCGACATGGGGATCACCGGTGCGAACTTCGCCGTCGCCCAGACGGGAACTTTTATTGTCATTACCAACGAGGGCAATGGCCGGCTCACCATGACGCTCCCCAAGATTCACGTCATCATAACAGGTATTGAAAAGATCGTTCCAACGCTTGCTGACGCTTTAATATTGGTAAAGCTTCTGCCGCGCAGCGCCACGGGGCAGAAGCTCACAAGTTATGTGTCATTAGTAACCCCGACCTCTCCCCCAGTAGGGGAGGGGGCCAGGGGGGTAGGTCACGATCGCGAAGTGCACGTTGTTTTAGTGGACAATGGGCGCATTCGGATGCGCGCCGACGCGCAGTTTCGCGAAGCGCTCTATTGTATTCGCTGCGGCAGTTGCATGAATATCTGTCCCGCGTTTCGATCCGTGGGCGGGCACGTCTACGCCGGGCAGACATACATGGGCGTGATCGGTGCGCTCTGGACAGCGTTTGTAGATCACAATGGCAAAGGGGATCTCGCACGTGCCCGCGAGCTGGCGTCGCTCTGTATGACCTGCGGGCTATGTGCTCAGGAATGCCCTGTAATGATCGATCTGCCTTGGCGAAACGCTCAACTGCTCAGCCGTGCGAACGAAGCTCTTGGGCGCACCCCAACGGATCGTCTCAAGAGCTTTGCATACCGGAGGCTTCTGCCTAACCGAAGGCGTCTGGCGCGCGCCGTTCGAGCGTGGAGGCTGGGCAGTCGAGTGGGACTGCCCAAGATCGCTCACGCGATCCTCACCCGCACCGACGAAGATCTCGCTCATGGGATCGAAATTCTTCAGGGCCATCAGTTTGCCGAAAGATTTCTGCATGAGCGTCTTTCAGAAGTGCTCGTGCAAAACCCCAACAGTCCGAAGCATCGCGTCGGGTACTTTGTCGGCTGCGGCATGGACTTGCTCTATCCCAATGCTGGGACAGCGACCATAAAGGTCTTGCAGCATAATGGGTGCGCGGTGTTCTGCGCTGAAAAGCACGTCTGTTGTGGTGCGCCGGCGTTCTACTACGGCGATGAGATCGCCGCGAAGCGCTTAGCTCGCTTCAACATAGAGATATTAGAGAAGCTCGACGCAGAAATTATAATCTCCGACGAAGCGACGTGTTCAGGGTTTTTGAAGAACTATCCTAAGCTTCTCAAAGACGATCCAGCCCACGCCCAGCGCGCAGAAAAACTTGCTCAGAGAATCCGCGAGCTGAGCGAATTTTTAGCCCAGATTGAGCTGAAGCCCTTTCAGTCTCTGGCGGAGATTGTCACCTATCACGCGCCGTGTCACTTAGCGCGCACGCAGAAGCTCGGCGAAAAACCCGTAGAATTGCTCAAAAAGATTCCGGGCCTCGAGATCAAACAATTAGAAAGATCTGATCACTGCTGCGGCGGCGCGGGGACATACAGCACGATCCATCACCGAATCTCACTCAAGATTCTGACGGATGAGCTAGAGCGCGTGAAGGCCACAGGTGCACAGACGCTGATGACCCCCTGCTCGGCGTGCATGATCCAGCACCAATACGGGTGCCGCAGACAAAATTTAGGGATACAGACGGCGCATCTGTCGGAGTTGCTTGCCAAAGCCCAGGGGCTGATTTGAGTTTCTCCTCTTGGATAGCGCTATCTCAACCCAGTTGACAAACTCCCCCAGCTGTGGTATCATTACTTAGCAGACTCATAAGGTGATTGCTAATGGATGCGCGTAAGCGTCTGATTCTGAAAGAAATAGTAGATCATTACATTCGGACAGGCAAGGCCGTTAGCTCTCAAACGATTTTAGAAAAATACGGGCTGTCGGTCAGCTCCGCGACCATTCGCAATGATATGAAATATCTTGAAAAGTACGGTTATATTAGAAAATCGTGGAGCTCCTCCGGGCGTATCCCCACTGCCAAGGGCTATCGCTTCTTTGTTGACTGGCTCTTGGAGCTGAGTGAGCTCGCCCGCAAGCAACAGCACGCGATCTTAGAGGCCTACGGCTTCCAAAAGCAAAGATTGGACGAGCTTCTTCAGCAGACGGCCTTCTTATTAGCGAGTGTAACGGGGCATCTGGGGTTTGTGCTCACCCCGCGGATCGACCAAACCGAGCTAGAATTCATCGCGTTGGTGAAGCTCCCCCCAGATCACGCTCTTGCCGTGCTCGTTTCCGATTTGGGCATTGTAGAATCGCGCATTATCCCGACGACGCTGCCAGAGGAACAGCTCGAAAAGATTGGGGATTTGCTCAATCGCTCCCTGCAGGGACGGCGCTTGGGCGAGCTTGCTGCAGAGCTTACCGAAAGCCCTCTGGAAGGCTGGGCTGATCGCATCACCCAAGACGCTTTCGCCCTTATTCAGCAATTGATTACGCCTCAATTGACTCGCCAGCGCCTCATCACAGAGGGTCTGGCCCATCTCCTCCAGACGGTCTTCACCTGGGAGGAGGCCATCGCAGAGGCCCGGAAGCTCTTGTGCGTGCTTGAGGACGAGAGCCGCTTTATGCAAGCCCTTGGCAAGACCCGCCCTGGCGAGCTTACCACGATCATCGGTGAAGAAAATCCCGTCAAAGAGCTGCATCCCTACAGCCTAGTCAGCTTAAATTACGGCTACGACGGCGTCTTAGGGGTGCTCGGGCCAGTGCGCATGGACTATAGCAAAGTCGTCTCGACGACCCAATATATCGGCAACCGGCTGCGCGCGATCCTCACCGTCTCCAAAGCCGCAGCACTCTAGAGGTGATCTTTATGGAAGAACCCAAGGCCCAGCACAAGCCAGCAACCCAAGAGCTGGCAGAGCTGAAGGCGCACCTTGAGCTCAAGGAGAAGCAGAACAAAGAGCTCATCGAGCGCCTGCAGCGCCTGCAAGCGGACTTTGAGAATTATAAAAAGCGCCAGGCGCGCGAGAGTGAAGAGTTGCTTGTGCGCTTGGAAGACCAGCTCTTAACAGAGATTCTCCCGATCTATGATAATTTAGAGCGGGCTTTTCGCTCGTTCAATAAGAACAACGACAAAGATTCGTTCATTGAGGGGATTGAGCGCATCTTCGCACAATTCCATGCGTTTTTGGAGGGCAAGGGTGTGCGCCCTATCCCCGCTATAGGGGAGCTCTTTGATCCAGCCCTGCACGAAGCGTTGATTATGGTGGAGGCCGAGGACGGCGGCAAAGTTTTAGAGGAGTTCGAGCGGGGGTATCAGCGCGCGGGCCGCGTGCTGCGCCCCAGCAAAGTGAAAGTGAGCAAGCGAAGGATTTCTCAAGAATCGCAGAGCACGCCAAGCTCTGCAAACCCATAACACTCTAAGGAGGGACCTATGGCCAAGGAAAGAATCGTTGGCATCGACTTAGGAACGACAAAATCTGCCATCGCTATCGTTGAAGGCGGCAAACCAGAGATCATCACCAACGCTGAGGGGGAGCGCATTACCCCTTCCGTAGTAGCGTTCACTGAGACCGGGGAGCGCGTGGTGGGGACGCTGGCCAAGCGTCAGGCCGTTATGAATCCCGAGCGCACCATCCAAGAGATCAAGCGCAAGATGGGCACGGATTATCGCGTGAAGATCACCGCGGGGGGGACGACGCGAGAGTACACCCCAGAGGAGATCTCCGCGATGATCTTGCAGAAACTCAAGAAAGACGCTGAAGAGAAGCTCGGCTTCAAGATCACCAAGGCGGTCATTACGGTGCCGGCGTATTTCAATCAGCAACAACGTCAGGCGACCAAGGACGCAGGGAAGATCGCGGGCCTAGAAGTCGAGCGCATCATCAATGAGCCCACGGCAGCATCGCTTGCTTATGGTCTTGATAAAGAGAAAGACGAGACGATCTTGGTCTACGATCTGGGCGGCGGGACTTTCGACGTGACGATCTTAGAGATCGGCGATGGGGTCTTTGAAGTGAAGTCGACTTCGGGTGATACATATCTTGGCGGCAAGGACTTCGATCAGCGCATTATTGACTGGCTGATTGCGGAGTTCAAGGCCGAGACAGGCATTGATCTCTCGAAGGATCTCTCGGCGCTACAGCGCCTAAAGGACGCCGCGGAAGCTGCAAAGAAAGAGCTGTCGTTCAAGACTGAGACGCTTATCAGCTTGCCCTATATTGCAGCTGATGCCCGCGGGCCCAAGCACTTGGAGCGCAAGCTCACTCGGGCGAAGTTCCAAGCACTCACCGATGACCTTGTAGACCGAACTATGCGCATTGTGGAGCAGGCGCTCAGCGACGCGAAGCTCTCGCCTAAAGATATTCAGCAAGTCGTGCTGGTCGGCGGTAGCACCCGCATGCCCCGTGTGCAGGAGCGCGTCGCGGAGATGTTCGGCTCAGCCAAGCTCAATAAAGAGATCAACCCCGACGAGGTCGTGGCGATGGGCGCGGCCATTCAAGGTGGCGTGCTCGCTGGTGAAGTCGATCAAATTGTGCTCTTGGACGTGACCCCGCTGACGCTCTCCATCGAGACGCTTGGTGGGATCGCGACTCCGATCATTGAACGCAACACGACCATCCCCGTCGAGCGCACCAGGACGTTTACGACTGCCGAAGACGGCCAGACGACCGTAGATATTCACATTGTGCAAGGGGAGCGCAAGTTCGCGGCTGATAATAAGTCTCTCGGGCGATTCCAACTCACGGGGATTCCTCCGGCGCCGCGCGGCGTCCCGCAGATCGACGTGACGTTCAGCATCGACGTGGACGGCATTCTGCACGTGACGGCCAAAGACAAAGCGACAGGAAAATCTGCGAGCATCGTCATTAAAGAGCAGTCGCGCTTGAGCGACGAAGAGATCAAGCGTATGCAAGAGGACGCTAAGCGCTACGAAGAGGAGGACCGTCGTCGCGCTGAAGAAGTAGAAACTCGTAACCGTGCGGATCATATGGTCTATATGACCGAAAAGGCGTTGCGGGAGCACGGCAGCAAAGTGAGTGCTTCTACGCGAGATCGGATCCAGCGCGCGGCTGATGCGCTGAAGGAGAAGCTTAAGGTGCAAGCCCCCATTGCGGAGATCCGCCAATTAATGAAAGAGCTCGAAGAAGTTAGTCTTGAACTTGGGCGCGAGATCTACCAAGCGAGCGGCGCTCAAGCCACCGGTAGCTCAGGCTCGGAGCACCAGTCCTCCGATGGCAAGGACTACATCGACGCAGAGTACGAAAAGAAGGATGAGTGAATCACAGAAGGCGTGGAAACGAGCCACGGGAAGCACGGAAGTACAGCGGTTTCCGTGTAATCCGTGGCTCCTTCCGTGTGCTCCGTGATTCAAAGAAAGAGCTCCTATGGCCAAGAAGGATTATTACGAGATCCTAGGCGTCTCACGCAACGCCTCACAGGACGAGATCAAGAAAGCGTTCCGGCAACTTGCCAAGAAATACCATCCGGACAAGGGTGGGGATCCGGAAAAGTTCAAAGAAGTCGCTGAAGCCTACGAGGTGCTCAGTGACCCGGATAGGCGCGCCCAGTATGATCGCTTCGGCCATGTCGGGCCGGAGCAGCGCTTCGACTTTGACTTAAGAGACTTTCGGCGGGCGCGTGAGGCCTTTGAAGAATTTGGATTTGGCTCGGCTTGGGAAGATATCTTCGATATGTTCTTTGGCGAGGGGCTGCGCACGCGCACCACGCGCGAGCGTCGGCGCAGCCGTGCCCAACGCGGTGAGGACTTAGAGTATCGCTTAAGAATCAATCTTGAAGACGCAGCGTTCGGCACTCAGATGAAGCTTACTGTGCCCAGATATATCACATGCGATGTCTGCGGTGGGATGGGGGTTGAGCCGGGGACACAGCGCACAATGTGTCCTGACTGTCGTGGACGTGGGGAGATCCAATATCGCCAACAGACGCTACTGGGGAGCTTCGTGAACATCCGCACCTGTGGGCGCTGTGGCGGCACGGGAGAGATTACAGAACACCCATGTCATCGCTGCCACGGCTCTGGGCGGTTGAAGGTCGAGAGTCAATTATCTGTCAAGATCCCGCCGGGGGTGGACACGGGATCTCGACTGCGCTTGGCGGGCGAGGGCAACGCCGGGCTTGAAGGCGGGCCGCCGGGAGATCTCTATATTACTGTTGAGGTACGCCCGCATCCGATCTTCCAGCGCCAGGATGACGATATCTATGTTGAGCTGCCCATTAAATTTACGCAAGCAGCCCTTGGGGCGCGGGTGAAGGTCCCCACGCTCTACGGCGAAGAAGAATTGCAAATCCCGGCGGGGACGCAGTCTGGGGAGCAATTCAAGCTTGCTGGGAAGGGGATTCCCCATCTGCAGGGCTGGGGCAAGGGTGACCAGTATGTCACGGTAAAAGTGCAAGTTCCCAAGGGCTTATCACGTCGGGCACAGGAGCTGCTGAGACAGTTAGAAGAAGAGTTGTAGCTAACTTCTCACCCATCGCCACAGCTCGCGCAGCGTCGGGGATTTGCCGTACATCAAGATCCCAACTTGGAAGATCTTGCCTGCCAGGCGCATCATCCCATAGGTTGCCAGAGCAAGCACTAACACAGACAAGAGAATCTCCCACCATGGCACGGGACTGACTGCTGTACGCAGGATCATCATCCCCGGC
>FMJZ01053308.1_pt1 | contig 23171 bp, 21 predicted proteins | sample 1987881 | NCBI WGS metagenome assembly FMJZ01 (sample SAMEA4378227, study PRJEB15110) | soil metagenome | biome: soil; feature: Field; material: Soil | place: India | collected 2015-03-11 | depth 0 m
ACCCTTCAAACCAACCCTTGCTGTAACAGACACGAAGGGGATATGACAACTTTTTAAAAAAAACTGGTATTAGTCTGAGGAAGTATCAGTATCACAATGGCTCTTCGCCCTTGCTCGGCTGGTGTGGCTAATCCGTACAGAAGGGAGATTCCGCTTCGGGTATCTGCAGTTCTTCGGGGGAATAGTGTAACGCTCTGCCAGCCCGATCATCGCTTGTGCTGGCATTGCTTCAGATATTCATCTTCTTGAAGATTCTTACGGGAATCGAACAAAGGGTCAGACTGCTTTGGACTGCTGAAGCACGGCTTCAGCGGTCCATACATGCGGAGGCTAATCTAGGACATCCTCTCCGTTTGTGGTGTCCTGACATGTATCATGACCTTTGGTCAGGCACAGAGAGTCACCGCAGGCGCCACACGGCGATGCAGTCCACCGCTACTCCTGCCCTGCCGAACCACTCTACCCGCGTCTCAATAGCTCCACCGGGGTGATTCGTGACCAGCGGGACGTAGCGGTACTGCCCGACGGGCAATTCCTCTGCTCGCACCATGCGCTCGGCGGTAACGGGTATACCTCCGCCCACGCAGGTATCCACCTTCAACAGGTTACCCTGTGCCTCGCCCAATCGCTTCAGGCGGAACAGCACCAGATACCGCCCCGCCTCCATGCCGGCGTAGGGACCGTACACAATATGCCCAGCCTGTGCCGACCCCGGCATCGCCTGCCATACCCGTCCACCGCTGGCATTGGGGTCGTTCACCTGCTCGCCGGAGAGGTGTCCCAGCACTTCCGCCTCGTAAAACGCCACCGGCTGAGTGTTCTGTACGGCGGGCAGAGTGCCCAGTACCTCCCGCGTATCCACCCGAAGCACAGGAATCTGCACCGCGCGCTGACCAAAATCGCCGCGCACGCTCAGGCGCACGCTGTCGCCGGTTGGGAATCCCCTGACGCGCACGGTTGTGCTGGCTCCTGCAGGCAGGGTTACCTGTGCTGGAGAAACCGTCGCCTGCCGGAGGTTGGTCTCCAGTACGAGGCGCAGTTCGCCCCTGCTGGTGTTGCGCAGCGAGATGGTAAACTGCACCGGCTGGTTCCCCAGCGTCGCCACGCGCTCCGGAGCGCGAAGCAGAACACGTTCTCGTTCCATCGCTTGCAGGTAGAGCTGCGCCAGGTGCTCCGGGCGCACGGCAACGTACTCATCGCCCAGGCGCTGTAGAAGCTCCTTCAGCAGGGGCAGGTCGGCGAACCAGTTCAGCACGAACAGGTGCAGGAAAGCGGGACGCTGGGCGGGCGTCATCAGCTTTACCTGCCGAACAAGGTCGGCAAGTCGCTCCTCGCGCGACAATCCCTCGGGCCACGCCAGTGCGGCATGGAACACAGGCACGTTACGCTCGGTGAGATAGGTAGCATCCTCGTAGCGGGTGACCCGCCTGCCGTAATCGGGGAACAGCGCCTGCACAGCGGTGACCTTCTGCGCATAGCGGGCAATCAGGTTCGGGTCGCTGATACCCATGGGCCACGCCATCCGCAGGTCCATCGGCACCATGCCCGCCTGGGTCTGGTTCAGGAAGTCGTCGTACACGCGCAGGCGGTCCTGCGCATGGAACCGTTTGCCGTAGTGGTCGGGATAGGTGTAACCGATGCCCGACACCGCCGTCATCCAGCTGTCGTGTGGGGTGGAGGTCTGGTAGTAGTAGTCCACCACGGCAGGTATCAACAATCGCGCGGCGGGGCTGATAGTCCAGCCGATAGGGAAGGTTCCCCGCGCGGGGTCTGCCCAAAGCTGCGGGAAGTTACCGTTGGTCAACACGGGCAGGTTATCTCCGTCGGAGATGACAAAGCTCACGTACACCTTGTTCTCCTGTAGCGGCGGAGCCTGTGGAGCGGGCTTCTGCTGGAAGCGGTCAATGCGGATGCCCGAATGTACGCTCAGATTGGCGCAGTTAATCGTGCCCACCAGATACTTCCCGAACTCCGCGAAGAGGGTCACACCCGGTCCTTCGCCCATGCCGATGTCCTTGCCCGCCCAGGGATAGCTCAGCACGGCAGTGTTCGGCGGCATTCGCGAAAGTATCTCTTCCGCGAGGCGGACTTCGGCGTTGGGGTCGGAGTACGGGCGTGCGCCATCAATCGGTCCCGACACCCAGAAGATAAACACCCGGTGCTGAACCAGATAGTCGCGCAACGCCAGGTGGTCGGGATAGGAACAGGCGACCAGATGGTGGTTCATCTGGCTCCACAGCGTCTCAAATGCCCAGCGATAGGCATCCACGCTCTTCTTCCACCTTCCGCGCAGGTCGGCAACGATGGGCAGGCGCAGCTGTCGGGCAAGCCGCGGCGAGGCAACTACGGCATCGTGCACCCCCGCCAGCATGGTCGCTACGTTGCGTGTCGCGGGCAGGGCGGGGTCGTAAACCACCATCCCCTTCACCGCCGAACGAAAACGCGCTAACAGGTCATCAGGGGTATCCACCTGCTGCGTGCGCTTCACAAAACCACGCTTCAGCATCCAGTCCAGCCACATCGGGTCTGTGCTGTTGTAGAAGTAGTAGATTTGTGGGCGCTGGCGGTTCACAATGCCCTGCAGGGAGAACAATAGCAGTTGCCAGTCGGCGGGCAGGTGGCGCAAGTCGAGCACCAGCAGGGTGTCCGCCGGCGGCTGGGATTTGAGGAAAATCTGTTCCAGAGGTGGGGCGGGCGAATAGCGAAGACCGCTGGGTTTTCCAGACGGCTGGGGCGGCGGCACGCGCGGAATGCCCACGGAAGCCTGCACTCCCTCCGCACGGAACAGGCTCACCCGGTCCACGCTCAGCGAAGCGTATCCCGTCCACCGCAGGCGGCACTCCAGCTTGCCGCCGTTGTAACGGAAAAGCAGGGGCAGTTCCACCCACTCGTTCTGCTTCAGGTCGGTATCAGTGAACTCGCGGGCGGTCAATATCTGCTGACCGTAGCCCACGCAGGCGTCCATCTCCCCGACCGCTTCGCCATCACGAGAATCGTCCAGCAGTTTCACCCGGAACAGCGCTACATACACGCCCGGAGGCAGTTCGATATAGGGACCGAACAGGATTTCCGTTCTCAGGTCGTCAAAGGTTTTGCGCTGAGAGGTTCGCACCTCGCGGGCGCGTCCGCCGGATGCCGTCGGGTCGTCCACCACCACGCCGATATGCGAACCTGCTTCGTTGCCTTCCGCCTCCCAGGCGCGCACAGGAGTGTAGCGGGCTTCTGGCAGAGAGAAGGATGCCGGGATGTGCCGGCTCAGGGTTTGCCAATCCTCCAAAGGGGGTTGCTGTGCCCTGACCGTAAGGGTCAGCAGGCAGCAAAATCCAATCCACCACAGGCACTGCTTCATCGCTCCACCTCGCCTCCTTTATGTGTAAGGTATATTTGCCGGGCGACGAAGAGCCTCCTGCACGCGCCTTATCACTCGATCCGACACAGGAGAAACCCTGTCGCTGGTATAATAAGGAAGAGGTGACAGGGCTTATGGCAATCTTCGTCCCTCAGCTGGTGATACAGCCCATGCGGGAGGAAGACATCCCGGAGATTATGCGCATCGAGCGGATGTGCTTCCCCACGCCGTGGCACGAAAACGCCTTTTACGCGGAATTGAATCATGAGCCTGCCTGCTACCTGGTGGCGAAGATTGACGGGCAGATAGTGGGCTACGGGGGCATGTGGGTGATTATGGACGAGGCGCATATCACCACGCTGGCGGTTCATCCCGAATACCGTCGCCAGCACATTGGCGAGAGGCTCCTGCTGGCACTGCTGGAGGTGGCGATTGCCAGACGCGCCCGGCGGGTCACCCTCGAAGTGCGGATGTCCAACACCGCAGCGCAGAACCTGTACGCCAAGTACGGCTTCCGCGCCGCTGCCATCCGCAAAGGCTACTACGCGGACACCCACGAGGACGCACTGGTCATGTGGACGGACGACATCCAGACACCAGAGTATCAGCAACTGCTTCGCACCAATCGGTGGAAACTGTTGAGGGCTCAGTCATGAACGTGCTTGGTATTGAAACCAGCTGCGATGAGACCTCCGTTGCCGTTGTGCGCGACGGGGTGGAGATACTCGCCAACGTCATCGCCTCGCAGGTGGACATTCACGCGCTGACGGGAGGCGTCGTGCCAGAGGTGGCTGCACGCAAACATGTGGAACGCCTCAGCGTGGTGTTCGAAGAAGCTTTGCGCAAAGCAGGTATCGGCTATAGCGACATTGACCTGATAGCAGTCACCAACCGTCCGGGTCTGGTCGGCGCGCTGATGGTGGGGGTGTCGGCGGGCAAGGCGCTGGCGTACGCGCTGGGCAAACCGATTGTGGCGGTACACCATCTGGAAGGACACATCGCCTCCAACTTCCTGACCGAGCCTACCCTGCAGTTCCCGTTCATTTGCCTGATAGTGTCAGGCGGACACACGGACCTGCACATCGTGGAAGGGCACGGGCGCCGGCGCAGGCTGGGCAGCACCCGCGATGACGCAGCGGGCGAGGCTTTTGACAAAGCGGCGCGATTGCTGGGGCTGGGCTATCCCGGCGGTCCCGTCATCGACCGCAAGGCGAAAGAGGGCAATCCGCAGGCGATTGATTTTCCCCGCGCGTGGCTGGAAGAGGGCAGTTACGATTTCAGCTTCAGCGGACTGAAGACGGCCCTGCTTCGGTACGTCCAGCAGAATAGCGATTCGCTGAACGTGGCGGATGCCGCCGCCAGTTTTCAGGAGGCGATTGTGGACGTGCTGGTGGGGAAGACGGTGCGCGCGGCGGAAGAGTACGGTATCCCACGCATCGCGGTGTGTGGTGGAGTCGCCGCCAACTCACGCCTGAAGGCGGTCATGAGCGAGGAAGCGAACAAGCGTGGCTACCAGCTGGTCATCCCGCCGCTGATCCTGTGCACCGACAACGCCGCGATGATCGCCTCCGCAGGCTATTTCCAGTACGTTACCGCCGGCGAGAGCGCCATAGACTTCGACACCATAGCCAGTGAGGCGCTGGCGGGATAGATGTATCGAACCGCAGCCATCTTCCGACGCGAACTGCGACTGACCGATAACCCACTGCTGGAAGGTGTGGAAGCGGGCGAGTTTGTTCCCGTCTTCTTCTTAGACGATTACAATCAGCAGGAGCACGGCGACAGCCTGCGCGCCCTCTTCTTCCATGCCCTGCGCCAGCTGGCAGAGGGTATTGAACGGCTGGGCGGCAGGCTGTATGTTGTGCCTCCCTCCGAGCAGGAGCGGTTCTGGGATGCAGTTCGCCCCGATGAGGTGCGCTTTTGCGAGGATGTGGAGCCATACTCTCGCCAGCGCGACGAACAGCTGATACCCCACCTTCAAGCGCGGGGGATACGCTACCGCATCCTGCGCGATAGCCTGCTGTGCCCCGTGCCCAACACCACCTATCCCAGCTTCACGCAGTTCTACAAGCGACACTTCCTGCCGAACGTTACGCTCGGCACGCCTGTGCCTATCCCCCAGCGTCTATACACGCCCGAGGTGGACGTGCCTGTGGTAGCGATACCGCAGGTAGACGCCGAGCCTGCCTGCCCATGGTATGCCACCGAGGAGCAGGTGCAGAAGAGATGGCAGGATTTCGTGGAGCACGGACTGGCACATTACAGCGAACGACGCAACCTGCCCTCCGTGCCGGGCGTATCGCGCATGAGTCCGTATATCCGCTGTGGGATGATTTCCCTGCGTCAGATGCTTCGCGACGCTTGGGGAGTCAGGGAGCAGTTCGTGAAGGAGCTGGCGTGGCGCGACTTCTATTCACACCTGCTGGTTCACCACCCCGAAACGGTGAACATGGAACTGCGCCCCGAATGGCGCGGCTTCCCATGGAGGCACGACGAGGAGCACTTCGAACGCTGGGCACAGGGGCGCACCGGTATACCACTTGTTGACGCCGGGATGCGCCAGCTCCTGCAGGAGGGCTGGATGCACAACCGCGTGCGCATGGTGGTCGCCAGCTATCTGACCAAACACCTGCTGATTGACTGGCGGTGGGGCGAGCGATGGTTTTACCTGCATCTGGTAGACGCCGACCTCGCCCAGAACGTGGGCAACTGGCAGTGGGCAGCAGGCTGTGGAGCGGACGCCCAGCCCTACTACCGCATTTTCAATCCCGTCCTGCAGGCGCAGAAGTTTGACCCGCAGGCAGAGTATATCCGACAGTACGTGCCCGAACTGCGTGAGGCGACCTCAGAACAACTTGCGGACCTGGAGAACCTGCATCGCCTGGTCCCGGAGTACCCGGAGCCTTTAGTGATGCCCGATGAGGGACGCCGGCGGTTTCTGCAAACCGCCCAGCAGTTTTTCGGTGGCTGAGAGGCTGGAGAGCGAACCTGCTGGTGAGCCGACCCCTCTCCCAACCTCTCCCCGACGTGGGGAGAGGCGATGGCGAAAGAAGCCCTCACCCCGACCCTCTCCCACAAGGAGAGGGCAAAACGGCTCGGCGGAAGCCTCGCCCTCCAGAGGATGTTGCAGGGGCAACCCCCTGTGGTTGCCCCATCCGCAGGCGGGGAGGAACCCCTCTCCCAACCTCTCCCGATGCGGGGAGAGGTGAATCTTTTCCTGTCTTCGAGGTCTGTCCCGCTAAGGCGAGTAATAGTTCCACACCGCTTTGGTGCGCCGGTAGACGGGGTTTGTCCACAGGCGGGGGCGACTGGGATTCGGGTTGGGAGCGGTGTTCTGGTAGATGTGCAGTTCGTTACCCGCCAGCACAATCAGCTCCTCGCGCCAGTCGCCCGCCACATCCGCCACATACAGCCTGTCCGCACGCTCGGGAAAGCGAGCGATGAAACGTCCCGTCATGGCGTCAATTACTGCCACATCACCCGACTCGTGCCGCTCCTTCGCTGCGAGATGCTGTTTGCCCGTGCCATCCCAGTGAATGGCGTAAATCACTTCTATCCCCTTGAGGGTCCAGTCGGCGGGGGCAACCTTACTCAGCTCGTAGTCGGTAATTACCTTGCCCTCCGAGTCCAGCACCCAGGGCTTCTGGTGCGTGTCGTAGCGACTGCGACACCAGATTTGCAGACCCTTGCGACCGGGGTCGAACCGCCCGACGGCGGCGTTCTGTGGCTCCTGACGCCTGTGGTCCACCGCCCAGATGAGCCTCTCTGCGTTGAACAGGAACACCCGATTCCCACCCTCCTCCAGCGCGACAATCTCCATCCCCTTGAGGTCGGGCAGGACGTCGGCGATGAACACGCTGTCCAGATGTCCTCGTACCTCCGGCAGGCGGAACAGCTCTCTGCCATCCGGCGCGAGGATGCATCCGCTGATAATCTCATCTTTTCCGTCACCGTTGATGTCTGCCACGCGCAAACCGTTATGCGCACAGGCGAGAAAGTTATCCACCTGCCACAGCGGTTTCGTGTCGCCTTTGCGCAGGTCTTCCAGAGCATACGCGGCGACGTACCTGCCCATGCGGTAGCCCTCGGCATTGGTTGCCTGCAGAACCACGTCCCGGTCGCCCCTGCCTCGCAGGTTCACCACCGCCAGATGTTCCCATCGCTCCGCGCCTTTCGGCACGGGGATTTTCGCCGACCACCGTTCCCTGCCGGTTGCGCCCTCTACCACGTGCAGGGTGCTGTTGTTGTCCAGAAACAGCACTTCCACGCGCCGGTCGCCGTCGATATCGCCTGCCTGCACACCTGCTCCGTGATGTCCGGGCAAACCATAGGTTTCGGCGGAACCTCCCACCCGCACGTCGGTTTTCAGCACCCACAGCTTCTGCCCGCTCCAGTCGTACGCTGCCACGTGCCCGGGCACGGTCACCAGATAGTCCATTCGCCCGTCGCCGTTCACATCGGCAACAATGAGGCTTCCTGCGCTGTCCTGGGGCGCAGGAATTTCCATCTTGATAACGAATGGATTGTTCGGGTATTCTAGTCGGTGCTTTTGCACGTGAATCACCCCTGATAGAGGGGTTCTGCAAAGGCAACCGTAATCCTTTGGTGACGAGGAGAACCTGCATGCAAGTCGTTACACATACCACCATTCCGGGCTTGCCGGAACCAAAGCGGGGAAAGGTGCGCGACATCTATGATCTTGGTGACAGCCTGCTTATCGTTGCCACTGACCGCATCTCCGCGTTCGACGTAGTCCTGCCCAACGGCATTCCGTACAAAGGGCGTGTGCTGACCCAGCTGTCGCTCTACTGGTTCGAGCGCACCCGGCACATCGTGCCCAACCACGTGATAAGCGCAGATATTGACACCATCGCCCGGGCGATTGAGGCTGTTGGCGGACACGTGGACGACGACATTCGTGCGATGCTGGACGGTCGCTCCATGCTGGTGGTCAAAGCCAAACCCTACCCGGTGGAGTGCGTGGTGCGGGGCTATCTGGCGGGTTCGCTGTGGAAGGAGTATGTGCAGGCTGGAGGGAAGGAACAGTCAGTTACCCTGCACGGTATCGCCCTGCCCGCGGGTCTTCGCGAGAGCGACCGCCTGGAGGAGCCCATCTTCACTCCCGCTACCAAAGCCGAAATAGGGCACGACGAGAACATCAGCCTCGAACAGGCGGTGCAGATTGCCGGGGAGGTTGCGCACGAACTGGCACGCCTGAGCGTGCAAATCTATCGCTTCGCCCGCGAAGAGGCGGCGCAAAAGGGCATCATTATCGCCGATACCAAGTTCGAGTTCGGTGAAAAGGACGGGCAGATACTCCTGATCGACGAGGTGCTGACGCCCGACTCTTCACGCTTCTGGGCGGTAGACGATTACGTGCCCGGTCGCTCCCAGCCCAGTTTTGATAAACAGTACGTGCGCGACTGGCTGGAAAGCACCGGCTGGGACAAGACTCCGCCTGCCCCTCATCTGCCGGACGAGGTGGTCGCCAGAACCAGCGAGAAGTATCGCGAGGCTTATCGCCGCCTCACGGGCAGGGAGATAGTGTAAAGTCTCTGCGGCGCCGAACGTCGGCAATCCAGTTTCGCTTTGCACGACGCGCAGCCCGACTCGGCGCCTTTCATCTTACACCCGGCGGATGCGTCGGTAGCCGAACCAGCCAATCGCCATAAGAGGTAGCCACACCACCGCCCACACCGCCAGCCATATCAGCACCGACCAGATGCCCTGCGCAAAAGCCACCAGCGACCGCACCGCATTGGAGGCAACCTCACTGGTGCTGAAGCTCTCAGGGGGAACCAGTGGCTGGGTGCGCGCGCTCTGGCGCAGGGTCACGGTAATCGTGCAGTAAGCCACCCGGTGCTTCAGGAAGCGCAGGCGACCCTCCAGCACCTCTATCTCCTGGCGCACCCGGCTCAGCTCCCGCTCCACCGCCAGCGTGTCCATCAGTCTGCCCGTGCGCGACAGATGCCCCAGCAACCGCTCTTCGGTGCGTTTGAGGTTGCGCAGGCGGGCGTCGATGTCCACATACTCTTCCGTCACATCCTCGGAGCTAACCTGCACCTCCATGGGCTTGCCCAACCCCTTCAGCGCGTTCAGCACATCTTCAAACCGAGAAGCAGGCACACGAAAGATCACCGTCGCATTCTGGTTGCCGAGCGCGTCTGTCCACTCGCGCAGGTCGGCGATGTAGCCTTTGTTCTCCTTTATCTGCGCCTGCAGCTGTTGAAGAGCCTTCTGGGTTTCCCTCACTTCCAGGGTAACCGTCGCGGTCTTAATCAGGTAGCGCTCGGGCTGACCTGTCGTCAGCGAAGCCAGCGTGATATGGCTCTCTCTCCCCTCGCCAGCTGCGCCTATCATCGTCAGCGTGTCCTTCGCCGTCATCGGGTCGCTGCGGGATGGAGCACCGGGAGCACCACCATATTCGGGAACCTGCGGAGAGGATGCCGGCTTATAACCCACGTGCGGTAGCCATGTCCATACCAGCAGTGCCACTATCAGCACCGCGGCCACAACGCCCACAACTTTGCGGGACATGCCACCAGACCTCCCTTCGGTGCGTCAATCATCTGTAAGACGCCCTGCGAATCGCGTCGGTTACGGGCATCAGGTGACTTCTGCCCTGTGAACAGCGTATAATACAAAGCAAGCACGCGGTGAATCACAAACGGAGAGGTGGAGTAACATGCAACCCATCACACGTCGCGCTTTTATCGGTGGTATGCTGGCGGGGGCAGGGGGGATATTGCTGGACGGCATGGCAGACGCCCAGCAGCCCCCGGTGCGTTCGCCGGTCGAGCAGGTCACACTGGGCAAGACGGGCATTAAAGCCTCTTTTGTGGGCATCGGCACGGGAATGCGTGGATGGATGCGCCAGTCGAATCACACGCGCATGGGCAGAGAGGCGTTCATCGCGCTGATTCGTCACGCCTACAACAGCGGCATTACCTTCTTTGATACCGCCGACCTCTACGGCACGCATCCGTTTCTGCGCGATGCGCTGAAAGGCATTCCGCGCGAAAAGATAGTCATCCAGAGCAAAATCTGGTTCCGCCCGATGGGTCTACCCGAGCAGGTTACCGACGCCAAACGCGCCATTGACCGCTTCCGCCAGGAACTGGGCACGGACTACATCGACAGTGTCCTGCTTCACTGCACCACCGATGCCACCTGGACGGACGACCTGCGCCCAATGCTGGACGCGCTGGAAGAGGCGAGGCAGAAGAAGGTCATCCGGGCACACGGAACTTCCTGCCACAGCCTGCCCGCCCTCAAAACGTCTCAGGCGTCGCCCTGGGTGCAGGTGCAGCTGGCGCGTATCAACCATCGCGGCACGGCAATGGACGGCAAGCCTGAAGAGATTGCCGAACTCCTGCGCGCAATGCGCCGGGCAGGAAAGGGCGTTATCGGCATGAAAATCTTCGGAGAGGGCAGGTTCCTCACCCCGCAGGAGCGGGAAGAGAGCCTGCGCTTTGTCATCGCTCAGCGATGTGTGGACAGCTTCATCATCGGCTTTGAAAAGCCCGAACAGATTGACGAAACGCTTGGCATGTTGAAACGTATTCTGGGTGAGCGAGGATAGGAGATGGAACCACTGTTTCGTTTCGTGCAAAACGACGTATCCCGGCTGGAGGTGTTTGCCGGCCAGCGCGGCGAACGCGCCATCAGTCCGCTTCTTTTCGGCAAGTTCACCGAACACCTCGGGCGCAATGTGTATCATGGCATCTGGGCACAGGTGCTGGTAAACCCGGGCTTTGAGCCGGCTCAGCCTTTCCTGTACGGAGGACGACCACCCTCGGAGACCCTGCCGCACCATCTGGCATGGTGGGGTGTGCCCGAAGCGGTCACCCGTCCCCTTCTGCGTCGGCTGGAGGAGAGCCTGCGCGAAGGAGTGGCGTATGCGTGGTTTCGCTTCGGTAACGGCGAGGCACGCTACGCCCTTGACGGCGACCGGGTGAACTCGGAGACGTCCCAGCGCATTGAGGTGCGCTCGCTCTCCTCGCGTGAGGTGGGCATCGCACAGCCAATCTTCCTGCCTCTACATCGTCAGAAGCGTGTGGTGCTCAGCGTGTGGGCGAAGGGCAGTGCGGGCAACCTGCTCGCCAGCGTCCGCACCGCCGACGAACGCCGCATCCTGGCAGAGGGCAGAGTGGGCAAGCTGACGAACAGATGGCGCAAGTATACCCTGCGCCTGTCCGTGGAGGGGGCGGGCATTGAGCGCGGGGAACTGCTGCTGTTCACGCTGGGCGTGGACGCACCCGGCACCGTGTGGCTGGACCAGTGTTTCCTCTTCCCCGCCGACCACGTGAAGGGCTTTGACCCCGATGCGGTGAAGGCGTGTAAACAGGCAAAACTGCCTCTCCTGCGCTTTCCGGGAGGAAACTTCGTGTCGGGCTACCACTGGGAAGACGGAGTGGGACCGGTGGACGAACGCCCCCTGCGCCCCAACCCCGCCTGGCACGACGTGGTGGAGTACAACCACGTGGGCACGGACGAGTATATGGCACTGTGTCGGGCAATCGGTTGCGAGCCTCTGATTTGCGTCAACGCGGGCAACGGCACACCGGAAGAGGCTGCGCGATGGGTGGAATACTGCAACGGCAGTACCAGCACCCCGCAGGGGCGTCGCCGCGCGGCAAACGGGCATCCCGAGCCTTACAACGTGCGCTACTGGGAAATTGGGAACGAGCTGTGGGGCGACTGGCAAATCGGGCACTGCACCCGCGAAGAATATGCCGAACGCTATCGCCGCTTCTACCAGGCGATGAAGGCAGTAGACCCCACCATCGAGGTGATTGCCTGTGGACAGGACGCACACTGGAACGAACCGCTGATTGAACGGTGCGCGGACATCCTGCGCTCGCTGTCCATTCACACGCTGATTGCGCACTCGGTGCCCGCCGACGCACCGGTGGAAAGGGTGTATCGCTCTATCGCCGCCTTTCCCGTGTGGTATGAAGGGCATCTGGCGGAGCTGGGCAGGCAGATGGCGCGACGGGTGAAGCCACCGCGCATCGCCATCACCGAGCTGCAAATCATGACGCCCAACCCCGTCAACAACCAGACAATTGCCGAAGCCATCTACCTTTCGGGCATCGTCAACACCTCCATCCGGCTGGGCGACCTGGTGGAGCTGATTACCCACAGTGCGCTGATGAACCACGGGGGCGGACTGCGCAAGCACCGCGAGTATGTCTGGAAGAACCCCGTGCAGATGGCGCACGAGATGCTGGTGAACCTGGCGGGGCGCGTTCCGGTTGGGCTGACAGTGGCTTCGCCGTTCTTTTCGGTGTCCGCTCTGCACGACCTGCCCGCGGTGAACGACGCGCCGTATCTGGACGCAGTGGCAGCTATCAGCCCCAGCGGCACAGAGCTGGTTCTGGCGGTCACCAACCGCCATCCCGACTCGGCGTTGTCGGCGGAGGTGGTTCTGCACGATTTCACGCCACGTCCGGCGGTGCCCACCAGCACGCTGGCAGGCAGCAGTCCCACCGCCCACAACAGCTTCGAACAGCCCGAAGCGGTGAAAATCGTTAAGGGCGAGGCACGAGCGGGCAAGAACGGTATCCGGTATACCTTCCCGCCGCTTTCGCTGAGCCTGCTGGCCTTCCGCGCCAGCCGGTAACAGAGGAAACCCTGCTGGGGGATGCGAATAGATAGCAGGAGGAGGGAACCAGCCCATGTCCACTCGCGAGGAACGCCATCTGATTCGCGCCGCCCAGCAGGGCGACAGCCGCGCCTTTGACCGCCTGGTGCACCGATACCAGGCACAGGTATACCGGGCGATGACTCGCGCCTGCGCCAATCCCGACCTCGCAGCGGACGTCCTGCAGGAGGCGATGATTCGTGCCTTCCGCGCCCTGCCCCGGTTTCGTGGTGACGCCTCCTTCGCCACGTGGCTGTATCGTATCGCGCGGAACCTGTGCGTGCGCAAACAACAGCAGATGATGGCATATCCCACCGTCTCCTTAGACCAGCCGATGGGGGAAGGAGAGGACGCCAGCGCGTTGATTGGGCAGATGATTGACTTTTCCGCAGAGAACCCCCAGCAGGTAGTGCTGGATGAGGAACTGCGCCAGAAGGTGAAAGAGGCGGTGGACAAACTGCCCCCCAACCTGCGTGAGGTGCTCATCCTGCGGGATATGGAAGACCTGTCCAATCAGGAGACGGCAGAGCGTACGGGGCTGACGGTAGCGGCGGTGAAGGCGCGTTTGCACCGTGCTCGCGCTTTGCTTCGCCAGCAGCTGGAAGAGTACCTGTCCGATTCCTGAAAGCATCAGGGGATGAGCACAGGCGAGTTCTTCGCAACCTGCAACACGGGATTAGAGTCCGTCACCGTAAAGGAACTGCGCGAGATGGGAGCGGAGGTGTTTGACACCAGCCCGTCCCGCGTTTACTTCCGCGCCCGATGGAGCGACATTTACCACCTGCATCTTCATGCGCGCACCGTCAACCGTTTCTTTGGTCTGCTGGCTCGGGCGCAGGTTCGTAATCTGAAGGAAATTGAGGAAGTAGCCTGGCAGGTTCCTTACGAAGACTGGTTCAGCAACACCCTCGCTTTTGCCATCCGTTCGGAACGAGAAGGTACACACGACTTCACCAGCATGGACATCGCCCGGGTAGTCGGGCAGGTGGTGTGCGACCGATTCATTGCCCGCCGCGGTCAACGCCCGCCGGTGAATCTGGATGCTCCTGATGTGGAGATATTCTCCACGCTGGTGGATGAGCAGTTCCTGCTGGGGCTGAACCTTACAGGCAGTAGCCTGCACCGTCGCCCATGGAGGCAGAGCCTGGCGCACCTGACGGCTTTGCGCCCTACCCTTGCCGCTGCGGTGGTCATGGCATCTGGCTGGGACCACCGCCCCTTAGTGGACCCGATGTGCGGCACGGGAACCCTGCTGATTGAGGGCGCGTTGTGGCGAAGAGGTATCAGCCCATCCTTGGGGCGTGAGGAGTGGGCGTTCCGCAAACTGCTGCCGCACGACGAAACGCGCTGGCAGGAGGAGCTGGCGCAGGCGCACAAAGCGGGAGGGGAATCTCCACCCCTGCGAGGCAGTGACTGGAACGCACGCTATGTGGAAGTCGCTCGCCAGAACGCTCAGGGCGCAGGCGTCTCGGACATCCTTTTCACCGTTGCCAACGCGCTGACCCTGCCACCGCCGGAGGAGCCTGTGGTACTGGTGACCAACCCGCCGTACGGCGTGCGCATGGGCAAACCGTCGGAACTGGTGCACCTGTACCGGAAGCTCTGGCAGAAGTGGAGTGCAGAGTACGGGGGCAGTCGCATCGTGGTCATCAGCGGAAACCCGGCGTTCGAGCAGCTGGCGCCCTTACCACCAACGGTCGCTTACGACTTCCTTCAGGCGGAGCTTCCCTGCCGCCTGCTGATATGGGACCTGCCGGGCGGATAAGTCGGTCACGCTGCGCGCGAGGTTTCCGTTACCTCCACATAGAGCGGCTCGCGGATGCCTGTTACCTGGGCGAAGTTGCGGATGCGCTCCAGCAGTGCCTCTGACACTCGATGCCCCGCCGAGATAAGCGGTTTGCCGTCGGCAGTGTACACATCGGAAGCCAGCACATGCCCGGTACGCAGTCCCCACACCGACACCGCCAGTGCAGGCGTTTCGGTGTGCTGGTGCGTCTCGCTAATGGGGAGGAAAGTGACCGCAGCGGCCTCCAGCACCCTGGGGTCGTACCATCCTTCGCGCCTGCGCATGACCTCAAAGGCACGCTTTCGAGAGACGTTCGTTTCCTCCAGAGTGCGCATATCGCTGAGCACCTTCAGCATCCGTGCGCCAAGCGGGATATCGTAGCCCGAGACTGTATCGCGTGGGAAGCCTGAGCCGTCGAAATGCTTGTTCTGATAGAGCACGATGCGCGCCACCGGCTCCAAACGTGGAATATTCGCCAGCAGGTTGTGGCTGATTTCGGGTACCCGTTCCAGCATCTCCTGCTCTGCTTCCGAGAGGGAATGTCCCGCGCGAGCCTTCAGCACCACCACCGGCGGAATGGTCACCAGCCCTATCTGAGCCAGCATCGCCGCCAGCTCCAGCTTCCAGATGTCACCAACCTGCAAGGTCTGCGCCAGCGAGCGGATGTAACCGCGCAGGGTCTGCGCCCGCCCGAACAGATGCGGGTCCACCATCGCCAGAATGTCCATCAACATGCGCACGCTACCGCTGAGCGTCTTCTCCAGCAAGTCGCGCTCGGCGGTTACCAGCCGGTACTGTTCGATGCCCGCTTCCAGCGCCATCGCCAGGCTTTCGGGAGGACAGGGCTTGGTGAGAAAACGAAAGATATGTCCGTGATGCACCGCTTCAATAGCCGTACGCAGGTCGGGGTTGCCGGTCAGCATGATGCGCACGGTGTCGGGGGCAATCTCCTTGACTTTGGACAGAAACTGCACGCCGTTCATGCCTGGCATGTACATATCGGAGACGACTACAGCGTATGGTCCCTGTCTTTCAATCAGCTTCAGCGCAGCGTCCGCACCGATGGCGATTTCAATGCGAAACTGCTTGCGCAGGGCACGCTGATAGCCCGCCAGAATATTGGCGTCATCGTCCACAAACAAAACTTTTTCCAACGTTACTTACCTCCCTGTTCCGTTGCCTGTTTGAAAACCGCTTGCCAGACGGGCAGTCGCTCCGTTAATCCCATGCTCTCGATAAGGTCAATGTCCAGCGCAGACGGAGGGTTCTGTTCGTTTGCGAGTGTGTCCTGATACCACAGCGCATCGGCGACGTGCACCGTGGTCAGGGGACAAAAGGTGCGAGCAGGGCAATTCGCCGGGCGATGGTGCCACGCCACCGCTTCCACGATGGATGTCGGCAGTCCCCACAGCCCCAGCAGGTATGCCCCTACCTCGGCGTGCGATGCGCCGAAAGCCTGTTCTTCTGCCTGCCAGATGGGGATGTTCTGCTTCTTCGACTCGGTCAGCACCTGCTGGTAGGTATCAGGCAAGCCTCCTGCCAGAATCAGCTTGCCCACGTCGTGCAGTAAGCCTGCAGTGAAAGCCTCGTCGGCCTCTCGCACAGAGAGCTGCTCGGTTTCAGCCAGTCGCTTTGCCATCGCGCCAACCGCCATGCTGTGGTACCACAGCCGCTCGATGTCAAAGCCCTTTACCCTGTTGCTGTCCCATTTGGCGAAAATATGCACCGAGAGCACCAGCGCCTTCACCGTTTCCAGCCCCAGGAACATCACCGCCTGCACCGGGTTGGAAATACGCCGTGCTATCCCGAAGAACGACGAGTTCACCAGCTGCAGTACCTTTGCACTCATGGCGATGTCCTCGGACACAATCTGCCCGATTTTCTGCAGAGATGGGTCGTCGGACTGCAGGATTTCGACGATTCGTGTGTACAGCGAGGGCAGGCTCGGCAGGGATTTAATCTGCGACACCAGTGCGCTCAGCTCCTTACTCGCCAGTAAGTCGCGCAGAGCGCATGCTCGGTTCACGGTGTCCTTGATGGTTTCTGTGTCGCATGGCTTCGCCAGGTACTGGTGGGTGGTGGTGACCAGCTGCAGGATATACTCTCTGTCGGAATGCCCGGACAGCACAATGCGCACGGTATTGGGATATCTTCGGGCAACCTCTTTCAGCAGTTGCGCTCCGTTCATGCCCGGCATCCGCATGTCCGAGACAATCACGTCGAAAGGAGCCTGTTCCATTTTGCGCAGAGCTTCCTCGCCACCGCTGGCGAAATCCATCTCCCACTCGTTGCGCATCGAGCGGAGCATGCGCTGAAGCCCCTGCAGAACGTTTGGCTCGTCGTCCACAAACAGTATCCTGCGCTTCATGCCGCCGCCTCCTGTTCCGGCTGCTGTAACGGCAGACGGATGATGAAGGTGGTTCCTTTGCCCTCTTCGGTCTCGAAGGTGAGAATGCCCTTGTGCTTCTCCACCACCACCGAGTGCGCGTACGCCAGTCCCTGGCCGGTGCCTCTGCCCACCTGCTTGGTGGTGAAGAAGGGGTCGAAAATCTTGGAGCGGATGGCTTCGGGGATTCCCGTGCCGGTGTCGCTGATGCGTACTTCTACCCAGCCGTCCAGCTTGCGCGTGCTTATGGTGATAGTTCCCTTGCCCTTAGAGCCATCTCCAACCACATCGGCGATGGCGTGTGCCGCGTTGACGATGATGTTCAGGAACACCTGATTCATGTCGCCCGGCAGGCAAGGCACCAGCGGCAGATTCGGGTCGAAATCGGTCACCACCTCGGCAACGTATTTCCACTCGTTGCGAGCAACCGTCAGGGTGCTTTCCAGAGCGTGATTGAGATCTACGCTGGTCATCTCGGCGACGCCGGGGTGCGAGAACTCCTTCATCGCACGAACAATCTTCGCTACCCTGTCCAGTCCCTCCAGCGATTGTTCAATGGCTTTGGGTATCTCTTCCAGCAGGTACTCCAGGTCGGCGTTCTGGATGGCTTCCTCCATTTCGGCAACCTGCTCTTCCGATACCAAGCCCTGTTTGGCATGCTCCAGGAACCTCTGGAATCGCTGAAGCAGGTCCAGCAGGTCCTGCATCGCATCTTGCAGGAAGCGCACGTTGTCGCCGACGTACTGGGTAGGGGTGTTAATCTCATGGGCGATCCCAGCTGCCAGTCGCCCGATGGACTCCATCTTCAACGCCTGTGCAAGCTGGCGTTCTATCAGCCTGCGCTCGGTAATATCTGCGCCCAGCAGTAGCACCCTTCCGGTTATCGGGCGGGCGCTGTCCAGTGGGGTCAGCGTAATGCCTGCAATCCCTTCATTACCGTCCGGGCGGGTATAACGGATGTCTTCCAGCCTCACCTGAGCTTGCTTCCTGCGACACTCTTCGATGCCTCGTGTTACAGGCTCCCAGTCCCAGCGGATGGGGCACTGGCGGAAAGGCTGACCCAGTACCTGCTCGGCGGGAATACCGAAAACGTTCGCCGCAGCCGGGTTCCAGTGGGTTATCCGGTCGTTTTCATCAAGGGTAATTAGAATAGACGGGATGGATGCAAGAATACACTCCTGTTCTTCGATTTGCTGACACAGTCTCATCAGATGCTTCTCCAGGTCTGGGTTGCCGTCGCTGTTCAAGGTTCCAGCATGTTGCTCGTGCTGCATCACTCCGACACCTCCTTTGTTTCCTACACTAGCCGATGCCAAACCAGACCACAGGCGCCGCCTTGGGTGAGCAGCAGGGCAGGGCATTCTGCAAAGGCAGGTCGTTCTGCCCTTAGAGATTCTGGCAACTATTCCGCATTTGCACAGGGAGCATCGCTGGCAATCATACGGTTTTTCTCTGGCTGGAAACATCTTGCCTCGCCGGTGCGTCTAATGCGTGCAAGCAGAAAAGAGGGAGGTTTCGAGGACATGTTGCGGAATATGCTGGTGTGTGCAACTCTCCTGATGGGGGCGATGATGAGCATGGAAGCCCAGACAACGGTGACGTCCACCGCGAAAGACACGCGCGGAGTGTCACTGACCATCTACAACCAGAACTTCGCGGTGGTGCGCGAGAACCGACAGATCAACCTGAAAGAAGGTGTGAACTTCGTACGCTATGAAGACGTTGCGGCGCAGATAGACCCCACATCTATCAGCTTCAAGTCCCTTACCGCGCCCAATGCGGTGGCGGTGCGTGAACAGAACTACCAGTACGACCTGCTGAACCCCGTTTCCATCCTCAACAAGTCGGTCGGTAAAACGGTGCGCTTCAAGCAGGTGCATCCCGATGGCAAGGTGGAGATTCTGGAAGGCACTCTGCTGAACCCGCCGACTGCTGTTGTGGGGCAAACGGATGCTGGCGGAGGTGGTACGGTCTATCAGGGGCTGGTTATCCGCCTGAAGGATGGTCGGCTGGTGCTGAACCCGACCGGGCAGATGGAGCTCAACGAGCTCCCGGAGGGGCTGGTATCTCGCCCTTCGCTGTTATGGAAGCTGGACGTAGACCGCGCCGGCGCGCACAACACGCAGGTCTCCTACATCGCCAACGGCATCACCTGGAAAGCGGACTACGTGGCGGTGGTCAACAAAGACGAGAATATGGTAGACCTGACCGGCTGGGTGACGATTGACAACCGAAGCGGTGCAACCTACACGGACGCGCAGCTACAATTGATGGCGGGCGATGTGCGCCGCGTGCAGGAGGCGCCCGGCTTCGGAGGTGTGGCGCTGGACGGGATGATGAAAGCGCGCGCGGCGGCGCCGCAGTTCGAAGAGCAGGCGTTCTTCGAGTACCACCTTTACACCCTGCAGGGCACAACCACCGTGCGCGACAACGAAACCAAGCAGATGACCCTGCTATCGGCAGCGGACGTGAAAGTAACGCGCAAGCTGGTGCTGGACGCAGGCAGGCGATGGTGGATCCAGGGCATTCGTGCTCCGGGCATGGGCGGCGACACGCAGAACGTGAAGATGAACATCGTGGTGGAGATGCGTAACTCCAGAGAGAACAATATGGGTATGCCTCTGCCAAAGGGCAAGGTACGCCTGTATAAAGCAGACGACAGAGGCAATTTGCAGTTCTTAGGTGAGGACATGATCGACCACACGCCAAAAGATGAGCTCGTACGCCTGTACATCGGCGATGCTTTTGATGTGGTGGGCGAGCGCAAACGCACCGAGTACAAGCAGATTTCTGACCGCGTGATTGAGGAGACGTGGGAAATCACGGTGCGCAACCACAAAGAGAGCGATGCGCCAGTGTGGATTGTGGAACACTTCTGGGGTGACTGGGAGATTCTGCAGAGCAGTCACAAATACAACAAGCTGGATGCGCACACTATCGAGTTCCCAGTAACGGTGGAGCGCAACGGCGAGGCGAAAGTAACTTACACCGTGCGCACACGGTGGTAGGGGAGAGATACACAGGCATGGGGTAACCCACGAGGTGCTCCATGCCTTCCCTCCGCAGGTGACGGGAAGAGTTTACTGCTGAATCTGCTCCAGCGCCTGCGCGAAGGCGGAGAGGCTTTCTGCTCGCACCGCCTGACCGCACAGGTCCTGCAAAGCTTCTTTCGACTGAACCCGCTCCAGACGCTCCTCTAACACCGCAGGCACGTCGCCGAAACGCTCCCGTAAGATGCGCAAAATGGAGAGACGGGTGCCTTCCTGAATGCCTCGTCGCAACGCATATCGCTCGGGTGTCGTCAAATATGCCATCTTCCCCTCCGAGTGATAAGCCTCCCAAAACTGCTCATAGCGATACTCATAAACCTCCGGCAACTGAACCAGCCAGTCCAGCAACCGGAATAACTGATACGCTACATTCCCAAGCCTAAGGAGATTTCCTGCTAAACTGAAAGGGGCGAACTCCGGGTAGCGGAGGTGTTTTCCGCTGTGTTCCAGAAGTTCGCCCCTGGAGAACGGTAGGTACTAAGCGGCGGTTTCTGCCAGCTTTTGCGCTTCCTGGGTATCCACGCGAATGCCCGGTCCCATCGTAGAAGAGACGGTGATACCGCGCAGATACCGCCCCTTTGCGGCGGCAGGTTTCGCTTTCAACAGGGCGTTAATGGCGGCATTGAAGTTCTCCACCAGCTGGTCTACCTCAAAAGAGGCTTTGCCAATAGGCATATGCACGATGCCCGCCTTTTCCACACGGAACGCCACGCGCTTGCTCTGCTTCAGGTCGCGCACGACGCGGTCGATGTCGTTGGTGACAGTCCCCGACTTGGCATTGGGCATACGCGGACCGAGCAGACGTCCCAGACGGCTGACCTGGGGCACCATATCGGGAGTGGCGACCAGCACGTCGAAATCGCGCCAGCCCTGCTGAATCTGCTGGATCAGGTCTTCCGCGCCCACCACGTCTGCTCCCGCGTTCAATGCCTCTTCCGCTTTTTCGCCTTTGGCGAACACCGCCACCTTCACCTTCTTGCCGGTGCCGTGGGGCAGGGTAGTGGTACCGCGCACCATCTGGTCACCATGACGCGGGTCGACGCCCAAGTTGACCGCGATGTCAATGGTTTCATCAAACCCTGCGTTGGCGAGCGATTTCGCCAGCTCCAGCGCCTCGCGCACACCGTAGAGACGGTTGCGGTCTACCTTCTGTTTTGCTTCCAGATAGCGTTTGCCTCGTTGTGGCATGGTTCGTATCCTCCTGTGGTGTGTTTTTCGGGTTTACCCCTCCCACAAGGGGTATCTCTGTTTGCGTGCGAAACCCCTCTCCGTTCGGGAGAGGGGACGATTTGCCGACAGCTTGAACCTTTCGCTACGAAGACACTATCTCGATACCCATGGAGCGTGCGGTTCCCGCCACAATCTTCATCGCCGCCTCCTCGTCATTGGCGTTGAGGTCGGGCATTTTGGTGCGGGCGATTTCACGCAACTGCTCTATCGTGATTTTGCCGACCTTTTGCTTGTTCGGCGCACCGGAACCCTTTTCCACACCCGCTGCCTTGCGCAAAAGCTCCGAAGCGGGCGGTGTCTTCGTCACGAAGGTAAACGAGCGGTCCTCGTAGATGGTGATTTCCACCGGCACGATAGAACCCACCTGCGAGGCGGTTCGCTCGTTATACGACTTGATGAACTCCATCATATTGATACCGTAGGGACCCAGCGAGGACCCCACGGGTGGGGCAGGGGTTGCCTTTCCTGCCGGGATTTGCAGTTTGACCACTGCCAGAATCTTTTTCGCCAACGTCTACCCTCCGTTTAGGCGCGTCTTTACGTGATTTTCTCTATCTGCTCGAAATCAAACTCTACGGGCGTATCCCGTCCGAAGAGCGAGATCAGCACGCGCACTTTTTCTTTATCTGGTAGCACCTCCTGAATGGTGCCGTGAAAATCGGTAAATGGACCGGACACCACGCGTACCTGTTCACCTGGTTGCCATGCGATGCGAGGCTTCTTCTGAGTGCCCTCGACCGTCTCCAGGATGGCTTCGACCTCTTTTTCCTGCAGAGGCACCGGTTTGTCACCCGATGTCACGAAGCCTGTAACGCCCGCCGTGCTCTTCACCAGGTACCACGTCTGTTCGTCCAGTATCATCTCGATGAGGATGTAGCCTGGGAAGATTTTTCGGCTGACGGTAATCTTCTTGCCCTGTCGGGTGCGCATTTCCTGTTCGGTGGGCACCAGAATGCGGAAAATGCGGTCACGAAGACCCATCGCCTCCGCGCGCCGCTCGATAGCGGTCTTCACTTTGTTTTCATGACCGGCGTAGGTATGTACGGCATACCATTGCTTTTGCATTGCCCACCCTCAGAACAGTCTCAATGCGCGCGTTACCCACGAGAGCAGAGCATCCAGTGCACCGATAAAAGCGCCCGTTACCACAATAAAGCCGATAACAATCGTGGTAGAACGGATGACCTGCTCGCGTGTTGGCCACTCACAACGCTTCAGTTCGATCCACACATCGTTCAGAAAGCGACGGATGCGCTCGATGCTCGGCGTTCGGCGAACTGGAGGCTTGCCCGCTCCCGAGGAAGCAGGCTTCGCTCGCTCCGTCTCCTTCGTCTTCGTTTTCGCTATACCCATAACGGTTGTCTCTCTTGACGCCTCGAATTTACAGACAAATGGCAGGGGTGGAGGGACTCGAACCCCCGACCGCCGGTTTTGGAGACCGGTGCTCTACCATGCTGAGCTACACCCCTGCACACCGTCGCGCAGGCGAACCTGCGCGCAAAACTGCTTACTTGACCTCGCGATGCACCACGTGGTGACGGCATCGCGGGCAGTACTTGCGCAACTCCAGCCTGTCCGGGTCGTTAATCCGGTTCTTGGTCGTGGTGTAGTTGCGCGAACGACACTCGGTGCAAGCCAGCGTGATGATTATCCGGTTCTCTTTGTTCTTGCTTGCCATCGCCTTCTCCTGCTGTTACTCGATAATCTTGGTCACCACGCCTGCA
>FMJZ01026470.1_pt1 | contig 23156 bp, 19 predicted proteins | sample 1987881 | NCBI WGS metagenome assembly FMJZ01 (sample SAMEA4378227, study PRJEB15110) | soil metagenome | biome: soil; feature: Field; material: Soil | place: India | collected 2015-03-11 | depth 0 m
TTCAAAGCAGGTGATCCTGAAGATTTAGCTGAAAAAATGTACTTGATGTTACAACTAGGTGGACACAAGATTAATAAAGATATTCTCACAAATAAATTATTAGAAAGAAAAAAAAGATTTGCTGAAAAGATTATAGAAGCTATTGAATTTGTTTATTAATTTTTATAAATGCTCGTTTAGTATAACAATATAGAGAAATAACCTTATATCAAATTAGTTCTATTTTATAAAATTTATCCTTAAATTTAGCATTTATTATTTATTAAAAAATTTAAATATTTTTTCAAACTCTCAGCTTATAGTTTACTGAATCAGCTATAAAAACAGAAAACTTTATTTACATGACTTAAAAATGTTATGATAGCTACTAAATTTTAATATAAAAATAAATACCATCCATGTACAAATAAAATGATATATAAAATATACGGAACTGAATCAACTTTCTATAACAAATTCAAAATATCTGAAAAATACTATATCTCATACTATCTTCATTATATTCACACAGAAGAGCCTTACTGGCTCGATAAGGCTTACAAACAATCAACAAATATTAAAAATACAGAAATTACAAATAAAAATATTGATTTTGGTTTGAAAACAGAACAACATGCTTTTCCAACCCACAAATTTTATGAACAGAGTTATTATGTTACAATCGTGGTAAACATATAAGTTTTTGTATCTTAAACACATTAAAATATATCTTAAGGAGATTTTCAGACCTAAAAAAGTTATGAAAAAATTGATTAGTAAAATATATTTACAATTAAATATCTTTAGTCTAATTCTTTTATGAAAGAAAGATGAAGGATTTTCTTCTTCTCAAACCTGGGGCAATAGGTGATCTGCTACATTTAACGCCTGTAATAAGGCAGTTAAAGAAAAGATATCCTAAGGCAGGAATTTCAATACTTGTCTCTTCTCAAGCAACTAAGAGCATTTTTGTAAACAATCCCTATGTTGATAAAATTTTTGTTTATGAAAAAAAGGGGTTGCATAAAAAATTTATTGATTTTTTAAATCTTTGTAGAGAGATTAAAAAAGAAGGTTATGACATTATTCTAAACTTTCAAAGAAGCAATTTGAGGCTCTGGTTTTTAATATTTTATCTTAATGCTAAAAAGGTGCTTGTTTATCAAAAGGATGAAAAAAAACATGCTGTAATTAATCACCTTGAGACACTAAGAGCTTTAAATATAGATCTCAATCTCGATGATATAGCTTTAGACCTTTTTTTAGATAATGAAAGTGAAGTTTTTGCTGAAAATTTTTTTAAATTAAACAATATGGTTGATAAAAAAGTAATTGCCCTAAACCCAGGGGCAAGTCATAGCGTAAACAGATGGCCTGCAACTCATTTTGCAAGCTTAATTAATCTTGTCGAAAATAATAGCACTTTAAAAGTTATTTTAATTGGTGGTAGAGAGGACCTAGACCTCGCAGAGGAGATAATAAAAATTTCAGAGAGTAAAGATGTAATTAATTTAGTAGGAAAAATAAACCTTTTAGAGCTTGGAAGTATCTTAAAAAGGTGTAAAATACTTGTAACCGGTGATACAGGTCCTATGCATATTGGGACAGCAGTTGGAGCAAAAGTAATAGCCCTTTTTGGTGCTGCAGACCCAAAAAGGACAGGACCAGTAGGAAATGGGCATATTGTTATTCAGGCAAAGGATGTAAAATGTGTGCCCTGTAGAAAAAGAAAATGTAAAAATAGCCATTATTTAGAATGTATGAAAAAAATTACTCCTGAAGACGTCTTTAATAAACTATTGGAGGCACTCTAAATGAAAAAATTTCTTACATTATTTTTTGTGTTTTTTTATATATCTCTGTCTCAGGCTGATATATATTTACCAATATCTTCTGATGTATATAATGGTTTGAGAAGGCTTGAGGCTTTAGGCTACATAAAATCTGGCCAGCTTACCACCCTTCCTCTATCAATTAATGAGGTTAAAAGGCTTCTTAAAGAAGCTGAAAAATTAGGTGGCAAAGATAAACTTGCCTTAAAGATAATAGAAAAAATAAAAAAAGAATTACCAAAAACCGATTTTGGAGCTACAGCAAGCATTGAATACAAATATACGGAGCAAAGTAGCATATTACAAAATAAAAATAATTTTGATTTAGATATAGAAAAGGGCTCTAATCTAATAGCACAGACTGATATCTTTGGAAATTTTACTAATTTTGGAGCTTATGTCTCACCATATTTCATAAGTAATGAAATATATGAGAAGGTAAGCTTAAATGAAATTTATGGATTGTTTACATATAAAAAATTAGAGGTATCTATTGGTAAGGAAAATCAGTGGTGGGGAGGTGGACAAAATGGTTCAATCCTTCTTTCTAATAACCCAGAAGGGCTAAATGTAATAAAAATCTCAAACAGTACTCCCTATGAGTTTATAGTCCCCTTTAGACTTACCTTCTTTTTAACTAAACTCGAAAATAATAGAACCGATGTAAAATCCCCCTACATGAACGGTCTTAGACTAACCCTAAAACCCTCTGAATATTTAGAGATAGGTCTTTCTAAAACAGCTATCTATGGTGGAAAAGGCAGAGATAACAGTCTATCAGCCTTTTTTGATAGTCTTATAGGAAATAAAGAAAAAAATACCACCTCAAACATAAATAATGAGCCCGGAGACCAAAGAGCAGGTTTTGATTTTAAAATCATATCTCCTAATAAGTTTCAGCCCTTTACCTTCTATTTAGAAGCAATTGGCGAAGATGTAAGCGAAGATTTTCCCTACCCATATAAATATGCCTTTATTTATAGCCTCTATTTACCCAAAGTATTGTCTTTTAATAATCTTGAGTTATTAGTCGAGCATGCTGACACAGTTTTTAGGCAAGATGTATGGTATAAGCATCATATATTTACACAGGGCTATACTTACAATGGAGATATAATAGGACATTACATAGGGGGAAACGCAAAAGACTGGTTTGTGATGATGAGATATAATTTTGATAAGAGCAATGTTGAGCTAAGTTACGAAAGATTAAAAAAAGTCTCCACAAGTAAGATATTTGAAGCCTATGGAGTAAAATTTATCCATAACATCTCAGATTTTTTAAGTCTCTTAATTGAAAGTGCATACTTCAAGGAAGATAAAGAAGGTTTTGTGGCGGGAACAGGGATTAAATATAAGTTTTGAAGAGCTAATTAAATTAAAAAGAGATAAGATACCTTTCAAGAGTCTTAAGATTGGGAACTTGTAATTTTTTCTGATATCTTAGATCTTCAATCTCCTGTAAGTTTCTCTCTCTAATAATCAAAACAAAGGGCTCTTTTTTAGCTATGATTTTTATTAGATTTTCTTTTTTTTCAACTCTTTCTATGCAAACAGAAAGATAATGATTTAAGTCTTCTGCAGACCTTTTGTAGGTATAGACTTTTTTACCCTTTACCATCTCCCTGGCGTATTCTAAAGAATTGTATATATCCTTCCTTCTTTCACCTATATAAAAGAATACAACCATTGTTATTAAAAAAAACTTCAATCCATTTAAAACTAAGCTAACAAATCTAGAAAATAGATTATTTGTCACAAGTAAAGTTATTGAAAAGACGAGTGAAACTAATAATAGGTGATTTATTGGATAATCAATCTTTTCAAATAGCCTTTTCGAGAAAATAACTAAAGAAAACTCGAGTATTATAAGTATTATTAAAATTACATTTGAAAAAACTTTTCCTTCCTTTAGTCTTTCATAAGATATAGCTATAAGCATTGATAAGGCAGGATAAATAATGATTATATAGTGATGAAGCTTGTTCTTAGAAAAAGAAAAAAATAGAAAGACAAAAACCACCCACCATAATAAAAATTTCTCAAAATCAGTCTTTTTTGGCGTCTTAACAAGATAGTAGATAAAATTTTTTAGATAGGGCAACCAAAAATATAAGGAGATAAGAAGAATTGGAATATAATAATAGTAAGGATAAATATGCATATCGGCAGAGCCAGAAAATCTTTTAATGTTATGGAGGATAAAAAACTCATTAATGAAATCCCATCGATGAATATATATAATAGGCCCATACCACACAAGAGACAGAATTATAAAAAATAATATTCCACGGGGACTTAAAAATGTCTTAAGTTTAGCTTTAAAACCTTTCTTAAAGAAAAAGAAGGGAAGATTGATACCCATTGGTATTATAAGAGCAAGAGGTCCCTTGGTTAAAAAGGCAAAACCTGCTGAAACATAGCCATAGTTAATCAAGCTTATCCTCTCTTCTTTTAGGCCATAATAAAAGAGAAAAGTAGTTAATGTGTTGAAAAATAAGAGAGGGTTTTCAGGAACTATTGCTTTTGAGTAAACAAAAATCTGCAGATTTGTGCAAAACAAAAGGAGGGCTACATAAGTAGCTGTTCCCTTAACTTCCTTTTTTGCCACCTTGTATAATATAAATAGCAATGCTAATGAGATTAATACAAAAGGCAATCTTGATGACCAGTCGGTAACACCAAATAATTTATAGCTAATGGCTAAAAGCCAATAGGTAAATATTGGTTTCTCAAGCCTATCCTCACAGTTGAAATAGGGGGTAATATAGTCTCCCGTCTCAAGCATTTTTAAGGCTGCAAAAGTATATTTTGGTTCATCCGGTGGATATAAAGGGGCTTTCCAAAAGAATAGAAAAAGAAATGCAAAATATATGATGAAGAAAAGAGTAATCTCTTCAACTTTATTTTTACCAATCACAGAAGAAATATTATAAAGTTAAATAATTTAATAGAAAAGTCTGATTTTTTGTTTTAGAATTTTAATGTTATGGATTTATCAGTAGTAATTCCCATTTACAACGAAGAAAAAAATATACAGATTCTCTATGAGAGGCTCTCAAACTCATTAACAAAACTGGAACTATCCTATGAAATAATATTTGTAGATGACGGAAGTACTGATAAAAGTTTTGATATTCTTAAAGATATTCAAAAAAAAGATGAGAATGTAGTTCTCATAAGTTTTAGGAGAAACTTTGGTCAGACAGCTGCCTTTTGTGCTGGTTTTAAAGAAGCAACGGGGAATTTTATAGTTACAATGGATGGTGATCTGCAAAATGATCCTGAAGACATTGGGAAACTTTTAAAAGTATTAGAGCAAGGCTATGATCTTGTCTCTGGGTGGAGAAAAAACAGAAAAGATAGTTTTATAAATCGCAAACTCCCTTCAATGATTGCAAACTGGCTTATATCTAAGGTCACAGGCGTTAATCTTCATGATTACGGTTGCAGTCTAAAAGCCTATAGGAGTGAGATTATTAAAAACCTTAAACTATATGGTGAAATGCACAGATTTATCCCTGCCTTAGCAAACCAAATAGGCGCAAAGATTACTGAAATTGAAGTATCTCATAACCCGAGATTATATGGTAAGTCGAAATATGGTATTTCCCGAACTTTTAAGGTTATTATCGATCTTATAATGATAAAGTTTTTTCAATCCTTTTATACAAAGCCTTTAAGAGCCTTTGGCTCTATTGGTTTAATCTTCTCCTTGATAGGTTTTTTTTTAGCCTTAAGACTAACTTTTGAGAAGTTTTATTACAGTCAAAACATTGGAGGAAGACCGCTTTTATTACTATCAGTCCTTCTTATAATATTAGGTATTCAGTTTATTGCTGTGGGGTTATTAGGAGAGTTTCTTGTAAGGATATATTTTGAATCTCAAGGTAAACCAATCTACTATATAAAAGAGATTTTGTCGTCACGTCCTAATGGAGATAGAATTGAAAATAAACAACCTTATTAAAACCTTTCTTAAGATTACTATAAGTTTTATTTTTATCTACGCTGTTTTAAGGAAGCTTGACTTGAGTGAGCTTTTAATCGAGTTTAAAAATATTAGGCTATCCTTTTTTATTTTAGCCCTTTTGTTATACCTCTCAACAATGTTTTTCTCTACAAAAAGATGGTCCTATTTTGTAAAGGCAGATAAAAACTTTTTCCAACTTTTTGAGTTATATATGGTCGGAGCCTTTTTTAATATCTTTCTTCCAGGAACTGTAGGGGGTGATGTAGTAAAGGCATACTACCTTTATAAAGGAACTCAAAAAAGGGGGGACTCACTGGTATCAGTTTTTATGGAAAGGTATATGGGTATGTTAGCCCTAATTTCTATAGCCTCTGTCGCTACGCTCATTGGTTTTCAGCATGTTAAGGACACCTTTGCGCTTAAGTTTTTTATTATTATAGTCACAATCTTTATAGCAGGAACAATATTCGTCTCCTTCTTCCCCTATGAAATTTTTTACAAAAAATTAAAGGATGTACGGGCTTCTATAAAATATTTTATCTTCCAGAAAGATATCTTTTTAAAGACCCTTTTTCTATCTCTTACAATTCAAGGCATTGGGATTTTTGTGGTGTTTCTGTTATCAAAGTCTATAAATATCGATATCGCAATTAGTTATCATTTTATCTTTATACCTATAATAACTGTAATATCTATGATACCCATATCTTTCTCAGGCGTAGGATTAAGAGAGTACTCTTTTCTCCACTTCTATAGCATAGCAGGGTTAACAGAAGAAAAAGCTGTTACTCTCTCACTTCTTTGGTTTATTATTATGATTATAACCGGTCTTATAGGTTTTCTCTTTTATATCAAGATAGGAACAAAAAAAATTGAAAAATGAGAATTATCGATGAAAGGCTATATAACAGGGTTTTCTCACGGCAATTAGAAGGTCTTAGTCAAGAAGAAGGCGAAGTATTTTTATCCTTAGCAAGCACATCGCCTCTTGCCTTTTGGATAATTAACAGATTACCACTAAATATTATAAAAAAGGTCATCTCAGATTACTCTTTTAACATTGACAATATAAACAAAGAAATAAATTTTCTGTCTTCAGAAGAAAGAGAAGATATCTTCTCTAAAGAGATTAGAATATTAAAATACACAGAGCTTCTTAAGCTAATCGCGAGAGACTATCTTGATAAACAAGATATCGAAAAAACACTTCTTGAACAATCACTTATTGCAAAATCGATAATTAACGGGGTCTACGAGTTTACAAAAAAGATATTTTGCCAAGGTTCTTTAAAGCCTTTAACAATAATTGCTATGGGAAAGCTTGGTTCAATGGAGCTTAATTTTAGCTCTGATATTGATCTTGTTTATATTTATAACGATGAAAATATTGAAAATACTGATAAGTATAATAAGTGGGCTGTAAAAATTAACCAACTCCTATCTCAAAAAACAGATCTTGGTTTCTTGTATAGGGTTGACAACGATTTAAGACCAGGCGGTAAGTACTCCCCTCTTGCTATGTCTTTGCCAGCCTTCCTTAACTACTACTATCTCTATGGAGAAACATGGCAGAGGTTGGCTCTTCTAAGAATGAGCTTTATCTGTGGAGATTTTAGCATTTATAATTCTTTAAAATCTGATCTGGAAGGCTATATTTATAGAAGATATTTAGACTTCTCAATGGTTAAAGACTTGATGGAGCTAAAGAATAAAATTGACTTTGAAAGCACCAGAAAGGACAGGGAAGGCATAAACATAAAGTTAGGTCGTGGTGGAATTAGAGAGGCAGAGTTTTTTGTCTACACTTTTCAAATAATAAATGGTGGGAAGAATAAGCTTATCAGAGAGGGCAATATCTCAAAGGCTATTGATCTCCTCGTTGATCAAAAGTTTATGGAAGAAGAAGAAGGCATAGAGTTAAAAGACTCCTATCTATTTTTAAGAAAGGTTGAGAATTATATCCAGATGGATGAAGAGTCTCAAAAATATACCCTACCAGTCGGTGATGCCTTTGAGAGGCTAATTAAGTTGATGGAGATGGATAGGGAAAACTTTTTTTCAAGATTAAATAAAGTTAGAGAAAAAATAAATAAGCTTTTTAAATCAATTTTTCATGAAGAAGGTAAGGAAGAAAACACTGAAAAGATTTACATAGAAAGTGATGGTTTTGACAAGAACTATCTTAAAAACTTTATTGTTGAACATGGTATAGGGCTCTCAGAGGAAATTTTGTCATTGATAAATAACTTAGAACAAAGGCAAGCTAAGATACCTGTAAAATATAGAAAATATTTCAAGAAATTTCTGATTTTGCTTATAAAAAGTCTTTCCAACAAGGTTATACATAAAAAACATCTGCTTCTAATAGAAGAGTTTATCGATAGACTTACAAAAAACCCTATCTACCTACCACTTCTCGTGGAAAATAAAAATACCATAGATTATATTGCCAATGTCTTTTTTTTAGGAAACTATCTTGCTAGAATTTTGATCAACTATCCTGAGACTCTCGAGTTTTTAATTACAGAAGACACAATAGATAGAAAAAGCTTTACTTCCTATTATAACTACCTAAATGAACTACTTTCCTCAGCTCCTGATTTTGAGATGAAGATGCGTCTTTTAAGGCAATTTAAAAATAGCGAGTGGTTAAAAATTGGTGTAATGGAGAGTTATGGTCTTATAGATACCTATGATATAGAATGTTTCCTCACAAACTTAGCTGAAGCCTCTCTTCTTGTAGTCTTTAATCTTTGTAAAACTATTATTACAGAAAAGTTAGGAGAGATGAAGGAAGAGGTAGCTTTGGTTGGGATGGGAAAATTAGGAAGTTATGAAATGACCTATTTTTCTGACATTGACCTAATCTTTATATACGAGAGTGATGATATCAATATGAGTTATTATAACTCAAGGCTTCTTCAAAGAATTATATCTGCCTTAACAATGGTGACAAGAGAAGGAGAGCTCTATAAAGTGGATATGAGACTAAGACCAACAGGAAGTCAGGGACCTCTTGTTACAACCTTTCAGAATTTTAAAGAATATCACAAAACATCTTGGACATTTGAGAAACAGGCACTAACTAAGGCCCGAGTCCTTGGTGAAGAAAATTCTTTTCATCAAAAAGTTTCAAAAGAAATTCAGGAAATACTTTATGGGACATACTACGATATGGATACTCTGAGGAAAGAGATTAAATCAATGAAGAAAAAGATTGATGAAGAGCTGGGCTCAAAAGAGAAAGAAAGAAATGTCATTAACATTAAAACAGGCGCAGGTGGGCTTATGGATATTGAGTTTATTATACAATATTTCAAACTCGCTTATGGTAAAGATGTTATTGCCTTAAGAAGTCTAAAGCCAAAAGAAATCTTTAATGCTTTAAAAGACATAGGAATTTTATCTATAGATAAGATTGATTGTCTTGAGAGGACTTATAACTTTTTTAAACTCATAGAAAGAAACTTACGTATTATCTCAGGTTTTTCTAGAAACTCTTTTCTAAAAGATGAAGATCTCCTATCAGAAATAATTACCAATCTCAATATTTGTATGAAAAGAGAGGACTTTTTTGATTATTTATTAGAAACCAAAAGGGAAGTAAGAAAAATTTTCAACGAAATCTTTGAGCATAATTAATTTAAGGGATGAGGCTAAACTTAAGCATTTAGCACACATCCCTCTTTCCCCCACAAGGTACACAAAATTTATGCTCTCTCTGCTGTTGGCTCGCTTTGAATTGTTGGCTTTTCTTCTGCCTGAGGTACAAAGATTAGCGGTCTCTCTGGTGCCTTTGTTGCAAAGGTAAGAACTGATGCAAAGACTAAAAGGGCGGAAGATATCAAATAGGCAGTTCCGTAGCTTCCTGTTGCATCAGCAATCTTACCTGCTAATATTGGGCCAAAGACACCACCAACTCCCCAAGCAGTAAATACAATGCCATAATTAAAACCTAAATTTTTGGCTCCCCAATAATCCGATGTTACAGAAGGAAATAGTGATAGGCAAGCACCATAACAAAAACCAACTACAGCTGACCCAAGTATAAACTGTCCTATAGTTGAAAAAGTAGAGAAGAAAAACATAGCTACAGCCTGAATAAGACATACTATAAAAAGAGTTTTAATTCTTCCGATATAATCAGAGACAACACCAGCAACAAGCCTTCCTGAAGCATTAAATATTGCTAAAAGAGCTACAAAGAGAAAACCAATTTTAATTGTGTTGTTAGACTGTAATGATACTATTTTTGCCAAATGGCCTATTATCATAAGTCCTGCAGTAGAGGCACAGGCATACTCAATCCATAAAAGGTAAAAGGTTGGTGTTCTCAACATATCTCTGTAAGTATAATCAAAAGTTGCAGAGTTTTTATTATTTTTTGCGGTACTCTTTGCTATCTCTTTAGGATTATTTATTAGCTGACAAAGTAGGACGCTAAAAACAAGAAATGAAATTCCAAGAATCTTAAAAGAGTTATTAATGCCATAAGTGCTAAGCAAATATTTACTTAATGGGGCAATGTAAACAGGTGCTAATCCAAAACCACTTACTACTATACCTGTAATTAGTCCTTTCTTCTCAGGGGGAAACCATTTAACAGATGCTGGTGTAGCTGCTGCATAACCTAATCCAAAGCCTGTTCCAGCCATTAATCCAAAACCAATTATAGCTGGAATGATATTATCTGGTGAGGAAAATCCCGTGATAAACAAACCAAAGCCAGTAAAGATAGCACCTAAAGTAGCTACTAACCTTGGACCTAATTTATCCTGCAGTCTTCCAGCAGGAACCATCATCAGGGCAAAGCAGGCAATAGCGACAGTGTAAGGTATAGCAGAGTCTGTTTTACTCCAGCCAAAACCACCTTTATCCACTGCCTCAGAAAACTGCTTTCCAAAGACACTCCAAGCATACAAAACACCCAAGGCTAAATTAAGTCCCATTCCTGCAAAAACTACTAACCACCCCTTGTTTTTCATAGTCCCTCCTAAAAAAATTTTATTAAATTTTGAACTTTTGATTTGAAATCAATATAAGTGCTATTACTTGAGTCGCCCGTCAACTCTAAATATTTAGAGCAACTATCAAAATTCTGAAGACATCTGTTAAGAATATGGCCTGCCTCTTTTTCTGTAACGTAACCACAACCTTTCTCGCATAGCCTATCGGAGATACCGAAAAAAGGACAGATAATCTCTTCTCTTGTGCATCCCATCTTAACGATCTTTTTTACTATCTCCATAAATCCTCCTAAAAAATAATGCCTTTATTATGGCAATAGCTGTGCCACCCTGATAAGTACTCAAATTTAATTTATTTTCAGTTAGTTATTAGAAAAGAGGTTTTTTTTTATTAATGTTTGTTGCAATTCTGCAAGAGAATAGATTTACAAGAATCTTATATAACAAATTAAGAATTGTTCAGAAAGTATGATATAAGCTCAAGTAGATTTTAAAGATATGACTGTGAACTTTTTGTTTGCAAAAATGCGAGTTTGATTAAAGATCTTTTTTAAGTTTATATTTTTTTATCTTTCTATAAATAGTTGCTACATTAATGCCAGCAATCTCACTTGCCTTCTCAGCATCCCAGTTTGTCTTTTTAAGGAGATTAAGAAAATAATCTTTTTCAAAACTTTGTAAAGACATTGCATAATGGCCATCGCTTTTTGTCTCTAAATAATCTACCTGCCCCTCAAACTCAACAAACTGGCTTAAAACATCTTTGTCAATAATATGGTTATTTCCAGAGAGTGCAAGACTTGCCTCAATAATATTTTTTAGCTCTCTAATATTTCCTGGCCAATCATAGTTCTGTAACATCGCCATAGCTGAAGGGGTAACAACTGAAAAAGAGGTGCCGTACAACTTGTTATAGTTATTTATAAAATAAGTAACCAAAAAGGGGATGTCTTCTCTCCTTTCCCTAAGAGGTGGCATATTTATAGTTATACCATTTAGGCGGTAATAGAGGTCTTCTCTAAATCTACCTTCCTTAATGCTATCTTTTAAGTTTACATTTGTAGCTGAGATAATCCTAACATCTATCTTAATATTTTTTGTATCACCTACTCTTCTTATCTCTTTTTCCTGCAAGACTCTCAAAAGTTGTTTCTGACTTTCTAAATTGAGATTACCAACCTCGTCAAGAAAAATAGTACCACCATCGGCCTCAGCAAAAACCCCTTTTTTGTCTTCTAAAGCTCCAGTAAAGGCACCTTTTTTGTGACCAAAAAGCTCACTCTCCACAAGATTTTGAGGGATAGCACCACAATTAACCGCTACAAAGGGCTTGCCTTTTCTATTAGAGTTATAATGTATTGCCTTAGCAATAAGCTCCTTTCCGGTACCAGATTCACCAGTAATTAAGACTGGTATATCTGTAAAAGCAACTCTCTTTACCTTCTCTATAACATCCATTATTTTTTTTGATGTACCTACGATATTATTAAAATTAAACTTTCCAGATAGTTCCTCCTTAAGCTTTAAGTTTTCTTTTAGGATCAAACTATTTTTTAAGGCGTTCTTAACTCTCAATACCAACTCAGGAGATTCGAAGGGTTTTAAGATTATATCGTCAGCCCCTAATCTAAGGGCCTGTATTGAGATATCAATAGTTGCATGGGCGGTGATTAGGATTACGGGTATAGTGGAGTTTTGCTGTTTAACTTTCTCAAGTACCTCAATACCATCCATCTCAGGCATCTTAATATCGGTAATTACAAGGGAGACATTATCTTCCTTCAAATATCTTAAACCCTCAAGAGGGTTTGTAAAAGACAAAACATTATATCCTTCATCCTGAAGTATCGCCTTCATTAACCTCAGGAGTCCTTCATCATTATCAATCAAAAGTATCTTGCTCATATCAATGTTCTAAAGGCAGGCTTATGTAAATCTTTGTGCCTTCTCCTACTTTGCTTTCTATCCTTATATTACCTAAGTGTTGTTTAATAATCTGCCTTACAATTGCTAAACCTAAGCCTGTACCTTTATCTTTAGTAGAAAAGAAGGGTTCAAAAATTTTCTTTAAATTCTCTTCTGATATCCCTTCTCCATTGTCTTCTAATATGATATTTATAAACCCTTCCATCCCTTTTTCCGTCTTAACCAAAATCTTTCCTTGGGTATCTTTTTTTATTGCGCTAGCACTATTTAAAATTAAATTTAGTGCTACCTGTCTAATCTGATCTGGATCAACTAAAATTTGTGGAAGAGTGTAATCAAAAACCTTTTCTATCTCTATATTTCCAAACTCTGGATTATTAGATATAAAACCAACAATCTCTTCTAAAAGCTCATTAATATTAATGCTTTGGAAGGAGGGCTTGGGAATTTTTGCAAAATTTAGAAAGTTTTCCACAATCTTTTTACATCTCTGACATTCTTTCTTCATCTCCAGTAAGTATTCATAAATCTTATCTTCCCTATTTAATTTCCCTTCTATAAAAGTTAAATAACCAAGAATAACACCAAGAGGGTTGTTTACTTCATGGGCAACAGAAGAGGCAAGTACTCCTAAAGATACTAGTTTAGACTGTTCGTTTATGGTCCTTTCAAGCTCTTTTTGCTTTGAAAGGATATCCATCATCCTATTAATATTATCTGCTAGCTCAGCAAGTTCATCACCACTGTCTATGTAAACCTTTTCATCGAGCTTATTCTTTTTTACATTTCTAACGGCATCAATAATTTTATAGATTGGCTTAGTGAGCTTTTCTGATACATAAATACTTAATGAAACTCCGAGTATTACAAAAACAAGGAGAGTTAAAATCATATTAGTAAGGATATACTTCTTTATGTTTTCTGCCTCACTATAAAACTCATTTTCATAGGAACCAACTGCTATAATCCATTCTTTTGGTTCATAATAGATATATCTTACAATTTTATATCTTGCATCTTTCTCGCCAGGGTTTTTCCAAGGATATCTAATCCAACCATCTTTATTATTTATCATCTCCTTTATAAAAAAATTACCATCAGAATCTGTAGCATCTAAAATATTATCACCCTCTCTAGCAGGATGAACAATTAGATTTCCTTTCATATCTATAATGTATATATACCCTGTATCTCCAACCTTCTTGCTTCTTATTATGCTTTTCATGTCAATAAAGGCCTTTTCCTTCAAATCTTTAGAGATATCTTCCCCTAAATAGGCATTAAGTAGATCTGCTGTAAAATAGGCTATATGGTTTAAATCATCTTTACTAACCTTAGTGATGCTTCTATAGGCCTTGTCTGTGGCTATATAGCCTATAAAAAGACTTAAAACGATTATAGGTATTATTGTTAAAGGCAAGACTATACTTAAAATTTTATATCTAATCTTTAACTCTCTGAACAGCCTCAAAGTCTCCCCCCAAATAATTGTTTATTATAAACATCTGTCTAAAAAAAGTGAAAGAAATTTGTATAAAAAAAAGTCTATGCTAAAATTTATATTATTTTTTTTTTTAGGAGGACCAATGAAGATATTTGTTACTGGAGGAACAGGCTTTGTTGGTAGAAGATTGTGCCAAGCTCTAATTAATGAAGGACATAAGTTATATATCTTGACCCGTTCAAAAACAGGAAAATCTGATTCAAACGAAGTAACTTATTTGGAAGGTAATCCTTCCATAGCTGGAGACTGGCAAAATTACATAAATGACTGCGATGCTATTGTTAATCTTGTGGGAGAGACAATTGGTCAGAGATGGAATGAAGAGGTAAAAAAAAGGATAAGAGAAAGTAGAGTTACGGCAACAAAAAATATCGTCTCTGCCATACCAGAAAATTCAAACATCACACTAATAAGCACCTCTGCTGTGGGTTATTATGGTTTTCATGAAGATGAAGAAATAGACGAGACCTTTCCTCCGGGTACAGACTTTCTTGCTAATATAGCAAAAGATTGGGAGGCAGAGGCTTTAAAGGCCAAAACAAAAAATGCAAGGGTAGTTATAACAAGATTTGGTATCGTTTTAGGTGAAAATGGCGGCATGTTAGAAAAACTTATCCCAATCTTTAAAAGTTTTTTAGGTGGACCAATCGGGACCGGTAATCAGTGGTTTTCTTGGATCTATATAGACGACCTTGTGAAGGCCTATCTGTTTTTATTAAACTCTAAAGATTTAGAAGGACCTTTTAATATCACCTCTCCCAATCCTGTGAGAAATAAAGATTTCACAAAGGCATTAGCAAAGGCATTAAATGTATTTGCCATATTTCCAATTCCTCCCTTCGCTATAAAACTGGCAATGGGTGATTTTGCTGAATACTCTATAAAAGGGCAAAGAGTAATTCCTAAGAGGCTTTTAGATCTTGGTTTTAAGTTCAATTACGCTGACATATATAGCGCATTGATAAAAAGTATAAGCGGCAGTAAATGAAATTTTATGGAGATCAAGGTAGATAAAATTATAAAAAGCAAGCGCAAGACCATTGCTCTACAGATAAACAAAGAGGGACATTTGATAGTTAGAACTCCTCTTTACGCCACAAAAGAAGAAGTAATAAACTTCATAAAAAGAAATACCTTATGGATATTAAAAAATAAAGAAAAAATTGAGGCAAAGAAAAGGTTAATAAAAAAAATAAGTTTTACAAGTGGTGAGAAGTTACCCTTCTTAGGTAAATATTATAATTTAGAGGTACTTCAAGACCAAGATTTTTTAATTTTTTCAAAGAACAACTTTTATTTAGGTCAATCAAATTGTCTAAAGGCAAAGGAACTCTTTATAAAATGGTACAAAAATCAGGCATATAGTATTATAAAGGAACGTCTTGATTTTTATTGCAATTCTACAGGACTTACCTATAGCTCCTTTAAAATAAATTCGGCTAAAAAGAGATGGGGATCTTGCTCTTTCAAGAACAATCTAAACTTCTCCTGGCGTCTCATTCTAACTCCCATAAAATGTGTAGACTACGTTGTTGTACACGAGCTAGTCCATACAATAATAAAAGACCATAGCAAAAACTTCTGGAAAAGATTAGAAGCAGTTCTTCCTGATTACAAAAGGGAAAGAAAATTTTTAAAAGAGATAGGACCTTTTATAACGGAGATTTTCTAAATATTTAATTTCTTAATATAATGCGTCTTTCTTCGGTAATTGGTGAAGGGACAGCCTCTCTAACCAATTTCTTAACGGCACTGAACTTTTCTGGACAAACAGAGAAACAATTTCCACATTTAATGCATGTTTCTTGATTAATAATATGAATCTTATTTTTACCTCCATCTATAGCATCAACAGGGCACCTTTGAGCACAAAGGGTGCAGGCAACACATCTTTCAGGGTCTATCCAGTAAGAAGGGATATCCTGAAATAGAGATTTAATCTCTTCTAAAGTAAAAAGATTATTCCATTCCTCGGGGTTACTAACCTTTGTTAGAAACTTTTCTCTTTTTGCTATCTTTATGTAAGGAACAAGTGTTAAAAGGTGACTGAACCTTTCCCTTAACTCTTTATCTCCAATCCTTACTTCCTCCGACAAAGGACCTAAGTTTCTAATTTTTTCAGTAAAGATATTGACTCTCTCCGCAAAATGCTGAGCATCGCTTGATGTCATAAAGTCTATATGAATCCTTTCTGGTGACAGGCCAAAGTACTCCAAAACCCTTTTAAATAAGATAGTCATATTTAGGGCGTAATAGTTGCCATGTGTTATATAACTACATTCATTCAACCTACAGCCTGCTATGAACACACCGTCTGCCTCATTTAAGAAAGCTCGGGCGATGAAGGCCAGATCAATACGCCCCGTACACATAACTCTTAAAAGTCTAATCTCACTAGTATATTGTAGTCTGGAAACTCCAGCTAAATCAGCAGCTCCATACCCTCACCAGTAGCAAACAAAGCCTACAATATTTGGTGTAAAACTAATACTCACACTCTCCTCCTAATCTTTCTATCCTCAAAAATATAATCAGCTTTTAAGCTTATTACCCCACCTTCCTTGCTTTACTATAGTCCTTCTCTTCAAAAAGGCTATCCAACTCGTTAATAATCTGCTCATCAGTAAAATGCTTAAGCTGTATTGCCATAGTGGGACAAATAGCATTACACAACCCGTCACCTTTGCACAATACAGGGTTTACTCTAGCCTTCATCCCCTTTGAGGTCTTGTAAAGTTCAACAGCTCCATAGGCACATACCTCAATGCAGGCACCACAGCCGATACACTTTTTCTCCTCTACTTCACATATCGAGCCTGAAGCAGATATTGTATCACTAGAAAGCAATGTTACAGCTCTGCTTGCTGATGCTAATGCTTGACTTACTGACTCATTTATAAATTTCGGATAATGGGCAAGCCCACAAAGATAGACACCGTCTGTTCCAAAATCTACAGGCCTAAGCTTTACATGGGCTTCTTTGAAGAAACCATCAATACCAATTGAAACTTTAAAAAAACTAGCAATATCAACAGCATCTTCTCGAGGCATGATAGCTGATGCAAGACCTAAAATATCTGCCTTAAGCTCTAACATTTTTTGCAGAACTGGATCAAAAAGGGAAACTTTGATAACATCTTTTCCTCCCTCTTTTGCTTTTCTTACTTGTGGAGTATTGCCTGTTTCTGGTTCAAATCTTATAAATCTAATACCCATCTCACTGGCAAGTCTGTAGTAATCTTCTTTAAAGCCATAGGTCCTTATATCTCTAAAAAGTATATAAATATCAGCCTTTGGATTATGTTTCTTAAAATCAATAGCATTTTTAATAGAGTGGGTACAACATATCCTTGAACAATAATTTCTCTCTACATTTCTACATCCTACACATTGAATTATAACAAGACTTTCGCTATTTAAGACCATATCGTCTTTTTCTATAATTAACTTCTCGAGCTCTCTATTAGTAAAAACCTTATCATCTAATCCATATAGATACTCTTGAGGTTTATACTCTTTTGCGCCAGTAGCTATAATTGTTGCACCATGTTTAATCTCGTTAATCTTTCCTTTTTCATCTCTCACCTTTGTGAGAAAATTGCCTACATAGCCTGTTGCCTCAATAATCTGAGACCCCAAAAAGATATGAACTAATGGGTTACCATAAACTTCTGAAACCAGATTTTTTAAATATTTTCTTATATCATATCCTTCAATAGTTTTATAAATATATCTTGCGTTACCACCTAACTCTTTTTCTTTCTCTACCAAGTATACATTAAAACCTTGCTTAGCTAATGAGAGAGCTGCATTCATACCTGATATCCCACCTCCAACGATAAGAGTTCTCTTATCTACTGGAAGTGTAATCTCTGTTAAAGACTGTAACTTAATAGACCTTGCTACGGATTTTCTCACCAAGTCTTTAGCCTTTTTTGTTGCAGCATCTTTATCCTTTGAATGTACCCAAGAGCAATGCTCTCTTATATTTGCCATATCAACATAATACTGGTTTAGTCCTGCCTCTCGTAAAGAATCTCTAAAAGTAGGCTCGTGAGTTCTTGGAGTACAAGCAGCAACTACTATTCTATTTAAATTGTGTTCTTTTATGGCATCAGTAATCTGTTTTGCCGAGTCAGTAGAACATGAAAAAAGCTGCTTCTGAACATAACAAACATAGGGAAGAGTCTTTGCATACTCAGCAACTTCATTAATGTTAACCACCCTACCAATATTAGCACCACAGGCACAAACAAAAACACCTACCCTTGGCCCTTCCTTTGTTACATCCTTCTCTATTGGATATACCCTCTTTGTTGATAGTTTTCCCCTCTGTTTAACCAAAAACTCTCCTGCCTTAGCTGAAGAAGCGCTTGCTGTAAATACAGAAGAAGGTATATCCATAGGTTCAATAAAGGAGCCACTAACAAACACCCCTTTCTTGCTTGTCTCTATAGGAATTAGACTATCATTTTTAATAAAACTATAATTATTAATCTCAATGCCAAACTTTTTAGCCAAATCAGTAGCATTATTAGGTGGATTTAGCCCAACCGACAAGATAACCATCTCAAAATCTTCTTCAATTACTCCCTTATCTGGCGTAGAGTACCTAATAAATAAATTGCCAGTATTTTTATCCTCCCTTGAGATACTAACATAACTTCTTACAAACCTTACGCCTGAAAGATTAATTGCCCGCTGATAAAACCTTTCAAAATCTTTGCCGTATGCCCTAATATCATTATGAAATACACAACACTCGGCATCAGCAATGTGATCCTTTGTTAAAATTACCTGCTTTTGTGTGTATGTACAACATACTGAGGAGCAGTAGGGTTTGGCTGGTTCTTTCAGAGAACGAGAGCCAATACACTGAATCCAAGCAATCTTTTTTGGGTGTTTTAAATCAGAAGTTCTTTTTATCTCTCCTTCGTAAGGGCCTGTGGAGCTTAAAATTCTTTCATAATCCATGCTTGTTATTACATTCTTGTATTTACCATAACCATACTCATAAAGAAGTTTTGCTGGAAAAGGGGTAAAACCATTTGCAAGTATGATAGCTCCAACCTTAATCTCTTTCTTCTCTTCTTTTTGTGTAAAATCAATTGCTCTATTTTCACAGACATTTTCACAGATACCGCACTTTTTTTCTTTAAGATATAAACATTCTTTACTAATGTAAGCGATTAGAGGTATGGCCTGAGCAAAGTGTATATGTATGGCTTTATTTTTTGATATCTCTTGGTTAAAAGCATCAGGAATCTTCACTGGGCAATACTCTTGACAGACTCCACAACCAGTACATCTCTCATGAACTACAAATCTTGGTTTTTTTACGAGCCTAACTGTAAAATCTCCTGCTACACCCTCAATGGCTTCAACCTCAGTATAAGTAAAAACCTTAATATTTGGATGCCGACCGACCTCGACCAGCTTAGGAGATAGTATTCAGATAGAACATTCATTGGTAGGGAATGTTTTATCAAGTTGGGCCATGTGACCACCAATGGAAGGTTCGCTCTCAACCAAGTATACCTTAAAACCCCCATTGGCAAGATCAAGAGCTCCCTGAAGCCCCGAGATACCTCCACCAACAATAAGGACATCCCCAAAATCTTTCTTCCCTAAAAGTGTCTTTAAGTAGCTCACATTTGAGCCAATCATTAATCCTCCCTGTTAAGATTTCACTATTTCCTCTCCAAAGCAAGCTATATGCCAATAGGCCTAAAATAAATAGCCTTTGGAATAGCTGCTAAATCGATTAATTTACTTCTTTCTTTAAACTTGTTTATCGATAAATACTAACCAAAATGGTAAAAAATTACCAAGTATAATTTAGAGACTTTCATCAATACAAACATCAGAGACCAGCTCAAAATAATTTATTGACTTTTAAGAAGAAATAAATATAGAATATTTAAGTAAACTGACGCGGGGTGGAGCAGCTTGGTAGCTCGTCGGGCTCATAACCCGAAGGCCAGAGGTTCAAATCCTCTCCCCGCTACCAAATCAAATCATCTTTTTATTCAATCTTATATATGCTAATCTTATTGCCTTTGTTGGCTATTAATAAATATTTATCATCATAAGAAAATTTTATATCGTTTATTTCTTTAACATTTATACCAATCTCACCTACTAATCTTTCTGTAGCTATATTATAAATTTTTATGGAAGATTCTCCTGTTATGTAGGAAAATTTTTTTCCTGAGGGAGATGAGATAACACTCTTCTTTTTCTCATAGAAATTTGATAAAACACTGAAGTGCCTGTGGAAGCTAAAGGTACCCTCTATCTTTCCCTCTTCTAAAATAGAATAAAGCAATCCATCGTTAAAAAAACAGGCACATTCAACAAACTTGTCGTCTTTTATTGTTTTAACTAAACTTAAATCAGGCTTGTTGTATATTGAAAGTACTTTATGTCCTATTAAAAAAGAAAGCTCATTTCCATTTTCATTATCATCCATTAACTTTATAGTTCCACCACTGATATTTATCCTCTCTTTTGGTAGATAAGTATCACTTAAGGTTTGGAAAATTGAAATAATTGGATAAACTTTTTTTTCTATAAAAAATACATCACCATTTTTATATATAATTATCAGTGAACCGTCTTTTAGGGTTTGTAAGGATGAGATATTGCCCTTGGGTAAGTTAAGTCTGCCTAAAGAGTCTTTTTTTACAATATTAAAAATGAATAAATCACCTACATTGTCAGCCACTATCAATGTATTATCTTTATCAACCGCAAAGGCTGAAACTCCCTCAACACTTAAGGGTACATTCCAGTATAATACAACTTTTTCCTGAGCTTTCTTTTCCTTAGAGGTGTCTTTTTTATCAATATTAGAAATATTTTTTAGTTCATCTTCTTGAACCTTTAGGAGTGATTTTTCGTTTACCCTATCTTTTTCTATCGAGAAGATTCTTATCTCATCGTTTACAAAATATATAAGCTCTTTTTTTTCTTTTAAAATCCAGAGATTACCACCTTGAAAATTTGCAAGATCTCTTGAGGTACCATCTTTTAAATTATATAGTTTTAAGCCGATATTAGGCTGTGCTAACAGATAAGATGGAGCGAACAAAATTAACAGAAGGATATAAAAAAACTTCCCCATTGTGAATATTATATTAATTTTTTTTTAAGTTGAAAGCAAAAAATGCAATTTACAAGTTAAAATGTTACACATAATTAACGATTGCAAAAGAGTTATTAATAAATATTAATCATTTTTACATGAGAATATCAATAGAATAGGCTTTTTTATACACTTCATTTAATTTTTTGTTAAAATTAGGTATGGACAAAAAACAGAGGGCCTCTATTTTTGCCATAATTTCTGTTTTAATATTAGCATTGGTAAAGTTTTTTTCAGGCTGGTATACAAACTCAATCGCTATTCTTTCTTCCGCCCTTGACAATCTACAGGATATATTCATCAGTACCTTAAATTTTTTCGCTATCAGAAAAGCCTGTATGCCACCAGACAAAAATCATAGGTATGGTCATGGGAAGGTAGAAGATCTCTCAGCCTTTTTTGAATCATTAATAATCTTAATGACAGGAATCTATGTTATATATAAAGCTATTATTAGATTTTATAATGATGAACCACTTAGATCCCCTGAATTAGCAATCTTTGTTATGATAATTTCTTTTTTTTGGAGCCTTATAGTTGCCCATTATCTAAAAAAAGTTGGTGAAAAAACTAACTCCCCTGCATTAAAAGCTGACTCCCTTCACTATCTTAGTGACGTCTATTCCAACGGTGGCGTTATTTTGTCTATAATTTTTTCTTTCTATTTTGGCTATAAAATTTTAGACCCTATAACAGGGATTGTAATCGGATTAATAATTATTTTTTCTTCTTTTTCTATATTTAAAGATGGTATTTTGGCTCTCACAGATACTAAAGTAACCGATGAGATACACGAAAAGATTGAGAAAATAATAAGTACTATGCCCTACCCCTATGCGGGCTATCACAAACTAAGGACAAGAACATCTGGAAGCAGAAAATATATTGACTTTCATCTCCTTGTCTGCAGAAAATCTTCTCTTGAAAATGCCCATAGCCTTTCAGAAAAAATAGAAAAAGAGATAGACTTAGAGTTATCAAATACCGACGTAACTACTCATTTAGAGCCCTGTCCCTTTATCTGTGATTTAACAGAAGAAACTTGTAGAGCAAAAAAGATGGGAATTGTGAAATGGTAAACTATCAAGATATGATGCTAATCGCTATAAAAGAGGCTGAAAAAGCTGCTTTAAAAGGAGAAGTTCCTATAGGAGCAGTAGCAATTTTTAAAAATTTTATCTTTAAAGCAAGCAATAAAGTTATTGAAAAGAATGACCCTACTGCCCATGCAGAGATAGAGCTAATAAAAAAAATTTCTAAAAAAATTGGTAATTATAGACTTGTGGGAGCTAAGGTTTTCGTAACAATAGAGCCCTGTCCAATGTGTATAGGGGCTTTGATACACGCAAGAGTTGATGAGGTTTACTTTGGCGCAAAAAGCGATAAATGGGGATATTATACAAAACATAAAATTGAACTATCCTCCTTTAATCATAAAATATCTATTCAAGGTGGCATATTTGAAGAAAGGTGTGGTAAAATCTTAAGTAATTTTTTCAAAAGTATAAGAAACAAAAAAAATATTTTCTTTATCTAATCGGAGGGGTACCGAAGTGGTCATAACGGGCCCGACTCGAAATCGGGTTGTCCCTAAAGGACACGTGGGTTCGAATCCCACCCTCTCCGCCAATCAGAAAATCTTGTTACTGGCTTGCTCTCTGCGAGGGCTCGCCAGCCGATTTTATGCGCAAATTGAGTTTTTTGTTTTTCAAAATATAGTTGGAGCCGACATTTTTTCCCGACTTCAGACTAAAAATTTAATAAGTTACTTATATTATATAGAAGTTTATCTTGACCAGGGCACTACATTTTTAGCATTTTTCAATAA
>FMJZ01015723.1_pt1 | contig 23148 bp, 21 predicted proteins | sample 1987881 | NCBI WGS metagenome assembly FMJZ01 (sample SAMEA4378227, study PRJEB15110) | soil metagenome | biome: soil; feature: Field; material: Soil | place: India | collected 2015-03-11 | depth 0 m
TTACCTTAACCGGAAGGTGCTGGAGCTGGCAAAAGGTGAAGTCCTGGTGCCCGTCTGCCCGGAGCAGCTCGGCGGGCTTGCCACGCCGCGAAGCCCGCAGGAAATTCAGGGCGGCGATGGCAGCGATGTGCTGGACGGCAAAGCCAGGGTGGTGAATAGGGAAGGGAAGGATGTGACCGCAGAGTTCCTCCGCGGCGCCGAGGAGACGCTGAAGATAGCCAGGCTGCTGGGCATAACCGAGTTCATCGGTAGGTCTGGAAGTCCTTCCTGCAGCTGCAACTGGACTTACCACGGTTCGTTCTCAGGAAAAAAGATAGCCGGGAAAGGCATCACCGCAGCGCTGCTGGAAAGGAACGGTATCAGGCTGATAGGCGAGGAGGAGTTAGCTTCGGAGAGATAGCTCACGGGAGTTTTTTCGAGGTCAGCACCGTCCTGACCTCACCACCGTCGCGGCATTCCACCACCACCTCTCCTTCAGGTGCATCTGAGTAACGCGCGGTTAAGTCGGCGGCAAGCCGCACCAGTTCAGGCATCTTCTCACCGCGGAGCAGCGTCACCGGACCGGGAAAGCCCTTTGCCTCGAGTACAAAGTCCTCAGGCTGCTTCAGCTCCATAAGCAGCCTGTTTTCCCGCTCGTTCCTGCCAACTATAATGTGGGCACCACGCTCAAAGAAATGTCTGCCGAGCTTGAGTAGCTCGATGTCCCTCACGCCCACATCCTGCCCAAGGCGGAATAGTTGGCGAAGCCGCCCGGAAAACTCTTTATTGGTGAGCAGACAACCGCCGCCCGGCGTGCGGTATCCGGTGATGCCATACCGCTTTGCCAGCTCAAGCTGGGGCTTGCGGCTCCTGCCCTCGATGGCAAGAAGCCTGTTTCTGTCCACCCACCCCTCCTTCTCCGGCACCGTCTCGGGTAGAAGCTTCGCTGAAAGCGGCCTGAGGATAAGCCCCTGAAGCCCTGACTCCTTTTCTTCGAGCTGCAGCGCCGCCCGATGCTGGGTCATCGGTCTTTCACCGAGGACATCGCCGGTGACCAGAAATTTTGCATTTATACCCTCTGCCACCTTCCACGCTTTCCGTAGCATGTAGATGCGGCAGTCTATGCAGGGGTTCATGCCGCTTCCGTAGCCGTGCCGGGGGTACCGCACCAGTTCAATGTAGTCCTCCGCAGCCTCTATCCTGACAAGCGGCACATCAAGCTGGCGGGCAAGCAGGGTGGCATAGTCTATCCTGTCATCAGACACGGGCAACGCAAGGTTTACCGCCACCACCTCCACACCCTGTTCTTTGACCAGCTTTATCGCCAGCGCCGAGTCTATGCCGCTGGAAAGCAAGCCCACCGCTTTAATTTTCTCAGTCATATGACCATTCCTTACCGCAATCAAAAGGCTGGGCGCCCGCTTAAGAACGCCCAGCCTTCTGGTGGGATTTAAGAGCCTAGCCTTATCCCTTGCCGATGCGGAACATCTTGGTGCCGCATACCGGGCAAACGCCCTGGGTAGCCGGCTTGCCGTTCTTCATGCGGATGTTGCGGGCGTCCTTCATCTCCCTCTTGGTGCGGCACTTCATGCAGTAGGCTTGCATCTACCCACCTCCTTGTTTATAGTTGCCAATACAATAAACCATTACATCTCGAATTGTCAATAGTACTAAGGTGATGTTTGCACAGGATTTTCATTTTTGCCATCCACCCCCGGGGCTGATAAAATGGTGGCTCACAGGCGGATAACAGAGAGGACGACACTACATGACAAAACATACCAGACCCAGGACACTCGGCGAACTTAAAGCCTCCGGCTACCAGCCGCTCACCGTCAGGGAGGAGATGAGGCGCAACCTCATCGCCATGATAAGGGAGGGGAAAACCGTCTTCCCGGGAATCATTGGCTACGATGAGACCGTCATTCCTCAGGTAGAAAATGCCATCATCTCCGGTCAGGACATCATCTTTCTTGGCGAGCGCGGTCAGGCAAAGTCGCGCATCATGCGCCTTATGGTGAACCTGCTTGATGAGGAGATGCCCTACGTAAGGGGCTGCGAGATCAATTGCCAGCCACTGGCACCCATCTGCAAGCGCTGCCGCGATAAGCTGGCAGAGGATGGCAACAGGCTCGAGATAGACTGGCTCCCCCGGGCTGAAAGGTACGGCGAAAAGCTGGCAACGCCAGATATCACCGTCGCCGACCTCATCGGGGACATCGACCCCATCAAGGTGGCTGAGGGGAGATACCTCTCCGACGAGCTCACCATCCACTACGGGCTCATCCCCAGGACCAACCGCGGCATCTTCTGTATCAATGAGCTTCCCGACCTCAGCGAGAAGCTGCAGGTGAGCCTGTTCAACCTTATGGAGGAGGGAGACATCCAGATAAGGGGGTACCGGGTGCGCCTGCCGCTGGACATACTGCTCGTCGCCAGCGCCAACCCGGAAGACTACACCAGTCGCGGCCGCATCATCACCCCGCTCAAGGACAGGTACGGTGCCCAGATACGCACCCACTACCCCACCACCATCGAGGACGAGATCGCCATCGTGGAGCAGGAGCGGAGGCGCTTCCCCGATAGCGAGGTAGAGGAATATGTCCCCCAGTATATGAAGGAGATCATCGCCGAGATAACCCAGCTAGCCAGAAAGAGCCCGGAGATAAACCAGCGCTCCGGCGTCAGCGTGCGCGTCTCCATCGCCAACTACGAGACGGCGCTCTCCAACGCCATCAGGCGCGCCGTCATCCTCGGCGAGAAGCTAGCCGTGCCCCGCATCAGCGATCTGCCGTACATTATGTCGTCTACAAGCGGCAAGATCGAGCTGGAGGGCTTCGAGGATGCCAGAGAGGAGAAGGTCTTGGACCAGTTGATGAAGCGGGCGGTGCTCACCACCTTCAACCGCTACTACCGCTCATATAACTTCGATGATGTGGTCTCCCGCTTCAGTGAGGGCTTCGGCTTCGAGGCGTCGGATATGATGGGCGCTGATAAGTACCTTCGTCAGGCAAAGGCGGCGGGCGGGATGATGCAGGCAGTCAAGGTGGTGGCTGAGTCAGAGAGGCCCGAGGTGATGGCTGCGGCGGTGGAGTTCATCCTCGAGGGGCTGCATTTGAACCGAAAGCTGAACAAAGAGCAGGTAAAAGGAAAGACAATTTACAAGTAAGATGGCTATTTACCGGTACTCTGAGTGGGACGGCACCCAGGACCTCTTTGAGCTCGATCCCGATGAGTTGATGAAACACCTGGAGCGCTACCTCATGCCCTACGGTGACCTGTCATACGCCCTGCGCTCTTTGCTGCGCGGTGGCATCGCCGACAGACAGGGACGGCGTCTCCCCAGCCTGGAGGACCTGCTGAACAGGCTACGCCAGAGGCGCCAGCAGCAGCTCGATAAGTATAACCTGGGCTCAATACTGGACGACATCCGCAAGAGGCTGGACAGCATAGTGAGGACGGAGCGGGAGGGCATCTCGCGGCGCCTCCAGGAAGCAAGACAGCAGGCAGAACAGGGTCCCTCTGAACTCAGCCAGGAAGAGCGGGAAAGGCTGCTTAAAGCCCTGGAGGAGAGGGCAATGCGGAACCTGGAGAAGCTGGACAGCCTGCCGCAGGACATCGGCGGCCAGATAAGGGAGCTATCACAGTACGACTTCATTGACGACGACGCCAGGCAGCAGTTCCAGGAACTCATGGACATGCTAAAAACGTACGCCGTGCAGCCGTATGCCCAGAATTTGATGCAACAGATAAAAAACCTCCAGCCGGGCGATATGGCTGCCATGCGGCAACTTTTTCAGGCGATAAATGAGATGCTGGAACAGCGTCTGAGGGGCGAGGAGCCGGATTACCAGCAGTTCCTCCGTCGGTTTGGCAACTTCTTCGGTCCCCAGCCACCACAGAGTCTGGACGAACTCATCGACTATCTGCAGGAGCAGATAAGACAGGCACAGTCGCTGCTGGACAGCCTTTCGCCCGAGGACAGACGCTCACTCGAAGAGATGCTGGAATCGGTGATGGATGATGCCACTCGCAGGGAACTGGCACGTCTCAGCGCCAACCTCCAGGCGCTGAACCCCGACTTCCCGCTGCACCAGCGCTACCTATTCTCCGGTGAGGAGCCCATCTCGTATCAGGAAGCCCTGAAGCTGATGGAGATGCTGCATAAGATGGACAGGCTCGAGGCACAGATTGAAGATGCCCGCTACAGTCGCTCCACGGACGCCATCAATGAGGAACTGGTGAAGGAACTGCTCGGCGAGCAGGCTGCCAGGGAGCTGGACCAACTGCGCAACATCACCCGCGTGCTGGAGGAAGCCGGCTATATCCAGCAAAACGAGCATGGCTATGAGCTGACACCCCGTGGCATCAGGAAGATCGGACAGAAAGCCCTGCAGGATATATTCGAAAAGCTGAAAAAGGATGCACTGGGCACGCACAATCTGAGGAAAAAAGGGACAGGTGGCGAGCGCACCGGCGAGACCAGGAGGTACCAGTTCGGCGATGAGTTCCAAGTCCACATTCAGAGGACGGTGATGAACTCCCTCTACCGGGAGCCCAAGGCTCCACCGCTGCACATCGCCCCCGAGGACTTCGAGGTCTTCGAGACCGAGGCGCTCACCCGCTCAGCCACGGTGCTGATGCTGGATTTAAGCCTCTCCATGCCCATGAGGGGCAACTTTGAGGCAGCCAAAAGGGTCGCCATCGCCCTCGATAGCCTCATCAGGAGCCAGTACCCCAGGGACATCCTCCACACCATCGGCTTCTCCACTTATGCCCGACTAATTAAGAAGGACGAGTTGCTCTATATAAGCTGGGACGAGTTCGACCCGTACACCAACATCCAGCAGGGGCTGGCGCTAGCCCGCCACCTCTTAAGCAAGGTAAGGGCTGCCAACAAGCAGGTGATACTGATAACCGATGGGGAGCCCACCGCCCATATTGAGAACGGGCGGCTCTTCCTGCAATACCCACCTAGCCTTCGCACCCTGCAACTGACCCTGAGGGAGGCGAAGCGGTGTGCCCAGAGCGGCATCGTGATCAACACCTTTATGCTCGATTCTTACCAGCTCTATACCGCCTTTGTTGACCAGATGGCAAAGGCGGGAAGGGGGAGGGTGTTCTTTACCGGCGCCGACAATCTGGGACAGTATGTGCTCGTAGACTACGTGGCTAACAAAAGACGCCGAGTGTAATAAAGTCTAACGTCTAAAGGAGGTTTCTAAAATATGCGTGCCGCTATCCTGTCTGGTGATAAGCTGGTAATCAAGGATGTTCCCAAGCCAACACCAAAGTACGAGGAGGCTTTGATCAAGCTTACCGTGGCTGGTGTCTGCCATTCTGATGTCCACATAGTGAAAAGGGACTGGTGGAAGATGCCCACGTCGGTCGAAATCCCCATAGGGCACGAGGGCATCGGCACGGTGGAGGAGCTGGGTCCGGGTGCAGAGAGGTTCCTACAGAAGGGGGACAGGGTAATACTGGGGCTCGGCGGTTTCGCCGGCGCCTACTGGTGTGGTGCCTGCGAGTACTGTCTCAACGGCAAAACAAGACTTTGCCGGCTGCAGAGGCCACTTTCCGGCACCTACGCGGAGTATATCTCAGTATGGGCGAAGGCACTGGTAAAACTGCCAGACGAGATCAGCGACAACGAGGTGTCCCTGGCATGCGGCGGCCTCACCACCTATAGCGCTATAAAAAAGCTTTTCAAATATGGTGTAACGCCAGGCAAGATCGTGGCAATAGTGGGCGCTGCCGGTGGTCTCGGACACTATGCCGTACAAATAGCGAAACAGTTTAGCTACATAGTGGTGGGGGTGGACATAGGAAAGGAAAGGCTGGACTTCGTGAAGAACATGGGGGCTGACTACGCTGTGGACGCCAGCGAGGCAGTACAGTTCGTCCGCGATAAGCTCGGTAGCGCCCATGCTAGCATTGTACTCACACCCAGAGTGGCTGGCTTCGAACTCGGGCTCGCCCTGCTAAGGCGCGGTGGTGTGTTTATCGGCATCGGCATGCCCGCAGCCAGCGAGGGCGGAATAACCGTGATGCCTCTGGACTTACTGAACAGGGACCTGTTGATAATGTCCTCTGGTGCAGGCACGGTGGACGAGATGAGAGAACTTGTAGAGCTAGCCGCTGCTGGCAAGGTGAAAAGCCATATAGCCAAGGTCGCCCCTCTGGAGCAAGCCCAACAGGTGCTTGAAGAGCTGGAACAGGGCAAGTACACCGGCAGGGTGATGCTGAAGATATAGGCTATGCCGCGGATATATCTTTAGGCGAAGCCGGCATCATAAAGATAGCCGGGATGCTAATTAGCATCACCACAGCCAGCCCGGTAAACACAAAAAAGAAGCCGTGCGCCATATCGCCCGCTCTCTGCAGCACCAAGGAGGTGACCGCAATGCTTACAGCCCCACCGATCTGGCGGAACATCCCCCTTACCCCGGTGATGGTGGCGACGCGGTCAGGCATGAGCTCAATGCAGGCATTGTTTGCCGCCGGTGCCGTTATGCCCATGCCGGCACCGGCGAGTAACATTATCCCAGAAACCAGCACCACGCTGTTGATGTGCCCCCACACCGTCGTTCCCACACCAAGGGCACTGAGAGCCAGCAAAATGAGGTTTGCTACAGTTAGCACCGTCCCGATAAGCATCGGCTGGCGGTAGCCCCACCTCACCAAGAACATGCTGGTGAGCGTTGAGGCTGCAATCATAGCCACTGACCGCGGCGTGAGCACGAATCCGCTTTGAAACACCGTCATATCGAATATAGAAACAGCGTACAGCGGGATGAATGCCATTACCCCCATAACGCAGGCGCCCATCACAAAGTTGAAAAGATTTGCCGCCAGAAAAGGCTTCTCATTCAAGACCTCGAGGTCGATAATGGGAGTTTTAGCCCTTTTCTCATACCACACAAATGTGGTTATCATAGCTCCGGTGGAAACAAATAATACCCCTGACCCCAACCACGAACCATTCCCGTTGCCTAGCTGGCTCAGCCCCATCAGGAAGGCGAACACCGACGCTGTGAGAAGCCCGGCACCAACCAGGTCGACCTGCCCCTTTTCCCTTTCGTCACCACGCAACAGAAACACTGCAGCAGCAATAGCCATGACTCCCATGGGGACATTGACCCAGAATACGGACCGCCACCCGAAAGCTTCCACCAGCCAGCCACCAAGGTTGGGACCAATTATCTGGCCAATGGGGAAAATGCTGGTGAACAGCCCTATCGCCTGCTGTCTCGACCCGGGAAACTCTCTGGCAGCTATGCTCGTTGCTACAGGTAGAAAACTACCGGCACCCAAGCCCTGCAGTGTCCGGAAAAGAATCAGTAGTTCAATGTTAGGCGCCACGGCGCAGAGCAGTGAGCCGAGTGTGAAAGATAATAGGGAAAGCATAAAAATCCTCTTTACACCTAGTATGTCTCCAGCTTTTCCCGCCAGAGGCATCGTCACGGTAGCCACAAGCTGAAAGATGGTCAGTACCCAGCCTGCAAGGACTAGCGAAACGCCGAACGAGCTGGTAATTATCGGGAAAGCAACCGACACGGCGGTGCCACTTATTGCCACCATGAGCAGCCCCAGAGATATGACACCGAAGATGAGGTATCTGGACATGGCGATAATTTTATCAGGCAAACAGTAGCAGCACAAAAATGCGGTTACTGCGTGGCGTGCTGCTTTCGCAAGAACCAAACACCAGACGGCTGATGCATCCTCGGCTTTTTCCAAAAGCCGGCTATGGGGACAACAACCATAAGCTTTGAGCGGATGTTGACAGCTCGCAAAACTAGGGGTTACACTATGGCACCCGGCCAAAAATACAAAAGGAAGGTGAGCTATGTGTGAGAACTGCCATAAACACGGAGAAGGAAAGATATGGTATTTGCAGGCTAAGAACTACTCCCTAGACCTGCGCAGCGACCTTAAAAGGCGCGGCATCGTTTTCGACAATAAAGTTTACCGACAAAGCCTGCAAAAATGGGAGGAGATAAAGAAAAAACCATTCCTGATAAGAGCTATAATGGAACCAGGTATCAGGAGGCGCGTCAGAGAACAGCACTCCGGTCAGGTCCTCCCTATCGAAGATGTGGAGAAGGTCTTCCAGCTCGTCAACAGTGTGGTGCGCATGGACTGCTGGTGCCGCAAAGCTAAGAACGTAAAGGACCTACGGTATTGCTACGGAATGAGTGTACTACTGCCGGATGAACACGTCCAGAGGATAGCACGTAGGCCAGGCTCCGGATTCCTCTCAGGCGCCGAGACCACGGGCTTGGAAAGGCTGACTAAGGAGGAGGCGCTCAATAATATGAGGGAATATGAGAAAGATGGGCTGGTACACTCCATCTGGGTAGCACCGGAACCGTTCATTATCGGCATCTGCAATTGCGACCGGCCAGACTGTGGTGCACTTTCTCGCACAGTGATGGCAGGGATAGATACCCTGACACGCGCTGAGTATGTGTCCGAGGTCGACACCGAACTGTGCAACGGCTGCCGGAACTGTATGCGCGTTTGTCAGTTCGGCGCCATCGGCTACAGCGCCGCCAATAAGAAGGTATTTATCGATGTAACCCAGTGTTTCGGCTGCGGTATCTGCCGTTCAGTCTGTACCAAGAACGCCATACACCTGCACGACCGCGCTAGCGTGCCAGCAGCCGCCAATCTGTGGTAAAGCATCCTCTATCAAAGCATGGAACGGCAAGCCCCGCTAACAAGGGGAGGGGCGATTTTTACACTACGCCTTGGCTTATAGCGAGTGTGGGTAGCTGCCGGCGTAACCCTGCTATTTACTTACGCCGGTCCTAGCGGACAACCGCTGTCTTGCAGTCCTCTCAGCGCTATATCCCCACTGGCAATACCCGCAAAAAGAAACCGGTTCGCCATTTGTCTCCACCTGATTGACAACCGCATTATCTCTTTCGGTCACCGCGTTTAACCGTTTGGTACTTCCTAAAGCAAATGCCGAGGGACGACAATCTTTATAGGCTTTAGCCACCGCTTCTAGAAAGGGAACCATTTACTGGCGTGACCGGAACAGCGCTGGCTAACGCTCTACCGACCACAGGCTAAAGGGGGTAAAAATGAAGAAGTGGAATGACCTGAAAATAGGAGTTAAACTGCTCATAGGTTTCCTGGTCATAGTGGTACTAGCTGGTGTTCAAAGCTACATAGCCATAAGCTCGCTTTCTTCCATCAACAAGGCAAAGGATGTCTTGCTGGCGGCGCACGAAGCGAACGTACAATTGCTCGAGCTTTCCGTGAGCAAATACCAATACATGGCGGATAGTGATACAAGCCACGCAAATAACATAAGGACCGCACTGGCACATCTGAAACACCACCTCCGAGCCATCGAGACCCTCTCCGATAGCCCACAAGCCTCACAAGTCTCCAAACAAATAACAGCAAACCTTGATACTTATGAAACGACTTTCACTACTTATATGAATGCAGTGGAATCAAATGAAATAATACTACAGGACTGGCGAAAGATCGGCAACGAATTCCCAAAGCAAGTCAGTGTTTTTAAAGAGAAGGTAAAAAGGGGTGGCGAGGAGTTCATAAAGGCAGACGCCCTGGAGAAAAAGTTCCTGCTCATGAGAGTACAGGCGCTCTATTTCATAAAGAATGAAACCGAACAAAGCTGGACTGACTTTATAGCAGTTATGCCGGATACAGAAGCCGAAGCCAGGAACCTGGCAGCAATGGTCAAGGACAATCAGGAACTGTCCACCACTGCTATCGCGATTCTGGATCACATCAACCAGTACATCAGTCAGGCAGATGTCTACTATAATAACGTGCTCAAACAGCGAGCCTGCGAAGCTGCATTGACAAAACTGGAGCAGCAGATCAAAGGCAGCGCAGATAAGATGAACCAGAATTACGGCGGCATGAGCCTGCTGGTAACCATGGCAAATGAACGCATGGAAACCGCCGGCAGATCAGCTTTGATCGTTACACTTGCCTTCATGGTGGCAGCCATCGTTGTTTCCATACTCATCATCTTTTTGCTGCTGCGAAGCATCACCCGGCCGGTGAAGCAGGTCGAGAAAGCTCTGAAAAAGATGGCGGTCGGAGACATCACCGAAAGGGTGGACTATACCTCTAAAGACGAGTTTGGCCAGATGGCACAGGCATACAGGGATATGCAACTTTACCTCGAGGAGATGGCAGGTATAGCCGACAAAATAGTCAAGGGACAGCTTAACGATACCAACGCCCAGCCAAAGTCAGAAAAGGACTTCCTAGGCAATGCCCTCAGCCAGATGGTCAAATACCTGCAGGACGTGGGTTCGCAACTGCGCAAAGCTGCCTCTGAATCGGGAGCCAAAGCTTATTACCTGAACAAGCTTCCGGCACCGGTGCTGGTCATCGACAAAGAGTTCAACGTCATCTTCGCCAACCTTGCCGCCGCCCGGGCAGTGGGAGTGACACCAGAAGAGTGCATCGGCAAGAAATGTTACACCCTTTTCAAGACGGCTGACTGCAACGCCGGAAATTGTGCCACAGCCAGAGCAATTGAAACCGATTCTCCTTGTGTCAGCGAAACCGTTGCTGAGCTGGCGTCCGGCAAGGTCCCGATGCGAGCTTATTCCGCTCCGCTCAAGGACGATAAGGGCAGACTTATCGGTGCCCTTGAATACGGAATCGACATAACTGATGAACTGAAAAGCATACAGGGGGTGATGGAACTGGTCGAGGCTGCCCAGGAAGGTAGACTGAGCATCCGTGCCGACGAAGAAAAATACAGCGGCAACTTCCGCAAGATCATCCACGGTATCAACAGGCTACTTGACACCATAACAGAGCCGATAAACGAGGCAGCGCAGGTGCTGGCACGGATGGCAGAAAAGGACTTCACCGTAAAGGTGATGGGGGACTATAAGAACGACCTGGCAAACATCAAGGAGTCAGTCAACAAAGTTATCGATAGCGTGGGCTCCCTGATCGCCCAACTAAAAGACAATGTGGATGAACTCTCCGGCTCCAGCAACCAGCTCTTCGGTGCCGCACAACAGTCCGGTTCAGCAACATCACAAATGGCCAACGTCAGCCAGCAAATTGCCAAGGGTGCCGAAGAGCAGTCCAGGGGCATTGGCAAGGTAAGGGCGTCTCTGGAACAGCTATCCAAAGCCATAGATATGGTAGCCAAAGCCAGTCAGGAACAGACAAAAGCCGTGGGACAGGCTTCACTGATAGTGCAGCAGGTGAGCAAGGCTTCAGAACAGTCCGCCGCCAATGCCCAGGAAGCAGCTAGGGGCGCGGAACGGGCAACACAGCTCGCCAAGGAGGGCAGCCTAGCTGTAGATGCCAATATCAAAGCGATGTATAAGGTCCGCAACGTCGTCAATGAAGTGAGCGAAAAGATAAACGAGCTCGGGCGCCACTCCGAGGAGATCGGCAGGATGATATCAGTAATTGAAGATATAGCAGCACAGACCAACCTCCTCGCCCTCAACGCAGCCATCGAAGCCGCCAGAGCAGGCGAGCAAGGACGCGGCTTCGCCGTGGTGGCTGACGAGGTGAAGAAACTCGCTGAACGCACAGCCAAAGAGGCGAAAGAAATCGCCAGCCTCGTCAGCACCGTGCAGAAAGGCGTCGCCCAGTCCATCAAAGCGGCAAAAGAAGGTGCCAGCCAGACCGAGGAAGGCGTAAGCATAGCCAACGAGGCAGGTCAAGCCTTGAATAAAATACTCGACGCTGCCAAGGCTGTATCTGAACAAATCGAACAGATCTCAGCAGCAGCCCAGCAGGTCAGCGCTTCAGCCGCTGAGATGGTACGGGTTATTGACAGCGTGAGCAAAGCTGCCGAGGAGAACTCCGTCGCCGCCACTCAGATGGTAGCCACCAAAGAGGAGGCCCTCGACAGCGTCAACAACGTAGCTGGTGTGGTGGAAGAGAATAGCGCCGCCGCTGAGGAAATGTCGGCATCTGCTGAAGAAATGAGCGCGCAAGTGCAACAGGTGGTGGCAGCATCTCATATGCTCACAGGAATGGCGAGGGAACTGCAGGACACTGTTTCCCTGTTCAGGGTGAGCAATAACGGTGGCAACGGGAGTGGGCAAAAGGCGAAGGAGAAACTGCTCAAGGAAACAATCGTGGGGGTGAAGGTTGAACCCAGCCCGCCGACACCATCCACAAACTAGCCTGATAAAGGGGGTCAAAAATGCCTGCAAACGGTCAGACAAGCGAAAAGCACCTCGTCTTATTCACCATAGCCGGTGAGAAATATGCCGTCGACATCAATTCTGTCTACGAGATCATCAGACCGCAGCCAGTCACCAAGATACCCAAGGCACCATTCTTTGTGGAAGGCATCATTAACCTCAGGGGCAAAGTTGTCCCGGTCGTTGACATGCGGAAAAGGTTCGGGCTGGCAAACGCAGAACAGACCAAGGATAGCCGCATTATGGTCGTGGACAGCAACGGCGAAAGTGTGGGCATAATCGTTGACGCCGTCACTGAAGTGCTTCGTATACCCACCGATTCCATAGAGCCACCGTCAAATATCATCATTTCCACAGCATCAGACTACATGCTTGGGATCGCCAAACGTAATGGTGACATGATTGTACTGCTCGACCTCGGTAAAGTCCTTTCAAAGGAACAGGCACTTACACCAGCCGCCTTTGAGGACGAACGGCTGGAATATGCATCCAGCCCGATCGCCACAAAGACGGGACAGGAGGAGCCAAAGGCAACAGGGGCACCAGCCGGTTAAAACTTAAAAGTCTCCATATCGAGGGACAACATGCACGCTCAAAGCAGGGAGATGCGTAGCTTTATCCTCCAAAGCTTCTCCGGCTTTGAAAAAAGCCCCCCTGCAGGCGAATGCGTCAAGTGCGGAGAACCGAATTGGACCTGATGGCTAATATTGCAAAAGAAGACCTGGTCATATTCTTACAGGAGACCGAAGAGCTGCTCCAGGTGCTTGATGAAGACATACTGAAGCTGGAGCACGGCGGGGTAACCGCTGAACTCCTGAACGAAATCTTCCGCGCTGCCCATACCATAAAAGGTTCGGCAGCCATGATAGGACATCAGCGGATGGCTGACCTTGCGCATGCCATGGAGACTGTTTTCGACGAATTGCGCAAAGGCAGCCGCCCCGTAGACGCAGAGCTTATAGACACGCTTCTCACTAGCCTTGATACCTTGAAAGCACTCAAAGACGAGCTGGCTTCTCCACAGCATCGCCAAGTGGATTCCTCGGTGGCTATCTCAATGCTGAAGAGGGTATTAGCAAATAGTGACATTGACCAACCCGGAAAATACCAGCCACGGGATACGGACGAAAAAACACTTTTTGACGAAGAAACCGAAGAGAAGGTGCGGTCGGCGCTAAAGGAAGGTGAGAATGTCTTCCTTATCAGTGCTGAAATAGACAGGAACAGTTTCTGGAATGCCGTACGCTGTTTCCAGATACTCGTGGAAGCGTCCAGATTGGGCAAAGTCATCTGCTCCATCCCTTCACAGAAAGATGTCGAAGAGGGAAAAGTAGATTTGAACCTCAAGCTCCTGCTCGCCACCCGTTGCCAAGAGGCTGAGCTGCAGGAAAAAATAACCAGCGTTCCGGAACTGGTTAACCTTCAGATTACCCCATTCGACCATCGTGCGCAAAGTAAACAATTTGACAGCAGCCCTGTGCAAGCCAGCGACAAATTAGCCTCGAAAACTGCAGGCAAAGCAAAACAGAGCGTGAGGATAAACATAGAGCGCCTTGACAGCCTGATGGAACAGGTAGGGGAACTAGTAGTGAATCGCAACCGCCTCGCTCAGCTAAGCCGACTCCTGGAAGCTAAATACAGAGGTGACCAGATCATCGACGAGCTGGAAAGGAGCATGATCCAGACAGGGAAAGTAGTCAATATGTTACAGCAAGATATTATGAAAATCAGGATGCTCCCACTCGAAACAGTGTTCACCGGTTTCCCCAGGATGGTCAGGGATCTGGCACGGAAAGCCGGCAAAAAAATAGATTTTGTCATCGAGGGACAGGAGACTGAGATAGACCGGAGCGTCATCGAGCATATTAAGGACCCGCTGGTACATCTGCTTAGAAATGCTGTTGACCACGGCATCGAGTCGCCAGAACAACGCACAGCACTCGGCAAACCCGAGACCGGCAGGATAATCCTCTGTGCCTACCACGAACAGAACCATATTGTCATTACTGTAACAGACGATGGCAGGGGACTGGATCCGGCAGGTATCAAACGCTCCGCAGTGGAAAAGGGCATCATTACCGCTGAAAAAGCAGCAAGAATGACCGATGCCGAAGCTATCGACCTTATATTCCTACCCAGGGTATCGACAGCACAAATGACCACCGAGGTGTCTGGGAGAGGCGTAGGCCTGGATGTGGTTAAGACAAACATAGAAGTGCTGCGCGGCTCAGTTACAGTAAGCTCTGAAAAGAACAGGGGTACGCGGTTTACCTTGAGGTTACCCCTCACCCTGGCAATTTTACCAGCGCTTCTGGTCGAAGCCGGCGGTACCCTGTGCGCCATCCCTTTGGCAGATGTTGTAGAGGCAACAAAACTACCCACTAGTAACATCAGGACCATCAGAGGCAATAAAGTCATAATGTGGCGGGATACCGTCCTCTCGGTGTTAGACCTAGCTGCTGTATTCGGCTGGAAAAGGTCCCAAGCCAGCAGTAATGGTGAAGTAGAGAGCGTCGTTGTCAAGGCAGGGGACCGGAAAGTATGCCTGACCGTGGATTGTTTGAAAGGGCAGCAGGACATCGTGTTAAAAACGCTGGGCAACTATCTGCGGGATACCAGGGGGATAGCGGGTGCCAGTATCCTAGGTGATGGCAGTGTCACTCTGGTGCTGGATATAGCCAACCTCCTCAGCACAACAATAGGCGAGGGGCGCTGTCACCAAGAATACTCGCTTCTGACTAACAGCAGAGAAAAGGACAGGTTGATAAAAGTGAACTGAGAGACGACTGAATAGATAGTTCGTGTACGGAGGGGAAAATGTCAGCCGAGACTACCAAGCTTGTGAGCAAAGCGGTAACAAATGCTGTATCGGGACTTTCAGGAATGGTCGATAAAGAAATTCAGATATTTAGCTTCGTTGTCAAAAAGGTGAGGGTGAGAGACGTGCCCTACGAATTCGGAGGACCTGAAGCTCTAATAGTAGGGGTATACCTCCAGATCAAGGACAGGGCTGGACACATGTTTGTAGGCTACGAGCCCCAGGTGGCTTGCAAGCTGATAAACATGTTGCTGGGGCAAGCCCCAAGTTCAACACTTGAGCTTTCTGAAATGGAGCAGTCTGTCCTGGGTGAGATAGGAAACCTCATGGGCTCGTTCTTCCTCAACACACTGGCTGAAGGGGCGGGGGTCTCCTTGCTCCCCTCACCACCGGCGGTGATGATAGATATGGCAGGCGCTATTCTGGATGTACCCCTGTCCCGCCTCCTAGAACAGGAGGAGGAAACGCCGATCATAACAGCAAGTTTTGGGACACAAGATAAGCAGATCGATGGCAAGTTCCTAATAGTACCGATCCCGGTAATCTTGTAACCATAAGGCAGGGAAAGGAGATGGAACAGAAAACTGACACAAACAAACATATTCAGAACGATGAGATTATCGTAGGCATGGGCGAGCTGGTAGTAAGCAATCAGCCCTCGGCAGTGCTTACCTGCCTGGGCATAGGCTCTTGTGTTGCCATTTGCGCCTTCGACCCAACATCCAAGGTAGGAGGTATGGCACACGTGGTGCTGCCCCACGGAGAAAATGCCAGCACTACCACCCCCTCAAAATACGCCAACATCGCCATCCCCGCCCTGCTGGGCGAAATAACTAAGCTCGGCGGAGATAAATCACGTCTGGTGATAAAGGTTGTTGGAGGCGCCCGCATATCTACAGCACCGGGATTTGATGGTACCTTCAAGATCGGCGATAAGAACGTTGAAGGGGTGCTGGCTGCCCTAGGCAGAGAAAAACTTGCCCCGTCTGTTATGGACGTCGGCGGAGAGAAGGGGCGCACCGTGCGTATGTATCTGGATACTGGCAAGGTCATGGTACAGAGTGTAGGCGCAAAACCGAAAGAGCTTTGAAATGCCAACAAAAATGCGATGCCCAAATTTACAACTGAAATTATCTCGGTGACGGAGGGTATGCCATGGCTACAATAATGGTTGTAGACGACGCCGCATTCATGCGCCTGAGGTGCTCACAGCTACTGACCCAGAATGGCTATAAAGTGATCGAGGCATCTAATGGCGCCGAAGCCCTGACTAAGTACAAAGAACACAGGCCGGACGGTGTTCTGCTCGACATCACCATGCCCGACATGGACGGCTTGACCGCCCTGAGGGAACTCATGGCCCTGGATAACAACGCCAGAGTATCGATGGTCACAGCCATGGGACAGCAATCGATCGTCATAGAAGCCCTTAAGCTCGGTGCTAAGGACTTCGTGGTGAAACCGTTCGATCCGGAAAGGGTGCTGGCAGCGGTGAAAAAGATGTTAAGTTAGATTGCATGGGACTAAAAAACGCTTCGGCAGTGGTGAAAAGTTATGGTAAATAGAGTAAAGGTACTGGTGGTGGACGACTCGGGATTCGTTCGCTCAGTCATATCTCAGGAACTGGGGACCGACCCGGCGATAGAGATCGTCGGCACAGCGAGAGACGGCATCGATGCCATAGAAAAGGTGAAAAGGCTGAGGCCCGATGTGGTCACTATGGACATAATCATGCCGGAAATGGACGGGCTCACAGCGCTGGAACACATAATGAAAGAAGCCCCCACCCCGGTCGTCATGCTCAGCGCACTCACCACCAGCGGCGCAGAGGTCACCATAAAGGCACTGGAACTGGGCGCCGTCGATTTCTTCCTTAAGCCTTCCGTACTCAGCCCGCTGGGCGATGCCGATTCGAAAGCAGAATTGATCGCCAAAATAAAAATGGCAGCCAGAACTATTGTGTCAAAAGGTGCCGCTCCATACCCATACCCTCCTACCAAACCAGTCAAGGCTGGACAGAGGACGCATGCCGGGAAAAAACCAAACCGGGTTGTGGTCATCGGCTCATCCACGGGCGGACCCCGAGCTTTAATGCAGGTCATACCCAGTCTGCCAGCGAATATCAATGCAGCCGTCCTGGTGGTGCAACACATGCCCTCCCTGTTCACCAGATCACTTGCCGAACGGCTTGACAGCCTGTCCAAACTGAGCGTCAGGGAGGCACAAGAAGGCGATGAAATAGAGCGGTGTCAGGTATTGGTAGCACCAGGTGATCACCACATGGAGGTCAACCACGGCCACATACAGCTACACAGGGGTCCCCCTGTGCTCGGTGTCCGACCGTGCATCGATATCACTATGGAATCGGTAGCCAGGGCATTCGGCGACCGCTCTCTAGGCGTGATTCTGACAGGCATGGGCACGGACGGGACCAGGGGGTCCGCCCTGATCAAGGCATTCGGAGGTGAAATCATCGTGGAGGACGAGTCAACATGCGTGGTGAACGGGATGCCAATGAGCGTTATCAGGGCGGGATATGCCGACTATATAGTCCCCATCCATGATATGGCTTTGAAGATCGCAGAAATTTGCGAGCAAAAATTGTCAGCACAGAAGGCCACGGCGAAAGAGCTATGACTGATACCGAATATCGAGAACTTATAGAAAAAATTCGAAGGCTGACCGACGTCGAGCTAAATAAGTACAAGTCGAACCAGATGCGCCGACGCCTGGAGCACTTTATGTTAAATCTTGGCTTTCAGGACTTGGCATCCTTCTGTCCGGCGCTTGAGCGAGACTGCACTATGGTGCAAAAGCTCAAAGATTTCCTGACGATAAATGTGTCCGAGTTTTTCCGTGACCCGAAATACTTCAGCCTGCTGATGACAGACATCCTTCCTGCGATGTTGAAACACCGCACTAGACTGAACATCTGGAGCGCTGGCTGCTCAAACGGCGCCGAGGCATACTCTGTCGCCATGATCCTTGACCATCTCGCATCACTTTCCTGCCACCACATACTAGCCACCGATATCGACCAGAAATGTTTGGAAAAAGCCAGAAACGGCGGACCCTACAGTACCAACGAGGTCAGAAACTTGCCCCGAGAGTTCCTTGAAAAATACTTTGTCGCCACCGAAAATGGCTACATGGTGGTGGACAAAATACGCCAGAGCGTCGCTTTCAGACAGCACGACCTGCTGAAGGACTTCGTGGGTTCAGGATTTGACCTCATCATCTGTCGCAATGTGCTTATCTACCTTACTGAAGAGGCAAAAGGTGAACTGCTACACAGGTTCCATCATGCCCTTAAGGAAGATGGCATCCTGTTCCTGGGAGCCACTGAAATCATCCTCGAACCGGCAAGCTCCGGCTTCACACTGTACAGTACCTGCTTCTACCGGAAAGCAATTGCCAAAAAGGGCTTTGTGGCGACCTCAAAAATGCCGGCACCGGCATCGGCCCGGGAGGCTAGGATATGAGACGGATATCTCTGAAATATGCCAGGCCCGGAATGACACTGGGCTATCCGGTATTTGATCCCTACGGGGTCAAGCTGCTCGACGCAAACGTCAAGCTCGATGAGCACAACTTGAAGACGCTCTTTAAAACGAAAGTAAGCGAGATATTCATTCAGGACAACCGCGCCTACGATATTGTCTCTGTACCCTTGATACCACCGGAAATTGAAGGGCGGGCGTCTGCTGTGCTGCGACAGCTGATGATCGAGACCCGTATAAGCGGTCGCCTGACGGTGGAAGGGATACGCAACATCAGCAGTGTGGTAGACGCCATGGTGAACCACCTACTTTTTTCTACCACAGGAGAACCGTCTGTAGCCGGCGTAGTGTCCCGCGAAGACTTCATCTACATCCAACCAGTGAAAGCCGCCATCCTTTCACTGATAGTAGCCCATAGACTGAAGTGGGATAGGGACCAACTAATCAGCCTAGGTATGGCAGCCATGCTCAAAGACATCGGCTATGCAGAGCTGCCCGAGGAAATCCTCCGCAAACCGGGCGAACTGACAAAAGAGGAGCTGGCAAGGCTTCGAGAACACCTGGCACGCGGTCAAAAACTATTAAGACAGTTCAATGGCAAAGACACAAATGTTGCCACTGCCATCATGCAGCACCACGAAAGGTGGAACGGTACCGGGTACCCGCTGGGACTTAGAGGTTCCAAGATATCGCCACTGGCACAGATGCTTGCCATCGCGGACAGCTATACAGAACTCATTTCTGTAGGTCCGGGGAGAACCAAGGTATATATGCCGCATGAAGCTATCGAGTTCATCATGGCATACAGTGGCGAATATTTTAACCCTGAAATGGTGGATGCTTTTGTGAAACAGATACCCTGCTACCCCACAGGACTGACCGTCGAGCTGAACACCAGAGAAGTGGGTATAATCTCAGACTCTAAGCGCGGTTTCGTCGGCAGACCGGTAGTACGTATCTGTTACCACCCGAAGGAAGGAATACTGCAACAGCCCTATGACCTAGACCTGTCAAAACCGGAATTCCAGTCTAAATTCATAGTGAAAATCCTAGATTACTACTGATGTCAGACGACAAAATACTGTCACAGAGTGATATAGATGCCCTGGTGGAGTCAGTGGCTCCCCCCCTGGGAGGTGCCAAGGAAAGGGGCAATGCCCAAAAAGTCAGCACACCCCATCATCACCCGTCCACACCGCCACCCCAGGATATCAAAGCGCTCAGTGAGAAGATAACAGAACTAACAGACCGCCTCAATAGGCTTGAGAAGGCAGTGGGCAAACTCAAACAACCGACAAATGGCAACGCCGGACTGGCGCAGTTTGCTCAAAATTTCCGATGCACTTCCTGTAATAGCCAGGGATTCCTCGCCTTTTTCGTCAAATGTACTCACTGCGGGCAAGTCAAGCTCTGGGGCTCCTGGCCCACCACAAAGTAGTCCTCTCCGTCTTTCACCCGCCAATAAATAGATTCTTCCTCTAGTCATTTAACACAAGTTTTACTTCACCGCTCCGCCAGACAACCAGATGCAATATCAGTCGCACCGGTTGACTTTGGCACAGCCTCTGAGTACACTAAATATGTTACTGTTCACATCAATAATTGAGGTAACATTAACTATGACCAAATCCGAATTACTGACAGAAGTGCTTGAACTTGAGCATCGGGCTCACCAGCTCATGAGGCAATATTCGCTGGATGCTTGGATGGGCTTGAATTTGACCGTACCGCAGCTTAAGAGTCTGTTCTTCATCGCCACTCATCCCGGCGTAAGCCCTAGCAAACTGGCAGGAGCCCTGGGAGTAACGCCATCAAACGTGACCGGAATCGTCGACCGCCTGGTAGAGCAAGGACTGGTACAGCGCGAAGAGAACCACAAGGACCGGCGTGTGCTTGTGCTCAAGCTCACCGAGAAGGGACAGTCCATCCTCGCCAACCTCAGGGAGAGGAGGTCAAGCAGGATGCAGGAAATCCTGGACAACCTCAGTGAGCAAGAACTCAATGGTCTGGCAATAGGGCTGAGGGCACTGGTGAAAGCTGCCGAAGAACTTGACAGGCAAAAGGATGTGGCAGGCAATGATTGAAGTAACCAGCCTCACCAAGCGCTTTGGAAATTTCACCGCGGTGGACTCTGTCTCCTTTCGCGTGGAAAAGGGCGAGGTTTTCGGACTACTGGGACCGAACGGCGCTGGTAAGACCACTACCATAAGATGTTTGCTTACCCTGATAAAGCCCAATTCGGGGCAGGTAAGGGTCTCCGGTATAGATGCGCTAAGGAACCCGCAGCAGGTGCGTCAGCTCTGCGGGTATGTACCGCAGGAGGTCTCTGTGGATGGTGACCTCACCGGCTATGAGAACCTCCTTCTTTACGCCAGGCTCTACCAGGTGCCCCGGACGTTGCGAAAGAAACGGATCCAGGAAGCCCTTGAGTTCATGGGGCTTGCTGACCGGGCTAACAGCCTGGTAAAGACCTACTCCGGCGGCATGATGCGCCGGCTTGAGATAGCCCAGGTACTGGTCAACCGACCTAAGGTGTTGTTCCTAGACGAACCCAGCATAGGGCTTGACCCCGCAGCCAAACGCATGATCTGGGACTACATTGTCCGCCTTCGGGACGACTTTGATACCACAATTTTGCTCACCACGCATGACATGCTGGAGGCTGATGAACTTTGCGACCGCATCGCTATCATGAATTTAGGTAAGATAGCCGTGACCGGCTCACCCGGGGAACTCAAAGCACGCCTTGGCGGTGACGTCATCTCAATCACCACCGCAAGTAACGACTGCTTCAGTGTGCTGCAACGCCTGGGTTACCAGCTACTCTCCCCCTCGCACGACAGCGTCTGTGAATTGGTGGTACAAAATGGCGAGCGGAAGATACCCCGCATTCTAGAAGAGCTCAAGCAACACGGCATCACCGCCACCTCGGTGTCCCTGAAACGGGCAGCCCTTGATGATGTCTTCCTTAAATATGCCGGCGTCCGTATTGATGAAGGCGATACCACCTGGAAACATGCACGACGTACCCGCCGCACCATAAGGAGGCTGAGGCAATGACAGCGGCAGCAAGGATGATAAACGGCATCCTCACAATAACCGAGTTTGAACTACGAAAGGTGTTTCACGACAGCTCTCAGGTCTTCGTCAGGGCAATACAGCCACTCCTCTGGCTGGTGGTCTTCGGCGGGGTATTTGGCAGGCTCAGGGTACTACCTACCGGCAGCTACAGTTACCTCCAGTTCCTTACCCCAGGTGTTCTGGCACAATCTGTCATCTTCATAGCCGTTTTCTATGGGATAACGCTGGTATGGGAACGGGACTTCGGTCTGCTCAATAAACTGCTCTCCACACCGATCCCCCATTCCAGCATTATCCTGGGCAAGACTTTTGCCGCCGGCGCCCGTTCCATCTTGCAGGCAGTGCTGATATTCCTTCTAGCTTTAGCCATCCGCATCCAGCTCCACATAGATGCACTCAGCGTGTTCGGGGTGGTTTTGGTGATAGTCCTCTCCGGCATGTGTTTTTCCAGCCTGTCCATTTTTCTGGCTTCGATGCTCAAGACTCGGGAACGCATGATGGGCATCGGGCAGGCGATCACCATGCCATTGTTCTTTGCCAGCAGCGCTATTTACCCTATGGACCTGATGCCCACCTGGTTGAAAGTGGTAGCGATTGCCAACCCGCTCAGCTATACCGTTGATGCACTGCGAGCGTTGCTGGTGACCGGCGACTTTGCCAATCTTCCCCGTGACCTGGCAGTGCTCATACTGGCGACATCCATCCTTATATGCCTGGCAACCACTTCGTTCAAACGCATCGTCGACTAGCCCGGGCAACCATCACTCCACTGCGCCGAAGAAGCCTTCAATATCCCGCGGGTAGAAACCATTCTTCGCCTCACCTTCGCTTTCGCAAAACGCCTCCCGCTCTACCAGCGCTACCTCTTCCAGTAACTCTTTAACCATGCTCCCAAGCTCACCTTTGACGACCTCTCTAAGAAGTTCCCTTTTCTCCTCTTTCTTTGCTAAAACACGTATGAGTTCTTCTACTTCTTTCTTCGTAACTCAGCCTCCTGGTGTAATTATTGCTTGTCCATCAGGAGGTATTTTCTTTAATTCCACTAGCTTTACACAATTTCATACTACACTATCTACTGCGCCTCCGTGTTAACTCTTGTGGCTTTTTGCAATTTTAAAACTGTCCCGAGTAGTCAAAGCTTGATTTGGCAGTTGGGAAGCCAGGTCGCGCGGCACGTCGAAGCTGAAAAGTGTATGAGTCCCAATAGGCACGGAGTAAGCTGAAAACCGAGAGTGTAGGTGGAGGAAAGGCCACTTAAGTGAGGTTACTCGGGGCATTTTGTTTTGGTAAAGTAGTGCTTCGGTAAGAGTCAAAAGATAGGTCTTTCAGGATAACAAAAAGGGGTCGGGGATTTGAATTCCGACCCCTTTCTACTATTTACCGAGCTTAATCTGCTAGAAGTCGAACATTGCTGGCTGCATGACCTCCAGCTGGGCTTTGGCTGCCTCTGCTTTCTGGCGTCTTTCAGCCCGGTCTCTTTCGAGTCTGGCTCTGGTTCGCTGCTGATAGAGCCATCCCTTAAGCCGATTGAGGTCTGTCTTCTGGTCATTGACCTGCCCCCCGAAAACCAGTCCAGCAATAATGTTAG